>JGI24021J15306_10010730_pt1 | contig 11385 bp, 5 predicted proteins | sample Ectturendosymbi1_FD_15306 | JGI IMG/M metagenome (IMG submission 15306)
GAGTTGAATTGTATTGTATCGATGTTTCTAACGAGTTTTAACGTCTGTTTTGTGTTTGGTTATGCATATTTTATGTGTTAATGCCTTAAAACTGCTATCTGTTTTTTTTTGGGTCAAGATCTGGCTTTTTTTGGTGAAGACAGGTTGGCAACTCTGCTGCAAGCTGCATCACTACATGACACCATAACTGTGAACCTGGCCATTGTGCAGTGTGAATCTTCAATGTCATACCGGCAAATAAACTATCATTGCAATAATGAAATAAATTTATCGGAATTAAGCTGCTGACTTCAGGCTTTCTAGAAATTTGTAGTTCTTAGTTCCAATTTCCCGGGGAGAGGGCAAATGCCTGATTTGTCCCCTGCGGACGCCCATGCCTATCACTATAAACGCAACAGTTCGAATAAACGAAAATTGTCCATGACTGTGAACGACCTACACGCCTTAGCCACTTTGTAGTTACAACTGTTAACGTGAAGTTTCCAATGTGCCCTTGCTCTTGCTTTCGTCTGGCGTCTGTAATTCGTAGATACTCGGCGATTGCTAACTACACCTTCCTCAATCTGTATCAGCAGCCGAGGTACAAGGTCATGCGGACGGAGGTGCTATCACAAAGACCATTGTTACGTTAAAAACGCCAGAAACTTTGAAACGAGCAAATGTTAATACTGTGTGCTTGAAGATTTAAGCTAGGCACAAAGAGAATGTGCAGTAATTAAGAGATCCCTGTGTTTTATGTTGTTCTGTGTTGCACAAATTTGCATCAGGAAGCCTGCCATTGGAGCGTGTGAACAGGTCGCAAGATGTCAGTAATAAGTAAAAATTCACAAGCTTGTGTTTGTGCTACTGCTAATAACTGTAGTTCAACTTGTTCTGAAGATACCTTGGATCCCCGTTGGAAGTGTGTTGATGTACTGCACAGTACTGAAATCGCGCGTAATCTCATGACGTAGGTTAGATTAGTAAGTCATTCACAGTACACTGAGCTGTTACTGCAGTGGTAGTGACGTGTGGTGATTCCTAACAAAAATGGGAGAATCGAATGCTCCATTGAAACGCATGCTAAGCTTTACTATTACGTTTACCAACCATGCATTTGATTAGCCAACATGTTTGAGAGTGTTGCATGTATTTGTTGAAAATTCGATAAAAACTGAAACAACATAAGCCGTTAAACGCCGGTTTTTGGCGTCACTTGAATACTTTACTAATCTCCACTTTCAAGACTGCTATTAGTATTGCCATTGGAAATGATGCTTTCCCATCTAACTACCACACTTGTTATTGCCGTGGTACAAATATTGTATTCAGCATGATACAGTACTGTATAATTTATACACGTTGATTTTTATTTCACCATTTTTATACCGTTAAGATGGTAATGAAAATTTCATGACTGAGATTGGGTTCACTTCTTGATGTGCAGTGTTTTTATGGAATCCATGGATGAATGATCCATGATGGATCATCATGCAGCATAAGTGATTAGAATGCTACAGGCTTCTGTGAAGCTTATACGTAATCATAGTCATATGCATTCAGTAACTGACTGGTAATTTACAGTACAGGCCATGTTGGCACTAACTTTCCAGGCTGCAAATCATATTGTTATTAAAAAAGTAAAATACATGGCATGACAGTGTAGATAGGCTTAGCCCTAGGCTTTTTTTAGGCATTTTTCAACGACAGAGCAATTTTTTGTTGATAAGTGAAAAAATTAAGTTAATATGATTTGGTCGTAATGTCTGAAAACATAGACAAGTGAATACTGTCATGGCAAGTTTGAGTATTGATATGGGGCAAATGACCAAAAACGTCTCGGCGAAAAAAAGAGGGTTAGCCTGTGATACCTGTTTGTTAATATCTTCAATGAAAAGAAGGCTAGCTGAAAAGCTACTTTCAACTAGCTGAGTAGCTCTGAGGCAATTTTCTAATTGTATAGGGAATAGGCTCATACTAACTTATTTCAACTGATTTCTTATAGCCTATTGTTGGTGATAGTGGTCTACTATTGGTGATAGCAGTAATAAAAAACTGCACTGTATTGCAAGTTCACCGTGTAGGCTAAATTTAGTGCACTGTTGCTAGCTGTCTAGCTATTAATGTTTAGCATTTTTCTAGCAAGCTGGCATTGGGTTCAGTTTTTTTCAGTACACCAAATTTAGATATTCACATAAGAGCTTATGAAATTGAAGCAAGTTTTAATGATGTTAGTAAAATGTAGGTTTTAGCAGAAAATAAGTAAAAAAGTCAGTACAAGTATGAGTTAACTCATGTCTTTGGTTTAAATGTGAGGTACCATCAAATGCAAAGAAAAAATTAGAAATGCAAGCAATACACCCCAAAATCCAAAACAGCAAATGAAAATGGACCATGGATGGCAAACAAACTCGTATCTAACTTCTGATTAGCTTTACTCATATAAGTCAGGGGTGGCCAACTTGGTTTCAACTGAGATTGACTAGAAAATTTCTTGATAACTCGCGATCGACCGATCTGCAATAAAGTCACAAGTAGGCTACAAAATGTCATAAAATGAAATAAAGAGGAATATTGAGTGAAAAATCCTCTTTTTAGGTATCTTGTCAATTCAATGCAAAATCAGGCGCAATCGACCAACTGACACTCGGCAATCGACTTGACCACCCCTAATATAAGTGAATCATTGTGTTGTGATAGGATAACACTAAACGGAGGGCCGGGCAGGCTGGAGGGCCATGTTTCCAAATGAATAACATGAATTTTCGACGGGCTGGCAGGCTGCACAGAAGGCCGGGCCGGCAGGCTGCAGAACAGGACGGGCCAGTGAGCTGCACATGAAGGCAGGCTGGTGGGCTGTGGAAAAGCTTGCTGGACTGCCCTTTTGTGCAGGCCTCCGAAATTTATGTTTTTCATTTGGAAACACGGCCCTCCAGCCCGGCTGGCCCTCCAATTAGTGTTATCCGTTGTGATATATATTAAGAATGTTGGTAGTTGAAACTGTTGATCACTGTTGTTGTGGTAGTGTTATGATTTCAAAGCATTGAGATGGTTAGTTGTGTTGTTTCCAATATATATATGAATTTTCTTTATCATTAGTTTGCACTGCAGTTATACTGTGACATGGTCAGGTTTTGGCTTCTTGGCAATATTGCAAAAGCTGCAAAATCTGCCGTTTCTTGTGACCTGAAATATCAGGAGATTTTTCTAAATTTTTTGGAATTCATAAGCAGTTTGTATGAGAGCAAAGTTAAGCACAAGATGGTTTTCACCTTACATCATTGGTGTACATGCTGATGCTCTTACCAGTAGAGTCAAATATCACCAAAAAAGCCAAATACCATTTTTATTTGATTGTAAGCAGCGACTTATAAAGTTTATTTTCATCATTTCATGTGACTTACCAAGGGAGGGCGGCAACATTTTTTATTTCTTTACCTTGTAGAAAGGTATAGATGATGCTCGGTGTTTCCTTGGCAGTGTTTTGTTGACCAAACTCCTTTTTCGCATTCTATTCTCTTCAGCATCACGTGCACATCTGTCACAGCAAGGATTATGAATAGAAGGCAGTAGTAGTGGTGTAAGCATCGTTACCAGTGTTGCTAATTAAACGTGAAATGTACTAGTATGTGAATGTATCTCAAGAGGCTTAGATAGACCTAGAAAAAGGGCAGCTTACATTAATTCTTTAGCACTACTTTGTGTAGCTTACAATCAAGGGTGGCAAACAATGGAGTAAATATGGCACAAGATAAATGACATACAATAGATGCAAAAACAACAAAATAGACATGTAAAACAAATAAACAACAAACAAATAGCAAGACATTATGCAAAACATCAGATACAAACAAAAAATTGGAAAGGCAAGCAATATACCCCAAAATCAAAAATAGCAAATGAAGGGGGACCATGGCAAACATAAAAAAATAATCCCATGACATTTCAACTGAACAACATATATTACAGAAACATGAATGTTAAATCATATACATATCAGTCATCAGCATAACACAGATGATGGTGGGCAAGCAATGGGTGAAGAGTTGAGGTGTGTAGTGTGTACAGATGACCTGGTGAAGCATGCACATCATTAGTGTATTCATGAGCAGCTATCTTTCTCTCTGTAATCTTGCCTGTAAGAGTTAACTGCACTGTGTTTTATTAAGGTGGGGGTTCCTAACCTGGGGTGCATGTATCCCTAGGGGTACATTTGTCTGTTTGAAGGGGTACATTTAAGGTTGGCAATAAAAGGTAAATATTTATATATAAACCTTTTTGTCATAAGACATTTTGGAGGTACAGGCTCATCTGTGGAAATGATCATTTATCAAAAGTAGTACATGGTCAGAGAAAGGTTGGGATACCCTGTTTTAAGGGATGAAAAAATGCAATATTGTAATGCGCATGCTCATTATTACCTTATTATTTTTAACCAAAAATAGAAATACTGTCTTTATAACCAGGAAGCCCAAATTATGTGATAGCATAACCATTAACCCAGTGGTTCCCTAAGTATGGGTTGCAAGCAACCCAAACAAGGGTTGTGAAGGGTCAATAAAGAGATCAGGCAATCCAAACCTGTGTTATATATTTTCAACATTCCTATTTTTCTTTTCAAGTTTTTTCAATCTCTTTCCTCATAGACTGATTACTGTATCTAAAGTGTGGATTGCTGATATTGCAAATGAACTTGGCAACTTACTCCCAAAAATCATCCATACAATCATTATTTTGCTCATGTTAAAATACACTGTTTAAGACTTGGATCGCAAGGTGTTTACCAAACGCAAGATTTGGGTTGCACTCAAAAAAGTTTGTAACTGCTGCATAAACCAACCAAATCACATAAACTAAAAGTTTGCCATATCATACTGTACTGAGTACCACATTAGAGATGAAAATAAAAAGTTATAACAAAATATTAGGACATAAAAATGCAAGGTATTTACACATATTTGACAGTTAGCAAAAGCTTATTAGAAAATGAGCATTTGGGAAGCAACATCACTTAGCATTAAGCACAGTTTTTTTTAAGGTGTTTTATTAGAATCAGCGAAAATTATCATCGGGTCCCTAGAATCAGAGAAAATCAGGTCCCTAGATTCAGAGAAATCTGGTCCCTACAGGTCCATACCGGGTACCTAACATTTTCCTTAAAAAAAACCTGATTAAGCATGAAGCATGAAGCAAAAAGGGAGAAACCTTTTTGAAACTGCGAGCTACTTCTTGTCTATCGATTAATGCGAAGGGTAACCAGTTCGATACACACTTCTGAAATAAAATTTTGCTAAATTTACCTTCAATTATTTTAGTATTGATATTTGTTAATGTGAAGACATTGATCATGCTAATGCTATTTTTGAAACAGGCCCGCGGGCGACCTACATGGTCCTTGCGGTNGACCTGGTGCCCGCGGGCACCACGTTAGTGACCCCTGCTATTGACCAAGCAACAGTGCGACTTTCTTGTGCTATGAGAAGATAAACCTTTTTATCATGGCTCAGGGGTATTGAGCAAAACATTTTCTCTGTAAGCAAGGTCATCCCAGGTTGACTATGCTTATTCTGGCAATGATTCATGCTGTGAGGACCAAACCACAATGGCATCACTTCCCCATGCGCCTTGTTCCAACTGGGCTTGTCCTGGAACCATGTGGGAAAGGACAGATAGCAGCATGGACTTGCTTGGAGCTGAAGCATAGTGCTGAGCTAGAGGGACTAAGAAGCAGAGGTAGGGCAAGGTGTTTCAATGCTTAGGAGTGCTTCTGTTGGAAGATCTCATTAAGATTCTCTGCTGGGGCTGACAAAAGAGCTGTTGTCAGCAAGGAAGCCTTAGTAGGAATGGTTGATGGCAAGGTTGTGTCACCAAGTGGAGCTCCAAGAGTGGGAAGAAGGTATCTGAGTCTAACATTAATTTTTCATTTGGTAGAACTCAAAGAAACATTTTTGACCTTGTGCCTGATGAGAGGACTAAAATGGGAAAGCAGATTAAATGCTGTCAAACCAGTAATTCAGTTGAAGAAACAGCTTTGTTGCTTGGCAAGCCCTAAAGCAAATGAAGGACATACTGACTTATGGATAATTAACAGATCTCCAGGATTGAACAAAATCACAAAATGAAGTAGGGTATAATTGAGAGCTGGATCTTGAAAAGGGTGGAGGGTTTGAAATAGGAATTTTGAAGAATGTGAAGGGCTTAAAATGGGGTCACAGTCATGACAATATCACCCAGAAAGTGAGACAGCCATTCAGGATCGCTGGAAAAGACTATAAACAGGATGAAAACCGAATTGTCCTCTTATTGCATGTGTCTGCATGGCCCTGTCATTTAAAGTATTGGCACAAGTTTGAGGGACAACCCTTCTGTGGCCTGACTGGGGCAAGCACTGATTACAATAGAAAGGTAGCAATTATTCTTAAGATCTATTGATAAATAAATCCACTTTCTAGATTGGTTTTGAACTTTTTGGAAATGCATAGTAGTCATTTTGTTTTATCACTGATTAATGATGTACAACTTTAAAACAACAGGGGACTTTCAAGTGTATCACTAAATTTTTTGTTTTTTTTTGGTAGATGTAAATAATTATATATATATTATATATATATATATATATACCCAGTTCATTTGTTATGCAAATGGAAATTATTGAAAAACGATTGGAGCTGACTGGCAAACGGATTATTGTTGTTCCTTCCACTAGTTCTGCAACTTCTATTTCCAAGTCCTTGCCATGTGAAAAATGGATTAGCAAATGCTGGAAATCGGCTGTAGTATGCTGTGCCTCTTCCACTGACCACAATAGCAGTGATCTCATGGTGAGTATACTTTAGCCAACATTTTATCAATTCTGTGAACATTGCATGTTTTTTTGTAATGCCTTTAGCAAGATGCATTTAGTGATGTTGTGTACATTTGTTAAAATTCAATTTTACACTTCAGTTTTCCAGCCTTCCCTAAGGTTTTGGGGACAACTACCTTCACAGGATGCAAAATATGACACGTTTTTCTGCAACCTTTAATAGCTCCACTGCAGTGTCAGAAAAAAACGAAACATTACTAGGAATCTAACTTTGATTTCCCACAGGCTGTTGTAGAGTTTTCTTAAGTTACTTTCCACAATTATAAACTTTTGGATGTGAGCTGCACCTTTTAAGTTGCTGTCATTTGAGACTTGATGCATCAGCTGCCAGAAAGCTCTTACCCACTGTCCTCGTTTTGCATTTAAGCTGCTTTTTTGCCAATGCTGATGTCTGAAACATTCCACTATCTATTGTGGATAAACACAGACAAAGGGCAAGGAGTGATCAAGACAACAAATCCCCCCAAGGCAATAGCAGGCAACATAAATATAATAAAATGCAGTACATGTTGTGGTAGCATTAATGAGTAAAGACTGATGTCACTCAATAATGAGTCCTCTAACTATGCAACATGGTGCAGCTGGTGCCGCAATCTTCACAAAAAGAAAAGCGGCTTTACCTACACAATACCGAATGATAGCTGAAATTTGGTGTCAAAGCGCTAACATTAGATTTTAAAGCACCACAAATGTATAATACAGCAACTAGTTTCATAATCGCAGGTAAGCCATCACTTGTTACTACACTGCTTTACTATAAACTGAGGTTACATCCTATCCATGTAAAGTCAACTTTATGCTAGNGACATGACAGGTTGTTCATGAACGCAAAACGCANTGTTATGAAACATTAACTTGTCAACTGTNCGCCAAGGAAAAAGCGTGTATGATGACACACGAAAAGCTTTACCAGCAATTGTTACCAAACTTGCGTTTATGACAGGAATGTCAAAGCAGGTTCCATGCGATTTTTATCCTGTCCAATACTACAGAAACTGTGCGTTTGTGATCACATATCACTGGATGTGAAGTGCCTAGCTCTACTTTTAAAGTGAAGGTTTAGTGCCTGCATGACGACGCTGTCATATCTGCCGATGTTTGGTCCATTCCAGCGTATGATTAGTTTATTGCTCCTATCTTTTAAATCTGTGTTGTTTGTAGAAGTTTTAGACCAGTGGTTCTCAACCTGGGGTTTGCAAATCCCCAGGAACCTCCCAGGGGTTCACAGGAAGATTTCCAGGGGTACTTGGATGACAGTTGAGTTTTCATGTACTGCTATTTTTTAATATCCTATACCAGAGGAAAATGCGTGCCGATTGAAATCTCCATAGATTTTGCCTGATCTTGCATTGTAGTGATGCAACAATCTGAAATCCACAGCTTTGCCAGCTAACCTGAAGATTCAGATTGATTGTTTTATGACTTGGGGGTACTTAATGGGAAAAGGTCGATAACCCCTGTTTTAGACCCAGCGTGGACTTCACAAAATTTTACTAGAACGCAGCTCACACTCCCAACAACAGACTGGTGAATAGCTGCGAAGTATGTGGGCTGCATGTTCCAGAACATGCTCTACTCCCAAATAAAAATCAGACCTCGTGAACACACTTTGATCTTTGTCAGGTTCACAATCACTGAGATAATCGTGGTGTCTGTAGATGTTGACACACAAATTTCTGACCCCTTCACTATAGTCTGGCACTTGACAATAGCGCAGTTCTAATGATTTCATTTATACCGCAATGACTGTCAGACCACACCAGGAATAATGTCAGTGCTGTTACGATGAGGTTAATAATGCCCAACACATTACTTTTGATTGGTGTGGCACAGGAACAAGGTTAAACGCCAGTTAAATAAATGCCAAATTGAACACCGTGAACAGACCAGCAGTGAACTAATGAACCTGAACCGGCATAGCCCCTTCTGATCACATTGCCACTGAATTTTAATTTTAACAAAACTAGCATGTCTTTCACCCAACTGACAAATAGACCACTTGGCATGACCGCATGCAACAACGTAGGAACAGTGCTTATCACTGTGGTGATTTGTGCAGGGAGTATGCTTTGAGTAGAATGGCTCGACGTTTGCTAACCTATCCTGATGGAAGGAGTANGNTTTGAATCAAACGACTCGACTTCGAAATGCTGAGTGATGTGATATGTGCTCAAAGTCAATTCACGTGAGCGTATTTTTACCCCACTTTTTCCTAGCCTGGTTCCACACCAAGATGGGACCAAGCAAGGTCAGCCATGCAATCATGCCACCTAGTCCTTAGTCCAGGGGTCTGCAAATACTCTTTGGCGCGACCCTAAAAAAATAGTTCTAAATTCTTGTGATCCAAACATCTCATGAGCATATGCAGTTTTGTGGAAAATGCTTTATAAATAAATATAATTTTTGAAGCTACTATTGACAGTAGCAATTTTCTTGCACAAAATTGTGTAAAACATAGCACATAAAGTAGTAAAGGATCGCATTTATTCTGTCTAATGCGAATGCCAAATTTAAATGTATATTTAAATTATGTTACCACCCAGGATGGAGGTCTCGTGGTCATGATACACTATTTGCGGACCCCAGGCTTAGTCAACCTTTGGGTTGCTTTCTCGTGGGAGTAGCCACCAGGCCTCACTTAACTAATCTTTCTTTGGATATTCTGGTCATGTAGCCTAAGCATCGTAGCTGAAATATTTCTATTTGGAAAAGTGGCTCAACATTCAAGGCTTTGTTGATTTCATCTCTGCACATGCTTTGAAATGTCCTGTTTTGTGACCACAGAGCTCATGCAGAACTGTGTTTGCTTTACCTATTCATGATGCCTGGGTATTTGGTGCATTCCCTTATGCTCCCTTCATGTGTATGGGGATGATAGCCTCAGTTTTTCAATCTGTTGGTGCCCTCCCAGAACATCATGCCACATGACACACATGAGTCAGTCCAAGAACTCCTCTGTTCAAGACTTTGGGCGTTGCAGGTTAGATTTCATCACAACATGCAGCCTTTCCAACCTTCTGTGTTTTGACAGCTAGGAAGACTTCCGCTCCTGTGATGGTATTTTCTTCCACTAAATACACCCGTGTTTCTGATGATGTGATAGTCTTTGAAATACTCTTTCCAATCTTTGAAAGTTATGGCCAAAAATTGGTAATTAATTCTGGAATTAATTAATTTGTGGTTTTTAGGTCATAACTTCTGAACCAGAAATGATAAAAAGCCATAAGGGCTCTAAAGACTGGTATGATATCCTAGTTTCCACTAAAAACTTGAATCAAAAATTTGGCTCTTGGCATTGGCGCCCAGGGCCTAGTCTAGGTCAAAAAGGCTTAAAGCTACCCCACTTATGATATTACCCACAAGAAACCCAAAATCCAAAACTTTCCATTTTTTCAAATGCAAACTAGTAGACTTACCACATCTTTTGAGGGCTGGAACAGCTCTCTAGCTCAATTAGCTAACAAGTTATGGTGATGCAAAGTGACGCCAGAAATGTGGCTCACGTAGGATTTCAAAGTACAAATATATTGTACACTGGCTCCCAATGTGTTAACATCCCGTTTGTGGTGCATGTCGCATACAATACCATATCGACTAAGCAGCCTCAACAGTGCAACATGAAATTGGATGTGGCAGATATTTGCTGTGACATTTTGTGCTTCAAATTCATTGTTCAAACTAAGCCAGTTGGGTTTATCAGTGGGAAAATTCCTTTTTATCTGGATATACATTCTGACTTGAGTTTCTTTGAAACAATGAAACCATTCAGAAAAAAGAAAAAGTTTGCATGACTGTTTTTAACATACATTAAAAACTCAGCATTTGGTCTTTTTATGTTGTGTGGAACAATACAGTTATTATGAAAATTTTGTGTTGTGACTCTCAAACTAAGTTGAATTTTCTGATTATCGGTGAATTTCTGACCTTACACATTCAAGTCTTTTGTCTTCCTGTATTATTATAGGAATAACTTATTATCGATTTCTCTGTGTGTCTCAATTCTGTTTAACTTTTCAATTTTCAATTATGCATATTAGTTGCTGGGATTTAATTGTAACTTTTACTTTGTGCCAGGCCTGTAGCCATGGGGGCATTCAGGGGCAGTGTCCATGAATTTTTTTGTGCCCCCAAGTTTTGTTGTGCCCCCCAAGTTTTGTTGTGCCCAGAAGAGTTTGTTTTAAATATATACTGTAATAAAAACAAAAATCTTGCCCCAATAACAGTTTATTTTGTCTTCCAAACCTCAAAACCTAGCAACAGGCCTGCTTAACACCTTGGCGTCTGGGTGGTTTTGGCGATTTTCGCAAAAAAAACAGCAGTTTTCGGTTGCCTTTCCAATGCCCTAGCTCCTCCGCCGATTGCACTGGAGAGCTGTTCAATGGCTCAAACGGATCGGCCAGTCTAGTAGATTGCACTCGTAAAAAATTTTTTGCCTGGGGGGTACGTTTTTTTGTGAGTGACGTCATAAGTGAAGTAGTTTTAGGGTCATTTTGGCTCATGTTGCCTGGCCTAGGGCCCAACCACTAGGCCAAAGTGTTTCG
>JGI24021J15306_10010732_pt1 | contig 11384 bp, 7 predicted proteins | sample Ectturendosymbi1_FD_15306 | JGI IMG/M metagenome (IMG submission 15306)
CGAAAATGACCCGGGAGCTGAAGTTTTGCGGCCCGCGGAAAGGTCAAGATTTTTAAAGGGTATTGCCAATCTTCCGTGGGTGGTCAGCGCGTTGTCTAACACGCAGAGCTTGACGCATGCAACTGTGGGCTGTGGACCAATTTGGCTATGTGCCTTTGGCCCGGCAGTGCTGTATGGTTGCACACTCATGCCCTGAAACATCACAGCTGCCTGACTGTCGTAAGTATCGCACGATTATTGTGAATTCTGCGTGTGAGTGGATAGGCAATGTAACGTAATAACAACCATTGATAAGGCCACATAGTTTGTACTGCAGCTGTTAATGACAAAATTGATCGAGTTTTCACTGTTTTCTCTTTTCTGTGATGGGATGGTGACGTGGCACTTGTGACCATTTTGTTGCACTTTCATTGCACGAGGGTGCATTATCGTTTCATATTTTAAAATATTGTTGGACAAATTAGCATTTTTGTCAAAACCGGAAATTAGATTATAACTAAAATTAGAGCACTGAAGCTTTTAGCTAATTAGAGTAGAATTGCAAGTACTATCATTTCTCTCCAATTCATCTAATTAGAAAACTAGAATTATTTAGTTGTCCAAGTTTACTCAGAACCACGTGCAACTCGCTCGAGTGTTCAAACGGCTCCGATATTTTTTCCAAATGAAGTAGCGATGAAAATCCAGGTTTGCAAAAATATGTTGTTGGAATGGGCACTGCAACAGACAGGTAATATGCATGGCTGAACACCAGAAATCTTCTCGTTCTGTTGCATCAAACAACAATCTCATCTCAACGTAAGTGCGTCATAAACATTCAAACAGCACAATGCGCTTGTTGCAACCTCTCCGGTGGTGTTGCGTTGATTGTATGATTCATCACGAATGGGATGTGCGCAAAGAACAAAAATATATGAGCGTGGCGCGAGCAAGCAATAATAAGAGAGATTGCGACGCATGATCTCTATTGTTGCTTGCTGCCACAATGCGAAGCTTTGCGCACATGCCGCTCGGGATTTCCGATCGCAACACGCTTATACAATCGCATCACCAGTCATCTGCGTGGTAACTGCAGCGTAAAATAGAAACAGCAGTGCACACATTCAGCAATTTCAATTGATAAGTTGTAGTAAAGTTAGCTGGATAATGTTCTTTTGAGCAATTGCACTTGTAAGCTTTCATGAAACTCGGTTCTTTTTCAAAAAATACATCCAACAACATACAAACCTTCGACAATCGCATTTTGAATCCCGAAAATCTCGTTTCGAACCCCAAGGATCCGGGAACTTTGATTGGGAACCGCTGATTTAGAAACATGAGCCTTTCTTTGATATGCGTCACTAATGCTGGTAAGCTGGGTGCGCTCAAGGGCGTGCAGAAGATTTTAAAAACGGCATTGGCAGCCGTTCAACACAGTTCTCAGCATTAATGGTGGTATCATTGGTGTTTTCGATAAAAACAATGACGCTTTGTAGTACCAGGCCATATTTGCATGAATTGCATGCTTAAGTGCAGAATCCATCGAGACAACAGCACAAAGCAACAGACTTAACGGATAATACTTTAACAACAACACACTCTTCTTCACACCGTGCTTGTGACTGACCTCCAGCACCGAAACGAACAGTCGGACACACGAACCACCAAGACAACATATTAACAGACAGGTTCATCGCGGTGCTGCCTGACTCGCCGCCATGCAGCAAACGCTAATACGGACAATGCCGCGTGACTCCGGCGCAACCAAGCGGAAATGAGCGCTGCAGAGCACTGGCGACATTTCAAAGGCGGTACAAAAGTGAGTATACTGAAGTTGAACCTGTTGAAAAACTTTTCGAAAGATGTGTTAACCGCCGGGTTAAGTTGTTTTCGTTACCTGGTCGATTTTGGTTTTGTGAGCTGGGATTTTCTTTTGTTGTTGCGTAGTTTGGCTTTAATTTCATTGTAAGTTCGAATTTGAGAATGTAGGCTTCTCTTTCTTAGCTCATTCGTGAGTTTTCGTGCTATCTTCTAACGCTTACCACGAACAAGTGACCCAACTCACTGACTGCGAAATTCACCGTTCATCAGTGAAGCCAGACTATTTCACAAAAACAAGAAAGTAAATCTGAAGAAACAAGCCACAAATAAGAAATTTAAAAAAAACACGACCAAAATGCGTTTCATAGGGAAATTGAACAAAATAAAATACAAAAAAAGTAAACTGAAATAAAAACAAGCAGGCAACTAACAAAAAAACAGCCTAAAATAAGCAAATGTAAACAAAAAATGCACAAAATATGCTTTACAGTAAATTGATCCGGTAAAAATCCAAGTTTGAAAAGCCAGCAATCCGCAAAACAGAAACCTGCAAAAATCAAGCACTAACAAGCAACTTTGAAAAAACGCTCAAAAACAAGCAACCCGCCAGTCTTCAGCAAAATCTGCAAGTTCAGAAAAAACAATCCCAAATTTGCGAGAAAACTGCAAGGTTGGCAACATTAGTCCCAGAGCAGAAAACGAAAGACAGGATTTCGGTAAGGAACACGAGGTGCTACGTAAGTACGGCTCGTGACTACGCGCACGCCAACACAAGTAAATAGGCTGTGTGATGGGCATGCAGTACAAACAAACAGTATTGTGTCGTAACCATAGTCAACGTTCAAAAACATGAGACACAGTGTTAGATTGTGTACAGCAGGGGTTCCCAACCTTGTTTTTACCATGTACTCCTTCAGCATTCCGACAAATGAGCATGTACCCCTACAGCATTTCAACAGATAAGGATGTACCCCTTCATAATTTTGACAGATGAACATGTACCCCTAAAACTCCTTATGACAAAATATTTTCTCATGAGTTTTCACAGATATATTTAACAATATACATGGAATGATTTTGAAAATAATATTAAGTGATATATATATAAAGATTTGAAAATGAACAACATGTAAATATATTTTTACCTTCTATCGCTACCCTTAAATGTACCCCTTCGCATAGGCAAATGTACCCCCAGGGTTACATGTACCCCAGGTTGGGAGCCCCTGGTGTACAGCTACCAGCCACTACGTAATGAATGGAACTGCGCCACCAGCCACACGGTGTCCACCAAGAACGTTTTTGTTGTTCAAATAATACAGACGCAACAATAAACAAATAAAAGCAGACTGGTTCCTAGATTTACTCTGCACCTGTGGTTCTTAACCGGGGGACACGCCTCCCCAGGGGGGTGTCAATAAATTCCCAGGTGTCGTGAGCCCTTACGCGCTCTACAATATGGACAGTTTGTTCAATAAATTCACCATTCAATATATTTTTTACAACTAATTTGATCTCAGATGGGCTTGAAACAAACGAATATTACTTAAAGGGAGCCGTGGTAGAGAAAAGGTTAAGAACCACTGCTCTATAGTGTATATAATTGGTTCCCAGGTCGGAAATCCCTGCGATTAGTAACCCCAGTGGCCTCACTGACCGCTCCTTGGCAAGCAGAATATAAAAAACCGGCCTCCACTTAACTTATATTTCGGTTTTAGTATTCTATTGGTTTTCAGTAGGTTGTTGTTTTTGCGTATATTTCAGAGTATTTTCCGGTGATTTAGGGTTTTAGTACAGCCATCCACATCCGAATCCATCATCACGTCTCAATTATTTTTCTGAGATTTGGCTAGTTGGCTCCTTCCAGATACGTTTTCCATCCCTGGCTCAAACCGATATTTGCGTTCACTAAAGTAACCCATTTTAGGGCACGGCAGAAAAGATTTGTCTATACGTGTCGAGTTACCATCAAACAATAATCTTTTCATTCCTATCTTTTGCATCAAAGACATTTAAGTTTCAGGTGACTGTGAAGTAATATTTTGAATTTTAAGAACATTTACGCTTCTTAAAATTTTTCAGAAAAATGAGTTTGACATAAGAACTCACAATCCAGATCAGGTCTTCAAAAAAGAATACGTGTTTAGAATGGTTTTACGTCATCTGCAATAAGGCTCAGCTGACTTTTCACAAAAAGCTTTCGGATGCTTACACCCTGCGTGACTTCCTACAAAAATTGATTTTTGATCTTCAACCGAAAATATGTTTAACAGATGGTGCGTTTGAGATTATCCAGCCAGGAGTAGATTGATATTAAGGACTAATTGAGAGAAAGGACTGTATAAATCCATGAACAACGTAGACGATAGCTCAACGAATTTGCATAGGTGATTTTTGACATTAATTACATTTATGTATTCGAAGTCGACACGACCTTGCCAAACGCCACGCACCCAATCTTTGTTACGTCAACACTTGAAATTTTCGTCAATGTGAAGGAAAGTAAAATACATTTTATTTAAAAGCAGAGACGAAAGACAAATCTATATTTTTAAAGGATTGGTGTTTTTCTATTTGTCCGTGGCTGCTGAAAACAAATTGGACAGGCATCTTAAATGAATTGCAAAAGCTCGTTATTCATTAAAAAGATCCCCCTTAAAGTTCCAATGTCTTTGGCGCGACTTTCACCAAGATGTTCATTCAACATTAGGCCTGTTGTTTTTGTGAGAAATACATGGTTATGCTTTAGATTCAACCTCATTTTGCAACATCTAACCTGAAAAGATTACTGGTGACTTCAGTGTTTAAAGTGCATAGTCGAATTGTTTAGTTTTTCGAATTAATTGTTTGTTTTCACATGTTTTGCTTTCAAAAATTAAAATACATGCAAACTTTCTTGTCACAATATATCCAAAATATATTTAACATTTTTTTTCTCTTGTATTTAATACAAAGATGAAGGTGCCTACTCAGGGGAAGCATGCTCTTTAAACATCATAGTGTCTGATTCCTTACTGTGAAAGTGAAAACATAATAAATTCACTCTATCAACTGAAATGTAAAAAACGTCTTTGAATTTCAATCTGCAAATTGATGCTTCTGAATAAAATTGTATCGACTTCACCGTGATTCTAAAGAGCTGCTTAATAGAAGATAGTGAAGCAATTTGCCAATGAATTAGTGAAACCACCCATAAGACACTCTTGCAATTACGTCCTTATAGATAATGACCTAACATAACCTATTCGCACTGAAATGTGATTAGTGGCGATATGATTTTCTCATTTTCAAGTTTGTTATTTTTTGCGTGTATTTGCTAGCCGCTCGGGGAAATAAAAACAATGATTTTCAAAATGTTTTGATATTACAACGCGCCAACTACAAAATTAGCATTTCATGTTCAGCGACGCCCTTATATGTGACTGTAACATTTGAAATTTGTCTATTGATTCGATGGTTTGCTTTTGCAGATTAAACACTGGAATGAAAGAAAAAAGTATGGATTAACTTCCAGAATCAAAAATTACCAGAAGCAGAAGATTCCAAATGGCTTGATTATGAATGGGAGGGAAGTTCAGAAAAATCAATTATGAAAACAAAGACAGAAAATTTCTCGAAAACAATAGGACACAACAAATAAATAAATCAAATCAACCTACAGAAAGGAATCTACTCATAGCAAAGAATCAAACACTATGATTTTTTCATAGTATGTATTTCGCCTACTGAGCAGATATCTTGAGCTCTTATTCAAATTGAAAGATCAGCAAATGGTTCACAATGTTTTTAGAAATTTTTTGGCAAGTAAGCTTGCATGAATTTTAATTTTATGAGCAAAACAAATGAATTCAAACCATTTATCGAAATTCCATAAACTCCGGCTATGCAGTTTTCACCCTGAAGCCACCAGAAATACTTTTAGCTACAGCAAGCTTTTGCAAAGTAACATTGAACCACAAGCATTACCGTTCATTTCTCACACAAAAAATGAGTCCCTATTATGGAACGAGCATTTTTGCAAATGAATATCACTTTGAAAGAACATTTTCGTGAATGAGCACACCCTATTTTAAAATTAGCTTTTCTTCAGCAAAGATTTCGGAACTTTGTGTAGGAACGGATTTTCATGAATACTAACTTTTGCGTTTCATTTAAAATGCCTGTACAAATTTGGTTTCAACACTCACCAAAAAAGGCAAGTGCTGCAACTTTACAAGATATAAACTGCCTTTACCTTAGGGTTTTGAATTAAAAGCACTTTTTCTGAGAAAAGATCTTGACAAATGTGCTTGCTAAAGCACGCTCTGATGCTAAACGTTCTCGCTGAAAATTACCACAAAAGTGTTGATATGACCACACTCGATGATAAAATTGATAATATATTCTACCTTACTTTGTAATGACCAAAGGATTACACACTTTCCTAAGAAACGTATCAAGTCAAAATTTTCCTTTTTCAAAACGAATTGCACATCAATCNATTACTCCACAACAANCCTGAAAAACTCCTCCAAGGCTGCAACACCTTCGACAACACTTCACAGCAACCGGCATATCTACCTTCGCCAGGGATGAATCGGTGGTAACAAAACTCTTGGGGTAAAAGGAGGATTTCATCTAACTCGAACTTGGCCGCGGCCAAAGTAAACAGCTTAGCCTGACACAACCTTTCAAGTTGAAACTTGTGTTTAGTTTGAAGCCAAAGTAATAATCAGTGGGATTTTTACAGCGCTTGAGTTCTTAGGCTCGCGTGCTGCAGAAGGTGGCAAATGTTTCAACGCATGCCTTTCTCGTCGTAATGAGAACTTTAGTGTCTTAAAAGTACTTGCCCAAACATTTTGGGGAGGCGTTAACTTGTCACAATTTATAGGCCCAGAACAAAATCAAGTTTCTTTAGTCTGTTTTCCGAAATAGAAGTGTTTACAAAATACGTGAACTATTTCAACTTATCGACACGAATATAAATTTTAAGATGAACAACAGTACAAGAATTTCTCTATAGCAGATTATGTTACTATTGCTTCCTTAAATAGCTTTTGTTTGGAATTAGCCTTTTTGTTCTTTTACAATTGCTTCTATTTTCATAAACATAATTAGAAGGAACATTATAATTCTGTAGTGTATCTTGTATCAAGCTAATGCATTTGGTGCCATGCGTTTGAGGCAAACGAATAGCTAGAGTATCTCAACGTAATGTGAACTACTGGAATCAAAAAGCACTACAAATTTAAATAGATATGAAAATGATGTGTTTGAACGTATTTAAGCAAATGAAATTTTGTTGGGCTGAAGATACGTTCATGAATGTGAAGTCGAATTCTAATAATAAACTTTTTGCTGTCTGATAGAAAGAGCTTCATCCACGAACGCGTAACGATGGACTACACGTAGTTTAGTAATATTGAAAAATTTATCATAACTATGTCGATCAACATGACGCCGTTCTTGCCTGAATCCACCTAGAACAGTGTTTTCATTTGAATGTGTTGAAGTATCAACGGTCGTGACGTCATCAACATCACAGGGTCGCTTGTTGTTTGTTGGGTCGTGGACTGTCCTTCTGGTTCAGGTGACAACGAAGCCGGATCAGTCAAACTTCTTGTCGCAGACTGTCCCTCTAATTCAGGTGGCCATGTAGTCTGGTCAGTGACGCTTTCATTTTCTTCGCCGACCGCAGTGTCCATGGGCGCAGAGCGCTCCCCTATACGGGCCAAATGTTTAGTGGCCACCGTTGATTGGCGTGCATCTGTAAAGCAAATGTAGGCTTAACGGGGATTAGCTTCTACTAAATCCACCTCCTCAACTAAAGGATCCGTTTTGGAATGTCGGACATGTCTTTTCAGTAATACCTGTCCAGGTGTGATCCACCACGAAGGAAGTGAATTTCCGGTGGTGGAGCGTCGTACCCTGCCAAACAATCGCTCATGAGGTGTGCAGTTCGTTGCTATGCAACGCAGTGAACGCACCGAGTGCAAAACATCCGGAAGAACCTCCTCCAGTAAACCAAGGGAAGGCCTTTCGACCTTAGACAAAAAGATGCCTTTCCAAATAACGCCGTTGTAACTTTCAACCTATCTGTTCCCAGCAGGATTGTACGGAGTCGTTCGACTTGTACTCCTTTTGAAGTGAAGAAACTCTCGAAGTTCGCGACGCGAAAAAAGCTCTCCTGTCGGAATTGGTGAAATCCGGCAGACCGCAGACAGTCAATACCGATGTTAATGTCTTAAAATTACGGTCTCAGTTGACACGTCACGACACGGAAATACGAATGGGAACCTAGAGTATTCATCAACAACGTTCAGAAAGTATCTATTTTGGTTGTTGCTAAGAAGAGGACCTTCACAATCAATATTGAGCCTTTCAAACGGCTGAGTGACTTTGACAAGATTTCCCGGTTCAGGCCGATAAAATTGCGGTTTGCACTCGCAGCAAATTTGACAGTGGGATACAACGCGTTTGATGTCTGCAATAGAATAAGGAAGATTACGACTGCGAATAAAATGCGCTAAATCGGGTAACACCTGGATGGCATAACGCATCGTGTAACTGTCGAAGAGATTCGTCATTCGGTAAAGCACATGAAATACGAAGAAGAGCTTTGGGCCGAATATTGTCGCAACCCGATTTATACACAATATCAAAACTCAATTCGCCAGCGCACTATTTTATCATTTTTAATCTTCGCCTTCAAATCTTCAACAACACACGTGTGGCGCATTGGGCGGATCACCAATGGAATGCGGAGTGGGCGGTCAATCCCACAAGACTTCCCATTTTCATTCCAGACACCGGCACCCACCCCCACGGAGCGACCCTCCCAAGAAGAGCTTGGGTCCGATTTAACCGCCTCCGCACCGGCGTCGAGGGTTTCCGCTCATGTTTGTACAAATGGGGTATGGCGTCCTCTGTGGCCTGTGAGTGTGGCGCAGAAGAACAAACTGTCAACCATGTTGTCCTTCAATGTCCAATCTATCGAGCTACTCATGGACTGCATGGCCTGACGGTTCTGGACGATGAGACAATCGAATGGCTGCACAACACCTGCCCCGAGATCCAGTGCGGACAAGCAGTGGTTAGAACAACTGGCTCAAAAGAAGAAGAATCTTCCCCTTGTGCTTTTAATCGAACAAAAATGTCACTAACTTTTGATCAGTTCGCAATATAAAATGCTTGTCTGTTAAATAATGCTTCCAGTGACGTGTAGCCTCAATCGCTTAGGCTTCTTTGTCAACAGATGGGTGCTTTAACTCAGATCCCTGAAGCATTCTTGAGAAAAACCCAACAGGACGTCCATTCTGATTTAAAGTAGCTGCAATCGCTACTTTAGAAGCGTCAGTTTCCACTTCAAATGGCTCACTTTCATCCACATCCACAACCGCTGCATCTTCTATAGCTTGTGTAAGATCTTGAAATGCACGAACAGCGGCTTCATTTAAAGGAAAGCCTTCATTAACCGTCAAGGGACGAAGTCGATCCGAGAATTTCGGAATCCATTTGGAGTAATAAGAAAAGAAACCAAGGAAACAGATTAAACGATCGAGTATTTTCAGGAACAGGCATTTTACGTAATGGTCGGAGGCGTTCTGGATCCGCTCTTATCTCAACTTTCTCAATCTAGTAGCCCAGAATCGGAAGCTTTCGTGTGGTCAAAATGCTTTTGGACTCGTTTAAAACCAGATTTCTACGCTGGGCTGCTTCGAAAAATCGCTTCAAGTTTTCATCGTGGTCTTCCTTTGAATGCCACAAATCGTGATGTTATAAGGAAATACACCATCAGCTTCTCTTCCTGAACAAACTGAGTCATTATTCGCTGAAAACATGCAATGCCATTAGCGACACCAAATGGCAAGCGGGTAAATTGGTATAATCCCGCACTTGCCTCAAATGCAGTGTAAGGTTTATCCTCTTCTGGCAAAGATATTTGGTGGTAAGCGCTTTTCAAGTCGACTGTGCTGAAAACGCAGAATTGAGGTATTTGGTTGACTAATCCGTTGATATTTGGTAGCGTGAATACATCTAATAAAGTAAATCTATTAATAGTTGGCGAATAATCTATCGCCAAACATCTTTTATAATTTTCACCTTTCACAGCCACCACTTGAGCACGCCACGGTGATTGACTGGATTCTATTATACCTTCTTTCAGTAATGATCTCACCTCTTCGTTGATGGACGCACGATCTTCTTAGGAGTACTTTCGAGATCACGCAGCCACAGGATGACAGTCGACAATGAGGTTCTTAAAAGGTGTGGGTGACTTCGTCCGAAGTGTAGTAAATCCACAAACAGTCAAAGTTGTTTTGTTACCAGCCGAACACCGGTGTATTCTTGAACTTGATACATAATATTCACACACGTGTGACCCTTAAAAAGGGTTAATTTCAGTCGAAAATGCAGAAGCGGCCATATAATTTGAGCATGGCCGAACTTTTAAGTTTCAACCAGTCAACCAAACGAGGATGAATTAAACTTTCCGAACTGCAGCTATCGAACAAAACGCGTACCTCACGCCCGCAAATACGTACATCAACAGAAGCTTTCGAAAGTGATGAAGGCCCGTTATCTATCACTGAGGCATTCAACAGTTTGCTTGATCACCGCAAACGTAGAGTGAGGTGCTCTCTGTGCGTCTTGTGTTTCAAGCGATTCCGACACTTCGACAGCGGAGGATGTAATGCTTTCTACACATTTTGGCAAAATGCCCCTTTTTCTGGCACTTGTGGCATTCAAATCCTTGCGCAAGACAACGTGACCGTGGGTGCCTCTTATTGCCACAAAAGAAACATTTTTCAGTTGAAGTAGCGGAGTAATTGAACAGATCTTCCTCACGTCTGGACTGCAAAGCTTTAAAGGCAGATGACTGAGACACAGGTCTGTAAGATTCAGCGTTTTGCGTTGCAGCTTCCAGAGTACACGCTTGATTAAACATTTCGTCTAACCCAAGCGTCACATTTTCTAATAACCGCTGTCATATCCAACTCGAACCTCTAATGAAAGAGTCTCTAACGTATTCGTTCTGCTGTTGCACAGCCGTTACCTGTGGAAAGTTGCAGTCTTTACTCAAGGCTCTGAGAACTTGCATATACTCCCTGACGGTCTCCGACGGGTGTTGATTTCTGGTGGCAAGGGCAGGTGGGCATAGACTTCGTTCTTAGGTTTAACAAAGAGTTTCCCCAAAATCTCGATTGCCAAATCGTACTCAATCACGTCATCGATATACCGGTATATCTTAGGAGTCACAAAATTCGTTAATACCACATATTTGTCGAGTCCCTCACATGGCAAGGTTGCTAGAAAGTTCTCAAAAATTTTGTCTCCAGTGTTGCCAGTCCGCAGGGTGACACAAAAAAACGGTCATCACCAGAAATCAAATAACTTCAAAAAGTTTATTTAGATTGACACAAAACTTCAGCTACATTAGGTCAAGCCTGTGAAGCAGACATCTCCAAAGTTTCAAGTCTGCACTACAAAAACTCTTTGTTTCCCTGGCGCTCAAAAAATGTGCTCCAAATGAGCTCCACGGCGCTGCAGGCACATTTGGATCCGGCGGGCAAAGTTCTCGATGACCCTCCCGCATTCCTCCC
>JGI24021J15306_10010733_pt1 | contig 11384 bp, 8 predicted proteins | sample Ectturendosymbi1_FD_15306 | JGI IMG/M metagenome (IMG submission 15306)
ACTTGAACGCTTCCATTTTGTAAAGACAGGACGATAAAGTTCACGCAGAAGTGCGTTTACTTCACCAATCCATGTATCAATCTCCTGTGCATCGTTTCTTGGCTAATTTTGTTTTCTTTCATTCACTGCTAACCTGAACAGTGAGCTTGGTTTTCGGCGCTTGCTGGTCGATGTTGCCAGTTGCTATCGATCAGCTTACCCGTGCGCTTCCTTTGCTGTAAATAGCCTGGAGCGGTTTTATTTGATGATTCGACCTCACGTGATTGTGACTCTATTGACACAACTTCCTCTTCCAGTTTGATTTTCTCAGTGGCTTGTGTCTGCAGGTTAGAAAACTTGTTTTTGGCGTGTCGTCTAGCGTCGCTTTTCTGAAGGGTAAAATTGTCACACGGGTCTGCTTCAGTTTTTCTTGAAGTTAGCTTTGCTTTGAAAATTTGTATTGAAATTTGAGAATATTTCTTTTTGCGCAGTGCCCTTCTGTCCTGCTGTTGCGATTATGTCGCTCGCTTCAGTGCATGTTTTCTCCATCGCGGCTGTAGATTTCGCTGTCAGGTCGGGCAAATTTCAAATAGTGAGCAACTCGGAATCCTTTTTGTACCAGTTCAAGTGCTTATAACGAACAGCGGGAATGAGCGAAGCTCACAATCGCAAAGCTTTCGCTGCCTGACCAGCAGCGTCATCTAACTACAGTCAAGAATAATGGCCATTTTGTGCGGCAAGGTTTGCAGAAGCGAATGAGACTTCACGCGCATCAACGGTGCACATTGCTCACCGATGCAGATCACTTACTTCCACATTTTCGCCGCGTGATTTGGCAAATGCCTTCAGTTGCATGAAAAAGCAGGAAATTATACTCGTTGCCCATGTCGCAGAAAACATTTTCGTCCTGATCTGCAATCAGTATATTCATTCATAACCGTTTGCTTTTTTGTCAAGCAATTTATAAAGATTATCGTTGTGTCCGTAGCGAATAGAAAGATAGCATGACCTTCTGCATCTTTCTTTCCTCTTCTTCGCATCATTTTCTGATGCTCCTACCTTGCAAGAGGAATTGAGTGCGGTTTCCACGTTGTCAGTTCGTGTGCAGGGTGTGGAGTTCAGCAATATCTTCCACTACGAGTGGATTGAAGTAAAAGCGGATTCTGTTGCGTTTGTAAGGATTTTCCCGCTTTCATTAAAATCCGACCTCGTGGATATTCAACCCTGTTGCCCTGTTTTGTAGAAAACCTTTGCAAGTTTTACTCAGAGGTCGAGGTAATTTTGGTAAAGGCTGTGTGACTTCAGTGATGTAGCCGGGGGAGCTCTGAAGGCGTTCTTCAACCATTTTTTATGTATAAGCTTTTCCCTACAGTATTTTATCGTGACAGCGGAATTGAAGCTTTTACGTTGTCGTTTGCTATGAAACTTTTCGGCAGAAAGAGTCCCAGGCGTCTTGACCAGCTTTGCATGTCTTCCACTTTTCCGAGCGTTCCACCACCTCTGTTTTTGCCGCTACACAACTGTCCAGTGCAACTGGCTTGGTGATGCTTGACGCATGACGCTATTGCATGCTAAAGACTTCATTGCTTGAACTTGATAATAATTTATTGGCAAGCGTAAGGTTAAGGAAACGGTTTGGAATGCTGTTACATGAGAACAGTTTCTGTAAATGTAGTGGCAACGTTTCTTTTCATGGTTTTACCTTTTCTGTATAGTAATGCTTCATAGAAGACATTTTGGTCGCCTGTCTTGTTTTAGTCTCATTGTTGTTAGTCGCCACGTCTTTCCCACAAAACTACACATTGCAATTAAATAATTATGCTTGATTGGAGAATTTACTTCAGCTGCAGACAGTGCCGTGAGAAAATATTGCTACCCTCCTTTTTAAGCAAGGTCTGGCGGTTGTCTCTGCTCAGGGCAAACACGAAAAATTCAAGCAGGGGTTTACAGTCTAATGCCTTTCTAGCATCATTTAACTTACTGCAGTAACGGTGGTTTTACTTTTACGTCATGTACGATTTTAGTTTTGTGTTATTTAGCAGTCTGAACTGCATGTCAGCGTGTTGAATCTCACAATTTCGACTATAAGGTAGTAACTCTTATGTGTACGCACTACGATGAGAGCGAAACTGCGATTCGCAAGCTGCCTAATATCAATCTGTGCGTTTTGTGCTGATTTCCGTTGAACGAACAAACGATATTTCCCTGTGTCGTTTCCTGCTTCCACGTTTGTACCATGCGGTTTCGAAAAAGGGGTCGTTAGGCCCAGCTGGACCAAAAATGCCAAACGACTTAATAAAATATGCCAAATCAAAACAAACCGAAACATGCTCGTGGCTGTCGGTTTTGAATTACCCGGATGAGCAATGACAAAAACGCAGTGTTGCTGTGGAATCTAGCCTAGATTTATTGCGTATAGATTAACAATTACTTGTTAATATCCATAAAACCATTTCTTCTAGAAAATGCTCAATTAAAATACCTACAGATGTTTGAAACATGCACTGTGCCATAGTTTTTAATTAGTTTGAATTTTGTACACAAGCGCCTGATATTGTTAGGCATGCCACAATTCCATCTATTGCAAAATGCAGTACAGAGAATGAGAGAACCCACAGAAGAACTATTAAGCTTTGCAGGATCAGATGGAGCAAATACGCTAAATCGTTAGTCAAAATAAGCTAAATAGTTTCAATAAATCCCAAACAGGCACCAAAGCAGGCAATGCAAAACAACCTTGTTTTTACGCCGACACTACAAAAAAGGCCGAAAACATGCCAAGCCACTTTAAATAAGGCCAAATTTCTGGAATCGGCAGTAAAAATACCAACTTCGCAACCCTGTTTCCAAACTTCATTTTACCTGTTTTATCGGTGCGTGGTTTTTATCGGTATGTGATGTTTTTGCCACCGTTTGTGTCTGTACCCAATCGTGACGCAATGATAAAGGATTCCATCTCAGACGCCGTCTTTAAAACTTGAAGCTGGGCATGTAATCCGGAGCAGTTCGCGATAAACCGAACCTTCTAGACTGCCAACGCAGTAACGGTACTTCAAAATGCAAGACTCCTTCTTGCCGTAGTGTTCAAAATGCAAGTGGAGCTACGGCTTGTTTAAACGTACACAACTATCCCAACGACCGCGATGATAATAATCAAGTTGTGTTTTTTTCTTCTGCAGATCATGCTTTGCGTGTTTCACGGCAACCAAACGAATCTCTATATATCTGAACCTAACGGGTTGAACTTCTCGCTGTCGCTTCAAAGTGTGACATATTTCAATCCGAAAAGCTCTGCGTTCATTTTCAGGTAATATTATTCGTGCATACGCCTTGCTCTGCGGTCCATTTTTCGGTCGCATACTTGTGCGCACGCTGCATTGGCATTTCTGGTCCTGATTGAAGCCCCCCCACGTGTTTCAACTGTTTTGCGCAGCAAGACAGCCAGCCTTAAAGTCATGCACGGAATGATTGTGTATAGATGAAAGCTTTCATTAACTTAACACGGCCTGAGGTTTTCGTTCCATTTTTGGGTATAGGTTGGAACTGTTCGCAATAGTTTCATCCTATTCGCCTGGGTCGTCTCTACTGCTCAACGTGCGTAACAAGTTATTGTCGAATGGCGTCAAGACAGGTATCCCTCAGTCGCCATTTCCGTAATGAAAGAGCTTTACTTCGCCGTTAACTTACCGCAATCCTTCACGTGATGGACTTGCGCGCTTTCTTGCCAAGCTCATAAAAGGCAAAAACTTTCTGCGACGCACTTCTGTCGCATTGGTGTCTGTTGCACGTGACCGGTTTGCTGTTGATCAGTTGATACGCTTCGTTTAAATTTTTTCTACGATTGAGATTGAGACGATTTTTTTTGTGTTGCACTATTCTCCGCCTTCACTTCCTACCCCTTGCCATGCCAACGTTTTTTTGCGTTAACCTGCGTTTTGGCATTCCCTCTGCTGATTCAACTTGCCAGCAAACGCATGTTGAACAGGCCTTTTTCAAATGCCATCGAAATTCTATACCACAACCATCGGGTTGAATGCGGAGGTACTTAGTAAAGTGACAGCACTGTGGAAATGCACCGGATATTTCATGTGCTGGTGCTTTTGATAACAGCTGCAATGAAGCGAGCAGCCTTGCATCTCAGTCTGCTCATGATGCCTTCATCTTAGGTAGACAATTTGCGGGTGTTGATATTTAAACTACCATCATAGTTTCATCAGCCTCAATTCTCAATCAAAAACATTGAATCGCTGTCTTATCAGTAAAAACGTGGAATTACTCAGAATGCATGCAAACTTTTTGTCTTGAATAAAGAAATATAAAGTTACGTGTCTGTGAAAATTTGGTACTTCTTTGTCAGTTACGTTTTTGTGCCAGTTTTCCAGATGGTCAGTTGCATCAACTGTTTCACTTCCTATCTTTCGAGCAGCACCCCGGCACCCACCTGCTAATTAAATTATTGCCCATGTGACAGACATGACTATATTTCCGCTAAGGCTAAGATTTTCTGGTACTTCAAAGCAGAGCTGCGGAGTCGGAGGTGAAATGTCAGACTCCAACTCCGATATTTCCAAAATTTCCGACTCCGACCCCTTAGCATAACATGAATGAAGTTTGGCCGTCAACTATTTTGTAGCAATTGGCAATCAATGGAAATCGTGGTACACAGCAAGAATTCTCTGTTTCAATAAAAGTTTCAAAAGAAATTGTACCATTTTCAACAGGCACGAGTTAGGATTCCTAACTTATGAGTGCAATGTAAAAAATGATTCAGTTGGACTTCCCGAGTCAGAGTAGTATAAAAAAAATTCTGGGCATGTGATTGGTCGACATTTCCCATAGAACGAATTCTTCCCATGTGAGTTTTAGCGGGCACATAAATATGCAGCACCCGTATCTTAAATGAAGTAACCAGTTTGAACCATCAGATAACGCATCAGCAGCCTTATCTGATGGTTCAAACTGGTAACATCATTTCAGCTGTTAAAAAATAACAACCATCATGGAGCACTCCCGGGCCGCGGTAAAATTGTCAAGCGTTGACAGGTATGCGGTTACAAAAGGGTTGGGGACTACTGCTTCGAAGCATCTTCTGCTGCAATTGGTTTGGTTGAATCTTAGCTGCATTGTACAGTGAATGGAACCGCCATTTGTTTTGCGTGACAAACGTCCAGCAACCCTTGTTCAAACTGCGCTTATGATTGATTGATCGGAAGCGACCACCAATTCGTAAAAACTAACACGTTTGTCGAGCTGCAGGGTGTTGCCTGAAGATGCTTTGGCTTTTGTTTTTGAATCCCAATGACTGCTTGTGGCTGTTACCAGAGCTCGCACGTTTAAAAGCTCAGGTGCAGTTTTATCCTCGAGGATGTCCGAGAATGATAAATCACCAAGTTGCAGGTATTTTGCGTCATCAAACGTAGTCTCAAAAAGCTGTCGGTGGCTGTAAATTTTCATTGGGCGTAATCTTTTTTTTTATGTTAATTTTTTCAGCTTGTTTGCGGAGTCCAAGTTTGCCGACGTTTACAAGGTGAATGGAATGAGGAGCATTTTCATCGCCAACGTGGTCAAAGGGCCCGCGAATGGCTTCCGCACCCCCGCAATGCAAAGCTTGATTACTTTCGATAAGGGAGGAATCTGGCATAAGATTGCCACGCCTGAGGTCGATGACAGCGGAACACCAATTAATTGTTCAATCAGGTAATAAATCGTTGTTTTGTATGTTTTGTATTGCGGGGAAAAACCCAAATCATTAATAATTCTGTTGCCAAACCTAAATCTAGCGTTTTCCGTAGATACCCTTGGCTGTCAAACATACCCACGTGCTGCTCCATTTAAACTAACATCGTAGCGTTTGATCACGCTTATGTTGGAGTGACAAGCAGAGCATAAAAAACGCTCTTGCGGCAATGATACACCCTATTTCATTTTAAACGTTCGACCTTTTGTAAGCACGCCATCCAACAAAGGTCATTTTCTGCAATAATGTTTAAATTAAACACGTGCATAAATGAAATAGACGATAACGATTTCGGATTGTTTCATTGTAACTCTGCAATTCGATTGCAAGCGCCTTTATAAAGGTCCGTAGCCAGGTTTTGGGGTTTGGGGGGCAAAATACATTTTAGGGGGAAATAGTTTTGTTTTTATCATATGCTTAAAATAAATTTTTCTGGACACAACAAAATTTTGGGGTCACTGACCCCGAATGTCCCCCGTGGCCACGGGTCTTGCTACGTACGAAAATTTCTTGCTCTTATTCCGTCATTCACGTTTTCGCCGCAAGTGCGCTTTCCTGCAATCGAGAGACATCTCGCAAGAAGAAATGTCAAGTGCGAGGGTTTGCGTCGTTGCTGTGCTGGCAGGTGGCAAATAAACCTGTCCATTGTCGTGCAACCCCGATGCAACGCTTCGCTGGTTTTTCCGCTTTACTCGTTCCCGCAGCATTCATTCATTCAGTACGCTTGCGCTGATTTCCAGTCGATTACACTGTCTGCCCTTCCGTCTGTGTGCTAATTGCGTAACGCTGGCATCTCGCCCAGAACGCACGATATTTCTCATGATTCAGGAAGAAAACAAGCACGTCATCATCATTTATCAGCTCTAACAACAAACGTGTCTTTCGTATAGCGAGCGACGCTATCAAGATCACGTGGAGCGGGTATTTGTCTGTCCGCATTATGTCTTTCTCACATGCACATCAGCGGCCTGTAGCGAAATTGAACAGCTCAATGTTTTTGAACGTAAAATGGGTTTCCGGCTGATTCACAACAGTTTGTCATCTGGGGCTGTGGAGCTGCGGAACGTTTATCACGTGAAAACATGATTCAGTGTGTTTGCTTTTGAGCGTAGTGTCATGTCTAGCGTACCACTTCGGCACCAGTGGTCAGGGAAGCAGGGATACCACGTTGTTCGAGCGCTCTCTCTGTTGCATTTGCCAAGTCCGCCGCGTAGTTCTTGCGACATCGTTCACCGCACTTAGACGTACGTGGTTTCGTTCACGTATTGCCTTAAGCCCAACCTCTGCTTGTGACAACCGTTACCTCGTTTCACATTTTTGCCCAACTTGTCTAAACTAGGGGTGCTGCTTTTTCAAGAAAGTTGGCTTTTATCGGCTGCTTGCAAGTACTGCACACTAAGCGGTATGCTGTGAGTAGTGCAAAACGCTGGACCTTATCTTTCCAGCAAGCAGAGGTTGCTGCAGTCGTTGATGCTGTGCAGCTGATGTCTATTATATCTACACTGGTGTAGTTCAGTGAAACAACCTGCGAAACCACCGCGTCGCGTAAATTCAAATCCTGGTCCTAACAAAGACGCGTTTATTTGCGTGTTACATCACGTGATGCGCCATACACAATGGCGCGGTATTACCGGGAATCCGGCTTTTGTTATTGTGGAGCAACCGCGCTCACGTAAGTGGTCCTGGATCGACCGTGTTAATGATTTTTTCGCCAACTTAAAAGTCGTCTGCCCAGCAGCAGTGCTCAGGATGAGATGGTTATGTCCGAATCCAGAAGTGCTTGTGCAATGCTGAGCCGAAGAAACCACTCTGCGTAACTCGTCGCTGTGAGCTTCGATGTTACTGATCCGAGGCGCGTGGGCTTCTATGCGTTCAACGTGGAACTTTCCAGCTATCTAGAACAGTGGTTCACAATCATTTTGTACCGCAACCCATTACAGAAACCCACTATAACCCAACGACCACCATCTAAAACTCGAATAAAGCAAATGTCATACAGCTGCGTACATAAGATATCAACTCGCGAACCCTCAAAACATGGTTCACGACCCCAGGTTGAAAACCACTGATCTAGAATGATAACTGCGATGTGTAAATTTAGCGTGCTGAAAGCTTGACCGGCAGTAACAACAGGAATGACTTTACAGAAAACGAACTTGAGAATCAGCGAATAACACCCAAAAATTTAACCCATGCTGTTTAGAAGAAATGGTAACGAGCCATTATCCACAAAAAATGTTTTACACACAGAGCCTTCTTTTAAAATGCCCAGTATTTTTGTTTGTCCATTATTACCAAGTAATGGCTATTTGTTGTTCAATAAAATATTTGGTTTGTGGTGACCCCAGCTGTAATTTTCAAGTAACCGACTGCGTTGTTTCATTAGCGACGTTCATGTTTAGAAAAATTCGGTAATTTACCTAATCGCTTCGATGTATTATCTTGAAATGTGCGCACCGATTTGTAGAAGTGCTGTACCAGTCTGGTTAGGCTACAATTCAGTTATTACGTTTGTTACGTTGTCCATAACGTGTATATTCTAATTCGTTCCTCGTCGAAACTCAAATCGTTACTTCGACCTTTTCCGCCTAATCTTGACCTAGTTAGTTTTACTTTCCTTAAGTTTGCTCTGCAAAGCATTCAAATTTCTGTTTCACTTATTCGCAGCCAGCTTTTTTCATTTCAAAAACATTGCATAAAACGGAACCTGCGGTTGCTTCGATTTGTAGCGTAATGTGTATTCGTGACTTGCCTCTTAAAGTGGAATCTCCCGAACTCTTTCAGTCACTCCTAACGTTAGTATGGTTTCATAAGCTTTGGCTGAATGTAGCAGATTCAATCCGGTGATAACTGGAGCGTGTGATTTTTTGTAGCTAGATATTTTTAACAAACTAATCGGGTAGCGCTAGTCAATAATGCTACAAATCGGTCTTGTGTGTCTGTTTGTTTTGCTTGCTGAGGTTATTTGGGGTCGTTAGTTATCACTGAGGGAAGGTCCGCGACGGAAACCACATGCTATTGAACTCATCCGTTTGGCGGAAATCATCATCACCTCAACAACCGTGCCTTCTCCATTCTGCACTCACGCTTTTANGATTCTACATTCTTATCGTGCACTTCTTGTTCAAAAGTGTTCAAAAACTGTCTGAAACCTTAGACTACTGTGGANTGTNCAATGNAAAAAGCTGCATACGCGATTGTAGGAATTCTGTGGATTTGTATTTAAAAATACAGGTTGGTGTAGTTTTGCGAAGGAAAGGGTTGCTTTCCACGGTAGGAAATGGCGCTTTTTGTGTAACACGTCTTCTGCTGAACTTTAGTCAGTTGCATATGTTTAAGCAGCTAATTTTCGCTTGCCCCGATTTTCAACGTTGAGCTTCAGTCGGAAAGCGCTGCGCTGCTTTGATCGGTTCGATAAGATTTTTACTTGAGCTGGCAGATGTTTTCAAAGTGGACCAGCACACATAAAAACTCTCGTAGTGTAATATCAAAAACAGCTGTTCAGAAATCCACTCAACTGTTGAAACGACACATGCAAGGCTGTGGGTTCTTGGCGATCTGTCACATGCGACAAGATAGTGTAAAGTTGGCAATATTGAGTGGAACATTTATTCTGCAAAGGGCACAGTGTTCATCCAGCAACAAACAGAAAAAAATCGAACCAGGTGAAGTCTACGCTGCGCAATTCGAGTGAATTTTGATGTAGTCGTGTGGTGTGACTGTATTTTAACCCGTTGTAATCATAGCGATTGTTGCGTGTATTAACGAGAGATGAACAGGAAACAGAAATACGTGTTTCCAGGAGGCCTTAGCTGAACGCGGTGCGTGTTGCGCTCGCAATAGCAGCGATTCAAATTTAATTTCGGAGAAAAATTGCCAAAAACAACGGTGGTGACGCGCTGCTCGCGTTCGCGAACTATCGATCTGTTGCTGAGCTGTTTCGTTTACAATCATACTGTACACGAAAGGAACCAACTGAGCTTGCCAACTACCTTTGCTTTCTTGCTGTGCAAACACCTTCGTCCGTAAATGCTCGCTCCTTGGCGGTGTTGCGCATTGGCTCCCGTATAAGGTGCGCTTCTTGGCGCTCTTTATTTATGCGCCATGAGACTCTTTTCAAACAGACGTAACCGCTGGCGAATCCAACCGAAACGATGGCCTGATTTTCAACGTGCTTGAACGTGAGGTTGGCGAATAAACGAATTGTGAGACCTTCGAATGAAAATGGCTCTGTGCGTTTCTGGCGGTCATTTGTTGAATTTTATGCAGCGTCCTAGTTTGAAGCAAAAAAAGCGAAGACATTTCCTCAAAGGGCTGCTCTTGTGATTCTGGTCTACTGGCACCACAGAGCAACGGCAACTTTAGCATATAAGCGAGTCTCAGTGGTGCACTGCTGCGTTGCCCAGTTGCAAACGGTTGGTTCGGTGAATGGAGTGCTTTTTTTAGAAAGCGGAGGCCAGCCCAGTCTTATTCCTTTTGCATGCAGGAAAACCCTGCTATTCATAGTTGACTGACTTACCTACCAGAGTTGACATCGCGCGCGTTATGTCACATTCGTCAGCATCAGCACAGCCATAAATTTCATGGTCCGCAAGCTCTTTACCACGATTGACGTTTTGTACACATACAGTCAAAGAAGAAGTCTGTCTTGTTTTGCGCAGACATGGATGCTCGCTGCACTTGACGCAAGAGTACCAGCACCTGCACCCGCGCTCGCGTTCCACCCCGATTTTCTCGCAGGCGTCCGCGCCTGGCTACATTCTCGCGCAGGGCACCGTTGGTCAAAACATGAGCCGCTTCCCAGACTTGTACTTCTCCAGTTCAGCCGGGCGGGAATGGAAGCAGGTTAGTTTATGTTGATTTGTCCGCTGCTGTTCATTAGATCGTAGTCGCCCGCTGCGGCCGGTCCTGCTGCGTGAAACCTGTGGCTGCAGATCAATGTGTTCTTTAGCGAAATGTCTGTGGGCGTGGTTGCCAATCAGCAATGCCTTTCTTGCACCATCTCGTTTTTGATCGACCAGAATTATCTTTTGTAATACATCCTCTTCCCTGGTGCAATCCCGCTCCCAACTCAGAGCGACTTGAGATGGAGCACGGCAATTGGGGTAACACTAATTGCTTGATTGTTCTATGTGGTGCTGGTGGGATTATATGTCGTCGTTGTAACGCTTAAGTTACGCAATTTGACTTCGAATCACAGTCTTGCGGTACAAGATACTTCAAATTTCTTGCTGATAGTATGGTTCCTTATTTCGTAGTGTTAGTGAATGCTGTCTCACGATGTTTTCCGGTTTGCTTGCGCGACGCGAGTTTATTGCTCCCGGACATGGAATTTTATCGAAACTATGGCATGCCTTGAATTTCACGAGGCGCGCAAATACTTACGGCATTGTGTGGTCAATCACGTTCACCACGTGACAACAATAACTTGTACGATACAAAAACCTGTGCTCAACTGTTGACTAAAACGTCAATCGAAGTTGCCGTTTTAGCCTTCTCGGAAATTAGGTTAATTTATTTTACTGTTCCAGTTTGACAGCTTCCTCTATTGCATTTTCGATGTAACAGTACACGTCAGCCTGTTAACTCAGAACCGTCGCTAGAAAGTCATCAATAAGAGGGCTTTACGTTTGTGGGGGGGGGGGGGGGGCTTGACGTTTGTGCTGGG
>JGI24021J15306_10010735_pt1 | contig 11382 bp, 10 predicted proteins | sample Ectturendosymbi1_FD_15306 | JGI IMG/M metagenome (IMG submission 15306)
AACGTGCATCAGAAACAAAACTGCGTATATCTACAATTTCACAGCAGTTTCACAATCCTTCCCATCATTTAACAAAGAAAAATTACGTCTGCAAAAATTTTGCCCGGGTGCTAGAAGCGGACCACTACGAAAAACATCAGAAAAAAACAGAAGAATAAAGCGAACGTCTCATTGCAGTTTTTTTCGCCCAAATCGCAAAAACATTTTCGCCTGGGGAGGACTCGACTTTCGTTGGTATGACGACGATTGAAGAAGCTCTGTGCTACAAGCTGCGGAAACGGCCGCAACGAAAAACGTGGCGTCGCGGTCTGTCATTCGCATGTCAACGAACAAGCGAGATTTCCGCACTTACATTGCTGAAGCCATCGTACAAACATCGTCGGTCGTACATAAACAACAAGCCGTGTGACGCAGCCACTGACGTCATCCATTTTTAGCATGATGATGATGAAAGCAGACAAAGGCATTCTGCGCATTGTACCTTATTGCCGAGGTCTTTGACTTTGTCAGTTAATTTTTTGTGTTTCGTCAATCTTTCCTCGGTCGCAGTTTCTCTGCCTCCGTGAAACTCGATCTTATCGGCCGAGTTCTTCAACTCGTCCCTGTTGAAACAGACGGTCGGGGGTTANAAGAAAACCTTATTAACAGAAGTCATTAATTTTAAACGTAAAATTTCAATTAAAACTGTGGAGCAGCTNGACAGAAAGAAGTGCTGAAGAAAATCGAAAGGAAAAAGTTGCAATTTTTAATTCAGAGCGAGTTGTGAATAAAAAACAAAGTGATTTAACATTTTCTGACATCATAAACTTTCTAAGAACCAAGCACAAAAGAATGATGAAAAAGGCTGTTGCATTCATAAAGTTTAAGCCTGTTTACATCCATCCACGTTGAAATTATATTTCTGAAAGCGTTTAATAAAAAGGTAACATGACAACAACCTACGAAATGACGCAGTTTCTCTGTGAAAGGCAAGACAGTAATATTAGTCTGACGATTCCGCGACGTGTGACCGCCTCCCTGGCGTTCACATGTATTAATGTTGTGTGATCATGCACCAACGTACGTACAGCCAAAGTCGCCAATTATGTCAAAAAAGTCGCCAGTCTCGCCAAAGAACGGCCGATTTACGCGAAACAAGTGATGTTTTATGTCGAGACGCGCGAAACTAAGCGAAGCAAGAGATGATGATCACCGGAAGAAACGATGTTTGCCGATCCTCATTTCAAAATGCTGCAGCTCTTCTTTAATTGAATCCAGTTCGTCGTCTGTGAAGTTCGCCCCCTGGGCCAGTGCCCAAAGCTCAACAACCTTGGGTTCGCTGAAGTGGGGCTGCGATTCTGAAAAGGATGAAGATCAGGGAGATGGGGAGGAAGTCACGATGACCCGGTGGACGCGAGTCCCCCCCGAAGTCATGAAATGTCTTCAAAATAATCGTTGATGTACTTTTGCTTCACTGTACAGAGCAGTGGCAAGCGGGCAAAGCCACAATGGTGCCTCCTGTCGCTGCAATTGAAGTTGTTCTTCAGCCGAATAACACCTGCAATGGGCGACTTAAGAGCGTGGGCCGTACAGACATTCTTACGGCTAAGAAGCAACTGGTGAGCGATTGATGCGCAGGTCTCAATGAAATAAAAGTTAGACAGGTAATCCCAGTGGAGCCCTAACCCTGACGGAACAACCGGAAATGCATCAAATGCTTGCAAACACTGCGTACGTTTTCGATTTGGAGTTACGACTTTCGTTTCATGAAACAGTAGTGGCTGTTCTGTTTACACACAGGAATGAAAAACTTTTCTAGGACCCATTTCATTTGCGTGTGACTGCCCTTTTCAAGACTTCACCCAATTGGTTACACTTACAGCAGTCATTTTCAAGGCTTTGCCAATAACTCTCTGCTAATTTCTTCAGATGAGACACAGTATTTTGGCTGGATAAGTTTTCACAGGACACTTAGGGGCTTCTTGGTCTCATAAACTTAGACGCGAAAAAAAAACTGTCAAAATCTCAGTTCCTGAATACATTTTGATCACAGAAAACAAAATACGCATCAGCTGTTCATGCTTCGCCACAGCAAAAGTTGATACATAAGCTTCTGTTTCCATTAAAACAACATGCAATTAATCATCATATGACACAATCATAACAGCGTCGTCCGCCTCAACGCTTTTCATAGTGACATCAACAACCCAGCCACGAAACTTCAAAAACTGTAATGCAGACTTGAATTCTTCCCTACCTTTAGGTTTGTTAGCGAGGTTGCTAAGTCTCATCATGTTTTCATGCAGTTCTTCTTCCAAAGCCCAAAGCTTTTCTTGCTGCTTTTTAATGTCTTCGTCTTGCACATGACGCTCAATGGAATTTTCCGACATTCCTACACAGGCATGGAAGTATCACGAACTTCGTTTTTTTTCAAAAAAAGACGAAAGAGCGACGTCACATCCGGTTGAAAACCCGATAAAACCCACCTGCGAAATCCTTCAAAGCGCTCCTGATCTCCCTCTGCTCCACCTGCTTGTCTTCGTGGTACCTGAACTCAGCCTGAAGCCTGTCCAGCTCATCAGCAGTAAACCTTTCGCTTTTGACAGCTCGTATCCACAGCTTGTTTAACTTCGGGTCCTGACAATCACAATGCGGGCCGCGGTTTAAAAACTCAGAGCATCGCTTTCACGCAGACTTTTATTGAAGCCTTGGTTACCATTTTGTTGATTTTTGCGCCACAACGACCAACTGCAAACAGCAACCACTGTATTGCACAAACCCGCCATTCCAGAGCGGAATCATTTCAAAATTAAAATCATGTAATTCTCATTCGGAAGATCAAGCCATGCAAAAAACGATAAAAGAAAAATACAGTGAAACCTCCGAGTACATAGGTAAAACACACACGAAACATAATGCGAATAACTCAAAGCTGGCCAAACCAATCAACCTACAAAATGTGCAATAATCCAGAAGAAAGTTATTTGTCCTTTTACACCAACGCCCACCATCCGCAGCAGAACGCCACACAGTTTGGCAGTGGATACTAAAATGTTTTTGTACCATGCGGTGGTTGGAAGAAAGTTTTCTCGTAGCACTAAAAGTTTACAGAATTTTTTTACAAACAGCACATTGTTCGCGTGTCGCTCATTTCCAATTTCTCCGGCACGCATGTGAATACAAGATAAAGTATAAAATTTTCTTCTTATAAATCACCTCCATCCTTGCGATTCTGCAAATTCAAACGTAGGTTAAATATTCAATAGATTTAATAACTTCACCAGGGAGCTTTACGAAGGAAAGGACTCTTTCAAAAAAAGCACAGGACGTTAGCACCTTCAACTTGCCCACACAAACGCCAAAGCCGCTGGACTAATTCGTCCAAACCGACCTGACCTTGAAGCGGATAGCTCCACTTACAGCGAACTCACTACCGCTAAGTGGAAGCATGCCAAGTACGGTTTCTATCAGTTTCGTTGGTTTTACTGCGATGAGACTTTCGGGAAAATCAAAAGATGGCTTCGCCAGTACGTTGGAACAATATAACTTTCATATTTGTCGACGTTTTACACACAAAAAATTAGACAAGTTGAAATAGTCAATAAAAACAAGACTTTTTGCGGGTGGTGATGAAAGAGCTACGCAGCGCGTTTCAACACACGCTCAAGCTAATTCTTTGCATTTCTTTTGACAATTAAAAGTCAGGAAGCACGCGCCTGAATTATTTTGATATGAAAAAGNAGAGTTAACCTCGAATTTTTTTTCTNCGTAATTCCTTTATNTTCACTCTTCTCCAACTTCCAACTAAGAGCAAGTCCCAGTTGGCGACTGCTGCACAAACGCTGTTATCTATTCAAGTAGCAATTGGTCCAGGCATGGACTACGATTGGTCGTACTAAGTCAACATGTAACAGCACCTAACGTTGTTTGTGGATGAAACGAATGATTCGACCGAGAGAAAGAAAATAACAAAAAACATGAGCGACGTTGCTTGGCATGGAAATCTTGCGACGTGAAAACGGGTCCAGGTCATGGCAGACTTCAAAATGGATCCATTCTATCGCGTCACTCTTCATTAACGTTTTTCAAAGGCAAAGCTCAGGAAACCCTAGCATTTATGCTTCACAATAAGATTTTACTGTAGTGCACGACGATAAGCGCATAACTTATTGCTTCAAAGGAGTAAAACAAACAAATAACTTACCCGGAAATTGTACATCTCATTATTTTCTTCAGCGTCCCTTTGCAAGCCGAAGTTCTGGGTTATGTCTGAAAACAGTGAAATGTATCGTTTAAACGTTTGAAAACCATCCAGGGGTTTACGCAGAGCAAACTTACGATAAAACGCATCGTCAAGCTGACGTTGCCTGTCACCGTAGCGATCGCCACCGCGTTCAAGCAGTATTTTTTGGTTCCTCAGTTTTCGGTCGTGGAACTTAAGTTCATCATAGAGTTCCTCCAACTTATCATCGCTAAGTTTGAGCTGTTGAAAAAAATCGACTTGAAAATATACAAATATACTAAAAACTACCATGAATATCAAAGAACAACTGCATGAAACCAAACTATATCAAAAGAAAGGTCCCAATAGTAACATGCGAACCAACAGTCTATCTAAAGCCACCTACATCCCATGCTAAGTTATGGGCTGTGATTTTATCTATTTGTTTATTTAACGACAATCTTGCCACAGACTGCAGCCTGAATGGTGCAGTTTTGTCACGTTGAGCTTTCATTGAAAGAACGACACAAGAAAACTAACAGCAAGCATGGAAAACTACAGCGAGAACAACCGGAACTTATTACAAGACGACAGAAAGTCACAAGACGACAAAGTCGTCAACAGTGCCAAAACAGCAATTGAAATAGCGATCGACTCATTATGTGTACCAAATAACCAAAAACGCAACAAATCAACATGTCCCAAATGCTCAAAAGCGTTCAACAAGTCTGCATTTGGCAAGAATTCCACGAACATTATTATAAGGTGCTGCGCAAGGGGTGCTGTGAACGTTTCAGTGAAAGAAAAAGTGTAGTTCGGTCTCTATATTGAGGATGAACGAAGACGGTTAATTTTGGTCATCGCTTGGCGATGTAAGCATACAATGTGAGTATGACAATAAGAGACTGATGGAACAGTAAGCCCAAAGTGTTATGTGTATCTGTTTCAGAGAGGTAGGTATTATTAAATAATATAGAGAGAAGTGACCATTCCTGTTAATAGATACGGTGATAACAGCAGTTTTTTGAGGGTTGAAAGTAATTTTCCAAACCTCAGACCAGATGTGTAACGTGCAGAGATCTTGGGGGGCGGCAATAGCTCAGTGGTAGTGACCACCTCTCAACTGAAAGGTTACGTGTTCAACCCATGTGCACAGAGGGAATCGCCATGACGCTCCTTGGGCAACAACGTTCACCTCAACCACCCCAAGAAGAAGTAAATTTCAGGCCTCGGTAATTGCCGTGATCCAAATCAAATCAAACAAAGCCAAGAGATCTTGATCTAGTATTTATGAAAGTGACCAGGACACTTAGCTGCATAAAACAAGGTAATGTCATGTGCAAAAAGGGTGATAAACGTGGACCCTGGCTGTGAAATGCTACAAGCAACGCTTGCACAATAGAGAGCATGTAAAGTAGGATGCAATTACAAATTCTCAAAAGCACTTTTGATGCGATCAGAAACGTCCCATCTATTCCTTGGTCAACTGCTCAATGATCCAAATCAGAGCATCTCTAGCGGCTTACACAACCCTCCAAGTCGTTTTTCACTAAACCTTGATTCAGTAAACTTGCTCTCACAAAGCAAATCGTCTGTTTTCTTTTTCAATAACTAGTTTCCACCTGAGTTTAAACAATAGCACTGTGAATAATGGTTTTAGAAGTGTCAGAGCTTGTGACAATTTCCAATAATACAATAATAGAACAGTATGATGAGTGTCATTTTGAAAAATCACTCAACTCAAGTATCTTATTGTTTCACCAAGTGCATGGTTGATGCAATGTGATGCACACATTCATCAATCCAACAGACTTATAATGACGCCTGAGCTGATATATTTAGATTGTTGCTCTAAAACTTAGAAAATTATTGAAGGGAAACTTTCACACTGCCGGTGTCTTGCCACTACTACATCATTCACAACAGAAATTACTCCACCTGGATCTGAGTGGCATACACAGCGGAGATGAAAAGGATGAATGTCACACATCACTTTTGCTACCATGTTACAACCAGTAGATTAAGGTTTCAAACTGAAACAAATTGTTTCAGCTAGCAGTATTAGTAAATAATAATAAAAAGACATACCTATCTTGCAAACAAAAATTGCGCGCATCTCATTTCGCAATTCATCGTACAATAGTTAACTCCAACTGAAGCTTGAAAAATGCATGCAACAATTTGTTCCACGTAACTACCATAACCAGTCTGTTTTGTATGTATTATTATTTCCCATCAATTGCATTGTTACGCAAAATTCCGCTGACATATATCGGCAATATTTGCTCATAAATGCCGCTACGCTATTGTTCTGCTCCGAGTGTTCGAAAACTCAAGTTGCTACTTTGTCTCTGATTGATTAATGCAAATTCTCTGTACTGTTCGCAACCAGTGGCGTGCAGAGGTCTAGTGATGCCGGGGCGACTGTTTGATTGGATGCCCCCTACCAAATTCCAGTATTGAGCAGTGGCGTATAGATGGTGGTCATTATTTCTGGATACACAGTACACTGTTTGTGACATCACAACATGACAAACCAACTTTTTGGCGAATTTAGTTGACACAACTTGCATATTCAGGAACGCTGGAGCAGCGGTAGGGCAGGGAGAGCAGCAAAACAGTTGAGAGCAATGGAAACTTATAATAAACAAACTAAGTCGTTACAAATTATCTTTGTTTCTGTTCATCAACAATGTTATCCTCAAAAATAATAACAGAAATCATAGAAAATCATTCAGAATTATCTGGGTGCCCGAATTGCTGCAGTAAATTTAGTTCAAGTCGATCTTGATATACCATGAAATTACCTATGATACTGTTATGAAAAGGCACCGCTGCCCCATTGCACCCCTTTTGAAAGGGCAGAGGGGGAAATGCTCCCGCCATGTCTCCATTCTCCGGCATCCCTGCGCATAGTATTCTACACACACTCTCTTTACTCGTTGTAGGCTACAATGTGCCACTGTAATGAACATAAATTTATCAGCGGTCTCCTGAGACAGAGCAGTTCATAACTGCAAAAATATCCGGCAACGCGTTAAAACAAGGGAGTAGAACACACTCAGTGCTACGTCAGCGCAGTTCATAACTGCAAAAACACAAAGTTGCGCGAATGTCTCGTCGAATAGCAGTCGATCAGAATGTATGCGGCGGGGATGGCGGACACCCAGGCCAGGGTTAACAGTTTAAAATTTGTAACTACACAATAATTGAGAATGCGCATAAAGTACGCAAAAAATCTTCGTTTTTTATGTGACTATTATATGCACAACCAATGTGGAATCAGAACAGATGCGGGTTTGTGTGTGCCGTTATGATTAATCTGCTTGAACTGCCTACTAATGACCAAGCTCGAAACGAAGCATATATTGCAAGCACAGGTGTGCGACTGTATTAGCACAAAAAACAAAACGGGAAACTAGTGATACATCATGAAATGAGCTAAACCAAGCACGTTGAAATAGGACAGTTTTGAAATATGACTCAGAATATCAATTAAAGGTCCATAATTTCTTATCATGTTCAGGGTTGATGTAATTGGATCAAACCAAAAAAAATACCTGGGTGTTTTCAAAAAGCCCTCTTAATACAAACCAACAAAACCCACTCTTTTCTTTTCCTTTGAAAAATGTACTATGAAGTTAAAACTAAAATAAGAAGCACACTTGTACAGTTAACTGCACATTTTTTTAATGAAACAAAACGAACAGCAACGAAATTTGAAGGACTTGAAAAAAAGAGAAGAATAATTCGAACAGTTTGGGTAAATTCTACTGGTTATCTTCTTCAGCTCAGTAAAATCGGTATATTTTAACCAATTTTTCTGCCTTCTCTGCATCCAAACTGTTTCTAGTGGCGTAGCCAGTCCAAAACTTTGGGGGAGCAAAATGTTTCATTTTAGGCGAATAACACTATTTTGATTAAAAAAACACCCCTCAAAGCACCAAAATGACTATATTTTCTAAAAGTTTGGTGGGGAATGGCCCCTTTGTCTCCGCCCTGGCTACGCCTATGACTGTTGCTGATGTTGGACCATACCAAACCATATGTTGAAAAAATACACTCTGTAGATGCTGAACTAGCAGGGCATGCACATAAACTTGATGTGAAACTGCAGAGTTTGTGTGAGAGTGGCTTTTCTCTGTCTGTGGTGTGCATGCTTGCCAAACCTTACCACTTTGGAGTGAATTGACTAACAACACTTTGCGAAAACGAAGATGGGGTACACTTCTTCGCCCTAAAATTTGAATGCCATGATAGGTATAAAAAGTTATTATTGTATAATTCTGAATATGGTGATATTGCATGATGCAATAAAAACAATTCAGAATAGGTTTTTGTGTTTTTTTCTATGAAAAGAACAAAGAACAAAAATCGTTTCTTTACAAAGAACGTATTTTAAAAAACAAAAAAAACATGAATTGTTTTTTTTTAACCAGGGTTTTTTCAACCCTGATTATCTTTCAATCCTTTTTTGTGATTTTGCCTTGATCGCACAATCTGAAACAAGTCATGTCACTATCGGTTTGATTGGATGTGCGCCACACACCTCAAGTATAGGTCCCTAGTATTGAAGAAACTGAGAACTACTGACATTTGAATCTGTAAAAATTAGTATGGACAACCAAACAAGTTTCGTAAAATTAAATCCATACAGCATGTATAAATAGACTTACAATAAGAAAAATCATCTGGTTACAGCATTTTAATTTTTGTAATTTCACTCTTTGGATGCCCCCCTGGCCTTGGATGCCCCCCTGGCCTTGGATGCCCAGGGCTGGCACCCCATTTGCCTCCCCCTCTGCACGCCGCTGTTCCCAACGGCACGCAGCCCTCCAACTACATCAAGTAGTGCGTGATATAAAGACCACTGTGCAATCGTCCTGAAAAACTGCTTGCTCTATTTCGTAAGATTTGCCCTCGCAGGTTTTTGTGTGGTCATATTTTGCTCTTTCATTTGTGACCTGTGTAACTATTCCATTTGAAATGTCTTTCAATGGTGGTTTGAGTATATATAATGCAAAAATATTGGTACTGGCATCGATTTACAACTATCAGGGTTGATAAAAATCATTATATTTTTAAAAATCAAAACAATCGGTGTTTTATTTTTATGATTTAATTAGGACTCTAATTTTAAAGAGTTCGCTTTAATACAATATTTTTGTACTTTGTTAACTTCAAGTACAGAAACTAGAAACACCTGAACTTACAGTAGATTCAGACTGTCTTTGCGCTTATACAATATATGCTTTAATGCAAATCAGTTCATTACATCAACACTGGTATACAAAACAAAATATTGATTGAAATAGCAATGCTCAAACCATCAGTTTAGCAAATTCATTGACAACCACAGCATGTTAAGAAGCTTGGACATAAATACAAGTTGGCCAGCATTATTGGTGTGAAGTCCATTGCTAAAATCATTATTGTAACACAGCTTTCACTGTGTCAGCATCTGCAAAAGTATAACTTCCTTGTATAAAACAGTAAAAACCTACAATATATATATCTGTTATTATGAATCAAAAATATATTCTATGACTACTCTGTCTAGTGTCTACAATCAACAGCCTACATGTTTGATGGAATGTAGAAGTAACTTTCACTTTATGCCAGTCTACACTTTCAAACTTGAGGCATTCTAACATTTCAGACCTGTGAGTCTACAAAGGTTAGTAGTGATTTCAGTCCACATGCCGTTTAGTAGGTAACATAAAACTTGTAACCACACAGAAAATATGATTCATAAAGCTTTAATTGGTTTTAACTTGGGTCGTAATCAGAACTTTCTATAAAAACCTATTAGAATCCTCATCAAACGTGTCATAGAAATCACACAAAACTTTAAAACTGCATATCATTTTTTGCTTGATTTTTACTTTTGTTGCTTGATTAAATCATGATTTAAACCAAATGATTTAACAGAGGGGTGGCCAACAGGTACGATCGACCGGTCGATCACTGAGTCTGTTGGTCGATCGCACCTGATTTTGCATTGAATTGCAAGATACCTAAAAAAAAACATTTTCAATCAACATTCCTTTTATTGCATTACCAACCAGTCAATCGCGAGTTATCAAGAAATTTTCTAGTCGATCCCAGTCGAAGACAAGTTGGTCACCCCTGAATTACAGCAAAGAACTCTGTCGGCAATGAAAAATAGAAATATTGGTCCAACAAAACCTTATTGGTCAAGCTCTAGAGACAATACCACTACGGACTTCAGACAAACATTTTTAGTTTATTTTGAAAATATGCTGTGGCTATGAACTGCATATTCTTAATCTGCAATGAAAACAGAATGACACAATTTGTTTGAAAGAAGAGCACATTTGTTTTCCGAGATTTTTGCTTTTTAGTCAAACTTGATTAATCTCAGATCTATCTCAAACGTTTCGCTTTTGTCAGCAATTTGAACTTCAATCACACGTTGTGGTGTTCTGAACTTGATGCTGCTATAAAACCATAAACACTGACCTTGAGTATTACTATCAAAAATCACTTAATTTGGTAGAGAGGTTTAGGGACAAATGACAAATGAATGCCACTCGACTGAGCACCAGTTCAGAATCAGATCAAAATGCTGTTCACTTGATCAGGCGAAGACTAATCTTATCCGCCGATCACAGTTCACATGCACCAATGATTTTCCTTCATGAATCAACTGACTCAATGCTGAACACTAGCAACAAAAATTTCACTGAGCAATGGTCAACATTTTTGGATGATTCTTTTTTCATAATTTTTCGATTTTCTTTGGGTGAAAATTTAGCTGTCACATTGTTTGGAGTGCCAGATTTTGCATGAGCATTGTTGCCAATGTTGAAAGTAGTCTTGAGACACATTCTGCTGTTAGTTCAGATCAGTGGTTCTTACACTTTCGCACCTGGGTGGTTTCGGCAATTTTCGCAAAAAAAACGCCTAAACGCATGTGGCTTTGCGCGGGAATTTCTCCAATCCGGTATGCTCTACAGACCCAGTAATAGTCTCAAAAGACGCGGCAAGTCTTCTAGTCTGCACTCGAAAAAAAATTTTTACTTGGGGGGTGCAGGTTTTTTGTGAGTGACGTCATAAGTAGAAGACTTTTATGCCACCTTGGCCCACTTTGCCTGGCCCTGGGCGCCAACCGTTAGGTGGTAGTATTTCGCTGAAGTTTTTACTGGAAACTAGGCTAC
>JGI24021J15306_10010739_pt1 | contig 11379 bp, 7 predicted proteins | sample Ectturendosymbi1_FD_15306 | JGI IMG/M metagenome (IMG submission 15306)
CACCGTGGGTGGGTATGCGATCTTCAACGTCTATAATCCACCCTCTCACCACATGCAAACGGAAAATTTTGTTTTTCTCTCAAGATTTAGAAAAGTTTTTTGTGTGGCGACTTCAACACTCACCACGGTATGTGGAGAAGTNTCAGTGCAAATCATAACGGCCGTGTTTTACTTTCTGTTCTCGAAACCCATGACTTTGTCGTTCTAAATACTTCTGTTCCTACCCATTACTCCCTTAGTGCATAGGTTCTCAAAGTGCTCCGTACGGAGCCCCAGGGCTCCGCGAGAGAAACCTCGGGGCTCCGCGAGCTATTCATTTACTTATTAAAATACTGACTTGGCTAATTTTTCAACTGTCCAAAGAAGCAATAACGGCATTAAAATTTATTGTGGGGCTCCGTAAATTGTGGACAATCTCTTCATGGGCTCCATAACACCTGAGAACCCCTGCTCTAGGTTTTATACTTCATACAAACAATATCGTTTTTCATGTAACACACAATCATAGATTTTTATAAATCACAGATTTACATAATCAAAAGATTCTTAAAAATCATTCGAGCAGGTTTTGGCAATAAGGTTTGCATCTCTATTTTTTTATTTTGAAATTCCACGAAAGGAAAGAACCCAGCATGAATAGCTCTCGCAGAAAACTCTACACAGGAAGAAACTTGATAAAAGACGTCTCTCGTGCTTTCGGGTTAGATATTTTCAGTTTTTACGGCATGACTTCTCTCTTACACGCAAAAGAAACATCTTTTAAGCAGAAGCCATAAAACTTTAATATTCGTTCAGATCTGTTGTGATGGAACTCTCGCCGGGAGAAACATGACGCTTCGGCACAAACATTTGCAGCCCTTCCATCTTCAAATTTCTTCCCGTGATATAAAGAAAACACAGTTTGTTTGTGGATTTGTGGATCACTTTGTGAGAAGCACGCTTACTAGTAGCTCAGCGCACTAACGTTTCACACGTTGATTTGCTAGTTTCATTTCACTTATAGTTACAACCGCACTATTCAGTGCAAGTGAAATGTCACGCGCATTTGCAATTTTATACCCACCTGGTTTTTGTCTTTCGCTGAGACATTTCGGTCATTTTTTGCTGAGAGATTTGGTCACTGAGACATGCCGGTCATTTGTTTCATAGTTGTGTTAACACTCACCGTAACAGTGTTCATTAGCCTATATTTTCAGATATTCTGGCAGAAATGACCTAATTTTTTTCGGTCATTTCAAAAACATTTCGGTCTCTGTCCGAAAAATGACCGAAAAAAAACAGATACCCACCCGTTATTTCTTAAGCTTAAGATGTCCTTGTAAATGAACAAAAAGATTTTTTTCAAACATATTAGAGAAGAGTTGAATGTCTAGAACAAACTGCAGTTTTCTGGATTTGCTACAGATGCTGTCCTCTCCGTAACTTTTTCTTCCGAGTTGTTAGCATTGCAAGGTGCTCAGTAAAATATTTCGGCCATGAATTTTGTTGGCAATCACTTCATAGCAGCAATCTTTTCCCGACAAGTGGTTGAACTTCAGAATCATGTTTCGACACTTTTGACCTTTCTTTTGTGAGTCGATTGCGCGTGAAAGTAGAAAAGTGTTTCGATTTTAAACGTGAGCCTTGAGCTCTTGGCTCTTCAAGTGGCTGCTTCCTACAATCACGGAAAATGCTCCTCCGTGATGACAATTACAAATACTCGGCAGTTCTGCATTTTTCTGTTGCAAGTTTACGAGAAAAAGCCATCAAGTACAAACTTGGCCCAAAGTGAAGAGAAAATGCATTCTTCATATTGAAATATGCTGTTTTAAGCTTTCACACAAAATCATTCCCGTTTTCAGCCGCCTCCATACCAGTGTCACATCTCCGCAGAGAGCGAAAAGTATTTGCTGCTTGATGTTTACTCGCTTCCGATTTGAATGTCAGAGGTGTGCTACGAGACCGGCTTCTGAATTTTTGCTTTTGACTAAAACAGGGATTTGAGTGACCTGCTTGCAAAACCTACGGTAAACAAAAAACAAAGGTGTTTTTGCTGTGCTCGAAAACTATGGTCTGCTTGGTTTTAGAAGTTCTTCGTCTTGGATATTTGTTTTCGATCTTTCGATGCGTTGCACAGGATCCAAACATCACGTCTTCCTATTTCGTCGCGAGTTAGATTGGGGGGCGTCGTTTTATTTGTTTACGCGACAAAACCACGCGCCGCTGCGCAAACTCAATGTTTCGCTCTGCTTGTTTGTCAAATGTTGCAAGTCAAACCTGCCGCACTCAGGGCCGGAAGCGCCTACGGGCACCCAGTTGAGCCGTTTTCAGGGTGGAGTGGATTAGACACCAGGTCTGGTGCCCAAGAAATGTTTTCGGATCGCAGTGAAGTCAAATTCCACCGGGCCCGGCGTCGCCCTGCCATGGTTTTTGATCCCGGTCCTTTTGCTTCTGGCTTGTTGCTGCGTGTAAGGTTTCATTTGACAGCAAACAGTTCCCAAGCAAACCTACACGACGTTCACGGTAGCGTTCACCAGCTTTGTTATTTCAAAACTTGACACTTGCAATCCGCGTTAACCCAAACTGGCGTGCGCCTGGCAGAACTGGTTTTCACTCGCCGTCGCACATTAGCGCTCTTGCGCAGTTATTGTGTCCACTTGTGTAAAAAACAAATAAAGCACACTCGAAATGGATTTCACGACACTGGACAGCAATGAATTTGACTTTTTTACCGCCAGAAGTATTCCCTTTAGTGAATAAAAACAATGATAGTCCAAAGTGAGACCACGCGGCGCTTTTTCAGTGTGAACACACGCCGTTGTTGATGCTTTCTTTCGAATAGCTCCAAGGCGACAATTTAAAGCAGCGGTTCTTAACCGGGGGCACACCTCCCCAGGGGGACGTCAATTAATTTTATGGGGGGCGCGAGCTTTTACGCGTTCTACAACAACATGGAAATTTTTTAACGAAAAAGTGTTCCGTTCAATTTACTTATTTAAAGTCAGTGGTGTTCGAAACAAAGGATAATGGCTTAAGAGAGGCGTGGCAGAGAAAAGGTTAATAAGGACCACTGATTTAAAGCTTTAGGATGAACAATCCCTTCCATAATTGGTTAAAAACATGATTTAATTTTGGGATGTGACCTAGGTTTGGCGAGTACACGCGCTGATCATGCCCTAACGTCTTCCTTCCGTTTAGCACTACTTCAATTAGTACTTGTTCATATGAAGCGACAAAAGCTAAGAGATTCGGCAATTTCAGTGCCCGAACGAAAATTTTGCGCATACTGCAGCAAAAGGACAACAAAACACGATTTGAAAATGCTGTTCCATAAAAGTATCAAAGCTAAAGGCACCCGGCACGGACACTCAAACCACTCCGCTCCATCCTGCAACTACGTAGCCGCAGAGTTGCGGGAATGGCTACTACGGTAAGCTGTCGCAACAACATTTCAGTTCCAGTGGACAGGAACCTTGAGCGCTTGTAAATTACTCCGGCTGCGACGGCGTCTTTTGAAGCAGCGGTCACACTTGTTTGTTAACAATTTTGTCGCGTTGTCGTCAAGACACAGTGTTTCATACATTATTGAACAGCAGATGTCGCGAGGATTTTCGTATCGAAAATTCCCGAGCCACTCGACGCCTGCGCTTGGCCAGTAATCATCAGTTCAGCTGGCTTTTTCAAAAATTCATGACGTCCCTGCTCGTGTGACCAATCCTTAAAGTTTCGCAAAGAAATTTTATCTATCAATATTTCATCACACAACCTGCAAATATGGAAAATCCTCCCAGCGCTCGCGCACAGCGCCGATCAGACGTTTCGCCAACCCATAATCTGGGAAAGCGTAACTTCGGATTGGACGGTCCACGCCCGATTGGGTCGCAACTCGGGGTTTATTGCTCCTCTGGGGCGGATATTAACGTCCAGCGCCAGTGCACGCCAGCACGTTCTCATTCAACGCCCACGCAATTTTCACGAAATGGGACATTTCTTCATCAGTTAACCCGAACTTTGGGAGCTGTCGACGTCACGCGCGATGCAGTCATTACTGGCAATAGGTACGACTTGTAGGGTGTAATAACGAACACTAACGACATTGCCGACCCACCTGGACGGATTGTCGCGAAGGCAGTTGGCAATTCTGAGATACAGATGTCGAAACCTTGGGACGATTTCTTTGAATGAATGTACGAGGAAATGCACTGACTGTTCACACACAGACGCATACAATTATAAACCGCGTTTTCTGACATGCTTCGCCCCCATTAAGCTTCGCGGATTATAAAAAAATGAAACATTGGCTAAATTTCAACTCGTCACAAAACTCGAAAAGAGGTTTTGCGTGAGTCTTCGCATATATTTCACTTACAGTATAGTCGTTTTCATGTATAGTGAATAGGTGTTTATATGCACCTTCGTGCCTTTCATCAAATCTTGTTGGGTTGGATGCAGCTGGGTGCTTGTGCGACCTTTTAACGGGAACTTCTTTTGTTTTTCTTTTCTACAATTGGCCGGTGCAGTCCGCTGTAAATGTTCAAATTGAGACCGTTTCGAAACGAAGTAGAAGCCTTAATCGCATTACATAATAGGATTTAACTAGCTTCAAGCGAAAGCTGTCCATTACTCGGCCAGGAAATCGATGAGGTAAGTGATAAACTATGATAGAGACCAATCGTTTTCTGGTATCATTCCCGCCCAGCCTTATGTTAATTGTCTACCCATCACTATCCTGCCGCGCCCTCGATTTATCATGACACCGAGCAAGATGCTTGCGTCGCGACGTCTACATTTCCAACAATCTTGTTTCCTGCCAGTTATGGGTTATAACAGTTCGTTACACCTACTCCAGCAGGCTTACCACCCAGTTGGGGTATGTGCCGTTCAGGTGAACGTTTAACTGCGCTTTGAGATTCGTGGTCTGTCCGTAGCGAATGTTTATCACTTTCCCCCTTGCCGCCGTTCCGTTTCTATATACCTTATATGGCGAGCGCACTGTTGAAAATAAAGACCCAGCACCTAATTCCAGATCTTTCCTTCTGTCCAAGATCCGGCCACTCACGGAAATATTTCCTTCCATTTTCAGCACTAAAATGGCGTGACCCGCAGGAATAATGCAAGTTGAAAGATTGTCGCGCAGCTGCTTGGGTTTTATGTACATTCCACAGAGTCATACGCGATTTGCGTTTGGAACATGAAATCTTTTGCACAAAAAGCACATCTGTGTTGAGCTGCGATGTACTTCGTTTTTTTTTACAAGCGAAGCAGATCCGGAATCCAGGAAACGCTTGCAGCTTAAATCTACTTTTTCGTGAGGATAATTTTGTGTGAACTGTTGGGGTGACCCGCACACCACACCTGACTGACAAACTCATTCGCAACTAGAAAGCAAGACAACGTGCTTTGCGTTTGCCGCGCAGCAGATTTTGTCAGACGAAAATTCGTATACGAACAGGTTTCGTTGAAAAAAACCCACTTGCCGTTCCGTTCCCAGAGTATCTGTTGTTGTTCGCTGATACATTACATGCTACGCGATTCGTCCTTTGCCGTGGAAAGTTTGTTTTAAGCCCCTCGACGTTTAAGCTCCTGCCGAAGTGTTAGTTTTTTCTTTTGAGTTACTTTATCACACTAATGTTTGCATTTGCCTTCGAAACTCACAGCGCAGACGATGCAAGAGAGATGAGGCATAAATACCACAAACAAGGACACATCAGGCCTGTTCAGCGGAGCATAAATTTTCTATCGCACAACTGGACGTAATATAACCTGCATAGGCAATAAATGAAATTGTACGTTACTACGTAAGCGGTCATGCGGTTAGCAGCTCCATCTTAGACCCAAACTACCAACGAATGATGGCTGCAAGAGTAAACTATATCCTGTTGATCTTCGTTTTATATGCTTGTCACATTCTGTTTGATCTTCGTTTTATATTCTTGTCACATTCTGTAACATTGCGCTGATGCCACTATTTTCCCTCCTATCTACCTCTACAGTTACTCACCCCACCCCCTGTACATAGACATGCTTTTCCCCACTGTTTTTTGTTGTTGTTTTTATGCTTATTTCACCTGACGTTGATTTGACGCTTTTTGTTACTTTCATTACTACTTGTAAAACGTCTTCAATGAAAATTTGGTTTGTGTTAGCAGCAGGGCTGGCTGAGAACTTGACCCAGTTGTGATTCAACATGTTAGAACACGATTGCTAAGCTGCGAAACGTGAAATTTCTTATTTTTTATATCTTTTCATCACCATATAATCAACTAGTGATCTTTGATGTTATTGTATTTCCACTTGCTGATTCGTGTTATTTCGTGATTTGAGTCACAAAAATGCATGATCAAACCATACCATACCAGCGCACAGGCAACTGGCGCGGAAACTTTCACATGGTAACTTCCCTATTGCCTGACCAGCGCATCGTGGAGTGCGCTAATGCGGTTAACCCGACAAATAATGTCTGCGCGTGCCGCAAAACTGAGCGTAATCCCTCGCAAATCACTAGCAAGCGCTTTGCCCGCGTCGGCAGTGTCCTTAGCCAGTGAATGGCGCGATTCCAGCACGCGCTTAGTTCAACGCCAGTCATCTGTGTCGAATCGTTCCTAGATCGATCACAAGTAAGGCTGCTCCAGAGCGTTTGGGAACATTATATGCCGAAGCGCAGAAAATGTGTCGGTTAATCTGACTACGTTTAGTTCTGCTTGCAAAAAGCTACTGCAGTAGTCCGTTTCCTCGGAGCAGGACCAAAGATGAAAAATGAGCCATTCGTTCATTTTTAGTCTTGACGATGTATTAACATCTCGGTAATTGAGTAATCGTGCCTGAGCGACGATTTCCGAGCACCTGCTGGTTAAGTGCAATGCTCCTGTTCTGCACCAATTATCCCCCTTGCGCATAACCGACCGCGGAGAAACACTTAACCCTCAAAACGCTTGTTGCTTTCGCTGGTGCAGCGAGAGGTCACGTAAAGTGACGTAATTTTACTAGCGGATTTTTGGAAACCGGCGTGACTTTGAGACAGCAACGGCGCAGTTTGTGCTTATTTTTGGACACTGAAAGCAAATTTTATGGTTGCTTTTGGATGAGTGCTCTTATGTTGTAAATGTCATGAGCGAAATGTGTAAAGGTTCTCCGCTTCTGAGTGTTTACCTTTGGATCCAAGCAAGGTACATTAAAGAGTGAAGAGACACTTGGTAGCCTCTCAGGCCAACAGTCAAACGGCCTCCGCTTTCACATTTCTGAAGTGTCACTTTCTTCGTCTTTTCGTAAAGGAGCAATTCGTTTCCGTTACATTTTCTCGCAATCAAAGTCACACTTGTGTAGTGTAGACAATCAAGCCGTTTACTGCGCAAAGTGACTGCCTTTTTTTGGCTGCTGTTGAAAATGGGATGGTCCACGAAAAACTGATCGTATTTTTTCTGCATCCCTTATGTTGCATTATTATTTGTCCGACATGAGGAGCATCCTTGCAGGTGAAGACTTGCCTGTCAAAAGTCAAGCAACGCCCCCTCCTCTATGTGGTAAAGAAACTTATTTCCTTCGCAAAAAGTTGGACGTCCTCTATGAAATGCATCGTCACGACAACCGCTTCGATCACGTCATTCGCTTGCGATGTTCAAACGTCGCGCACGCTTCACTTCACACACGCCGCAAACAAAACGCTCACCGCAGCTTTTGCTCCAGATCAGTTCTCTTCAACGGGGGCGAAATTTAAAAAATTTTTGAATTGATTCCAAAAATATAACCATGATTACTCCTTTGGAACCAAATCCTTTGATCCACTTTCAACTCCATGGTTCGTAACCAAGGTTATACAAAACACATGATATCGGACTAGTGACGTAACAATCAAACTTAACATCGTCCTGTGTAACGCTTCACTGCACTAGCTATCCAAGGCCACGTAGATTGTCACTGGCAGGTTTTTTAAGGTTTGGTTTAAGGGAACACCAAAAAATTTTACGAAACGTACAAAATAATTCCTAAACGTATTGTTCATTACAGTATTAGCAGTAACAGTGCACAATTAGTACTACTGTATTTACAAAAATTTTCAACACAAATTTTTCAACTTCATTAAACAGCTGCTGTTAATCAGTGAAAGCATATGTATCTTACTCGCCATCTGCAGATTCTAGGGTCTTTAGTGCTCGCTATGTCACTCTTCGTTTATTATTTGCTTTTATCCATTTCACTCACATATTTCATGAGCAATCTCAAGCGCGCCCTCATCATTAAGCTGCTCAGGACCAATTTCTCGTCGCCATGGGAGGGCTTGGTGCGGTTATCCCCCAAACAAAGCTCCCAGCCCCCAAATTGAAATACGAAATACTATAAATCAGAGGAGTTCTTGTCAATTTTCAGAATGTCAAGCCCCGCTGTACAAACGTAAAGCCTCTCTATTGAAGACTTTCTGGAGCGTTCATTGAAACATTTATGAGAGCATTCAGAGTTACATCAAACAGCTGGTTTCGTTGCTTGATTTTAACACGGAACAGAGTTGAAAATCTTTGCTCTGGCCAGGTTATAACAAGTGGAATGGACAGAACATTGCAGCAATATTGGTTGTCTCATCGACCATACCAGCCCAGCATAGGCTCTGCTTGACGTCAGAAACAATGCGATTACTCAAATGTTCCGAGATCAGCAAAATAAACTCGATTGCTGCCACAGAACTGTTATGATGGAGGTCGCAAAGCCGATCATTATGGCCAATGCGGTCCATCAAGGTTTGCAAGCAAGCTATTTTTCGATTCGCTATCTCTTCTTTCCAAAACCCATAAATCAGATGTTACGCGCTTAGCTACTGTGTTAACTTTATCTGAAATGCGATCCTGATGAATAGCATGAAATAGTGAAATGCGTTGAGTTTTTTTTCCAGGCTACTGGCTTTTCTGAGTTAATCTGAGTTGAGATGATTGTCCAGGCAGTATGGGCCTGGAGGCCTGGCAGGCTCCGAAGTGTAAACATTACCATTCTTTCTTCGGCAGGTGGTAACTGCTGGATGCTTTGAGCATAGCAAACATCATTCAGCATGCAGAGTGAACACATGCATTTGTGGGGATTCATCAAAACCTTTCAGCTTAATCCATGATTGAAAAGTCTGATTGTTAGATGATTTTGACTGACTGTTAGCTGAAACTGACAATACTTTTGAGATTCTAACAGTTGAATGCTGTACTTCCTGCACAACAGAATCAAAAGAACCTTTGCATTCACTGCTGCTGGCGTTTGCACTTTCTGGCTGGCTAACAGCAAGAAATTTTAGTTTATGCTTACTACAAAAATACTGCTTTAATCTTGGATGGCTAGCTTTACGTTTTTGCTGTGACATTATCTTCTTAATATACTCACACAAGAAAGTCAATGAATAAAATCTGGACAAGCCTTGGCTTGCTGAAAATGTTTGACACCGTGGAAAAGAATTGGATTGCTAAAAGCGCCAAAATTATCAGCGGGTCCCTAGAATCAGAGAAATCGGGTCCGTACAGGTCCATACTGGGTACCTAACATTTTCCTTTGTTTATCTCATAAAAGCTGTCAAATTATTGGTTATTGCGTTGCATGGGATTTCAGAGATGATTATGGTGAGTGGGCGAGGTTACTGTCTGCACTGCTTTTATTTGGTGTGAGGCGAATCAGTTTTGGACGTTAATTGAAGCAACAATTCAACTTAGCTAAAACTTTTCGTGGTTGTCCAGATTTTAATGTGGAAGTACCAATTTTATGGGTCCGTTTTGAACTCGTAAAATGTCTTAAAAAACCCTGGTCACTGGCTGGGGCTCAAGCATTGCCGTTATGATGTAGATTATGAATTTGCAAGAATTTTCTTAAGTCTAATGTTCAGAATAAAATAAGATAAAAGAGTAGAGAAACTGTTGTGCTGAGTAGTTTGCTAGGTTGGTTAACCCAATCTTTGCATGAGCAACGTCAAAAAAGGAACATCAAGCATTAACATTTACCAGCCTGTATACATCAGCACGCAGGGTATTTTGGATGTTTCTAGTATAGTAATATGCATCAGTTCGTTTCATTATAGGCTACTGATATTGTTTGAAAGCGACCAATATTGATATAGCTCGGAAAATACCAATTCTGTCAAACCCCATTTTTTGAAAAGAAAATGCTTCAGCTTCTTTGAAGATACTAAAAATGGCCCAACAATCATAACAATGTGACCACTAAATCAGTGGTTCCCAAACGTTTTCTGATCGCGTACAATTTGTGCGTCCGGTGCTGTCACCGCGTACCACCTTGTTCCAGGAAAACGTATCTACCAAATATCATACGATCAAAAGTATGGAAAAGCAGTATTGACACAATTGCGACATGAACAAAATGACTGTGGGAAATGATAATGGCCAACTATAAAAATCAACCCGAGTAGTACACAAACAATCAGGAATTTATTAACAGAACTCGATAAGTAAAAACTCTTGCTATGAATATATTCTTTGTGAAGAAAACAGAAAGTAGGCCAATTCGCGTAGCCTATCACCTTCGAGGCCTTGAACCACTGCACTAAATCATCGCAATGACTTTCGAAGCGATTGGAAACATAGCGAGTAAGTCCAACCACCCCCTAATAGGCTAAACTATGGAGCCCTAAAAATCTTTTTCGCCACCTGTTGTTTGGGGCTTGTTAAGAAATCATTCGGTTGTGGACATCACTCCCAAAGTTGGATCGCGTAGAAAGTGACAGGGCGAAGTCCAGGCCGCCTAGAGAGACATTATCCCGGTGGCCTCAGTGAAATGCCTTTCTGCCAGCTAACTGGCATAAATGAATGCGATTCAACTATCCATAAACGTCTCATCGACATCCAAAGCGACGATGAAGCCCATGCTATACATTTCATGCACACGGGCGGTCAGACTTTTGGATCAAATGCAGTGAGCGTTTTGAAAAAATGAAGCTATTATTACTACTGAAATTTCCCACGATGTATGCTGCTGAGCAATTTTTCAGTCAAGTACTGCACATGCGTAATGAATGCCGCAATCATCTTGACAAGAACAAGACCGGGTGAAAAGCCACAAGACTGAAGCTGACCAGGTTCCCACCTGCTTTGTAAAAGTCTGCAGATAAACATAAGAACCAAAGTTAGCATCAGTTGGAACTAGCGCTTGTTTGGAAATGAATAGCATGTATGCTACAAATGCATTTGCATTCGTTTTGTTTTGTCCCAACTAGATTGTCCGTTTGTATTTCAACAGCACTGAATTATTTTCAAAACAAAAGAATAGTTTCAGACAATGTTAAAATGCAGAGTCGTGTGAAAGGCTGTTGGCCCCCACGAAAATTCCAGATGGGGCCCTTTAATATCATCTTTAATATCACGTAACCACAACTTTACAAAATACTGCTATAGTGTCCGAACGTCCGCAATTCTTTTTCGAAAT
>JGI24021J15306_10010740_pt1 | contig 11379 bp, 11 predicted proteins | sample Ectturendosymbi1_FD_15306 | JGI IMG/M metagenome (IMG submission 15306)
ACCGGAACGACCTCTCATGACCTGCTTCAACACAGAGACAGCGTCGGCTTGTCGTCGCAGAAGTACCACGCATCCGTCGACCCTGTTCACGCGGTTCCGCGACCGGCACTTGCTTTTTACATGCTAATGGCGTGCTTTACTAAAAGACGCTGCCTGTCTCTATTCGCAAAGTAAACTGGTGTTGGCCATTTTCGCATTGCCGCAATTAAACGGCAACCGTTTCGTTTGCGCGGAAAAGAGAACTGAAGCAAGAACGATGGAAGACAAATGGAAAGTCAGTAGTTAAGACGATGGCGTCGGAAATGAAACGCATTGCGGTCTCTTTGCCCGTTACCTTCACCAGCAACCGAGACAACCGGAGCCCTATTGCTGTCGCTTGTGACGAAATATTGGGCGGCGCTTGAGAAGCGGTGACGTAATTGACTTGACAAAAAGCAAGGCGAACGCGACGAGGAAACGGGTTCCTCGATAACAGCTGCGCAGCCCGCGAACATCTTTTTTTATCAACATCGACAAGCGTCTCCCCAGAAATCTGCAACTGCACGGAGAACGAGCGGTGTTCGCCACCGTTCTCAAACGCGATATCAAACTCAGTGCGGCGTTTTCGGACAGTTAGAAACCGCGACATCATTCGAGTTGATATGAAGTTGAAACGCGAAAGCTGGCAAAGAAGGTTTGGTAAGCATTCTTTTCTAACACGTGTACAAGTTTGCTGGTACTTTTGCAAACCAGGTCTGCCACACGAAAATCTTTCAAAAACCGCATCATGCAATCACAACACGACTTGAAGTAAACAGAACCGTTAACTTAACAGTTTGGGGTTTGGCGCCAAAAGCAGAAATCGCAGCGACACGTCCGTATTGGAACTAAATCAACCAGAACGATCATTAACAGACAACAACACGGAAACGAAGCTCATGTGTTTGCAAGTAGTCGCCTTGACTGAGAAAAAGCTATTTTTGCTTGAACGTATTTCAGGCACGTGGTGTCGGTTACTCCTGAGCAGCAAAGCGACGACACCACCACCATCGTAAACGCAATAGCGCCCACGCGCGGATTTCTTACTTCAAAAATGCAATGAGCCAAGTATTCGCATCGCAGACAGGGAATTCCCCGATCCTGAAAGTGTACAACCTTTCGCTTCAACTCTGCAAAAAGAACAAAATGCACTACTTTAACGCATAACAACATCTCATGAATAATCATTAGAGATAAATCAATGAAAACAAATTAGAACACTGATGCGGGTTATCTCCATATCAGCCTGGAAAATTCAACTGTAATCAGAAGGGAAGTGCCACGAAATACAGGGGAATGCAAGAAATTTGCGCTGCTACAAAGGGAAATGTTGTTTGTAACTTTTTTCCGGTGATCCTCGATAATATCATCAATACAGGCTTAAAAAAAGATGTGATGCTGAGGCATGAAAGCTGGTCAACGCTTCGACGCCGATGTGATCAACCACAACACGTCAGCAATCAAGCAAAAATATCTTGCGTATTTTCCTGTAGTGAAAACTAACCATTTTAATCCTACCTGCACAATTACAAGCATTTTGTACGAATCGACACTCCGCCACTGAGCTATCGCCGTTCCATTCTTGATAATAATCAGGAAACGATAGTTGACGCAACTAAGTTTAGCAGAATCTTGTTAAAGTACAGTAACGGTTTATGAAGCCGAGAGGGACAAGGTTTGGAGATCTGCTGCGGCAACTAACACAACCCATCTTGCAATTCCAGGCGCACCAACCGATCCTACCAAAGCGAAGCATGACGCAAACATACCTTCATCCACGAGGATATGAGTGAACGTTTCGGCGACCGAGCCGTCCACTCTGCTTGCCGTTCCGCCTCCAACTTCGATCAGTCTTTGCAAAATAATGGCCTTCAGTTAGCTTGAAATACCTTGCTGAAAATACCCGGGAAAAAGCAGCCAAACGACTATATTCTCATCTTGCAGCAGCCCTAACGGCTGCCAAAAAAAACAAAAGTGTGAACTTTGCAAGTGAGTGAGTACGCTCCGCACATGAAAATCTGCTCTCAATTCATATGGTTACTTACAGCTCGGCAAGTGATTTGAAGGTGCAGGCTGAGGAGGTAGCTCGATAACGCTGAACACAACACAGCGGTTCACATCCAGAAAAATTTCCACGCGGTTTGCACAGTTAAAGTGATTAGGAACACAAAGTAAGACCTACAGTGGCAACATATTTCAAGTTGATTGTGATATAAAACCCACGCCGAAAATAAGCCCTACAGCGGAGATCGTCAGCCAGATGAAGCAAACAGGCGACCTCGTTGTTATGCACTGATTCAAGCCGTTTTGATAGAGTGTATGTCATAAGTGTGTACATTGTGATAGCTGCAAAAAAACTTTTGCGTGAACCGTACTGTTATTTCTAGAACATGTATGTAGCTGTACGACACATAAACAAACTGCCTAAAAATTGGTCCTGGAGGGTAATTTTCGGGTTGAAACTTACTCTGATTTCTGACTTGTCTTTCGGAGAATCACGGCAATGGCTGCGGTCGGACTGAATTCGCATCGGGGTTGATAAAAAACAAGTTTCGAAATTTTGCGCTGCACACCTACTGCAATGAGTAATTGAAATTTTCTAACGCTAAAAGCACTTGTATTTTGAAACGTACAACATGATTTCATTCATAAAATTTTTGATCCTCATTATTTCGTACATGGAGCCAGAATATTTTTTCGAGGAAAAAACATGACATATCGAATTTCTTACGATAACTGCAAGAGCATGAAATATTTTATGGGCATATTATGAACCTATGACAGATTACTGGTTTTCCAAGGACAAAGCAACCCACTCCAGATCTTTAGTATTCGCAGCAAAAAGCGATGCAGTGAGAATTGTCAAGCCAGCGGAGGTAATTTGCCAAAAAATACGGAAATTAAGCCCAAGAGTAGTGCAAATGCATCACTGCCCGAGCTTGAATATTACAGTGAGGTCCCTGCGGCTTGAAGGAAGGAAATACCACCTTACTCGTAAAGCTATACGTGTACCAAGACAATACTGTGGGACCTTCCTGTTACTTTGTACGGTCTGTGCTTTGCGAAATCGAAACGATATTTCCCAAAAAAAGTCGAAACACAAATGGAAACAGCCTACTTTTTTATTATGCACATGTATTCTTGTGCACAAAAAATACTGTGAAATAGTTTATGTTTTTTTGGGGAAAGGCTTTTGCTGTAGCTTTGACATGTTTGTATTAAGCACACAGAGATGTAACGTACGGTTTGATTCACCAAGTGGTTTCATGTCGGTGATTCTTGGCTCATTGTGGTGATTTTGAGATCTGTGTTGTTTCATAAAAAGTTTTTAGAGGCCTGCAGGGGAAACGGCATAGGGAAAGATGTATTAAGGAAGGAAATGAGACGGAACGCAGTTAATAAAACCTCAGACAGCCTTTTCGTGTAAATGACAAGCTTTGCAGAAAACAAGCACAGCTCAACATCAGGTACATGAGGCCAAAGTGGGTGATTCCAATCAGTATCCTGCGACACTTCAGGATCTGGCCAGGAGTGCCGCAAATCCTATTAAGGAAAACTAATATAACAACCGAAAACAGCAAACGGGCTCATGAGGGCACTGCCAGTGTCAAAACCGCTTGAGGCACCGGGAAATTCCAGTTGCTTGGCAAGGGTAGCCCGAGACAATAATGAGTGGAAAACAGTGATAAGCAAATGCTAGCATTAATACGCTGTTGGTGCACTTTCAATACGAGGTAAACCATGGGCACATTTCACAAAAACATAGTATTACACCAGTGTTTCCCAAATCAAGGTAGCGATTATGTCTCATTACCCTCAATATTTTGCGTCATAATAATAATAATACAGAACAACATTGTGGTTTTGTTTCCGCGTTACCCACCGAAGAATTGTATATTACCCCTGGGGGTAATTTACCCGCATTTTGGGAACCACTGTATTACATCTAGGAAAGCGAAGGCTGAACTGCGAGTCAACACACCTTCTGTACACATCAAACTGCTTAGCCACTTGCAAACCCACACGCCACCCGTAAAAAGGTGCCTCTTCCTTGCGCACTGTTAAAGCAATCCTCCACCTTTTGGGCGCCTGAAACACAGATTAAAATTGATTAAAATATGAAACTTCTTGTTATGTCTAAATTAGCACGTCAAAAGCTGACCAATTAAGTTGAAAATCAAGTCTAAATATAAAAAAAAAACAAGATAAAAACCAACACCAAGCATCATGCTTAGAAGCTAAGTCATTCTATCATAAAACCTTCATGAACACTTGTTGCGTTGCAATGCGCAGCCGCATTAATCATACAAGGGACGTGGCCAGAAATGTCATGTTGGAGAGAAATATCGCTTTAGTATCAGTTATGGCGTCACTTTCACCACAACGTAGCAGTGGCAGAGCCAGCTACATAAAGGTCAGTAGGCAACTTCTCGCAAACAAAACGTTACTAAGTAAGTAGAACAGCCAACTTCTCTTACACTTGTGAACAAATTCCCTTGTTTGTAAATCAACGTGTATGTATTTCACTTCAAGGAATTGTACGCGGACGCGTTTTAAGAAGTGGAGGCACCTCCGTCCTGTTTGTTTTTCGGTCATAGACCGAAATATTTTTGGAATGACCGAACACAATTAAGTCAATTCGGCCATAATGTCCGAAAAAGTAGGCTAGTCACTGTTACGGTGAATTTAAATTCTATTACGGCACAAATGACCGAAATGTCTCAGCGAAAATAAAAAACAGCCTCCGCCTCCGTTTGATTCCGCCCTTCTCACCGAGAATGGCAAGCTGTGGCTGCGTCTTCGCGTCGCCGGCTAAACGCGCTAACCTCAAACGTACCTCATGTCCCATCGCTACCTTTGTGGTAAAACAAACAACAAAAGGAAAAGAATGACATTGAGGTGTTGGGAAGCTTCAGCATGATTCTAAGAAACGGACGGCTAGAGACGAGAGAACTGTAACTGAACAACAATGACTGCAAGCAGAGGAAAATGTGAGAGATTTTATAGGCGCGTACCGCGTTGTCATTGTATTTCATAATTACTTTCTACCAAATCAATGCAGCATATTCACATCTCGAAATCGAGCATTACGCCTGACTCGGGGTGAAAATCGCTAAGAAAGCTTAGCTTAAAAAGTTAAATATGCTTTCTGCATTACATACATAGTTGAAGAAAATGTCGATGCTGCGACGAAAGGCTTTTCAAATAGGGTTTTGCTGGAAAAATAATTTCATTCTTCGCGCAACTGAATTTACTCTACCTGCAGTATCTGCGATGAAATTCCGGGGGTTCCGAATTTTTCACCCCACTCATAATCTTCTTCTGAAAGCCAGTGGCCTGCTGCACCGCTATCGATGATGTACTTGTCGACCAATATCCATTTACCTACAAAACAGATATGTTGTTTACTGATATTAACCGCAGTTTGAATTAGTTGATACGCAACACTGAACCGACAACTAATTTCCGAATGTGCTTCCGAGTTTCTCAACCTTTACGAACCATCCCACACTGCAAATACGCCAGTGGTCTACGGTTTTCTAATTTCATGTTGAACAGTTGGAGATCAAATCTTACGGATGCTCTTCAAGCAATCAAGGTCGATGTCCGCGTATAACTTTGCAGAGAATGTTAGAAAAGAAGCGAACAGAAAGGAACCTAATGTTAGAAAATCATTATCTTCAGTTATGTAATTGCATATCTTCGGTTAAGATTTGTCGTGTAAGCACAACTTGTGCCGATTGAAAGGATTTTTTCTAACATACCACAGACGCGCTAGACGCCCCACTACCAACGTTTGCGATCGATCGGACGAATGCAACCTTTACATATTGTTATTAATCAGTGCATGCCACAACAATAACACCTATTTAAGACACGTAACGACAAACGTTAAGTGTGCCCTCTTTTAGACCAAAAAGCAACCTTCATGAACTTTAACCGCAAAAAAAGGGCGCACAAAAAAAAGTACCAGCAGGAGAAATGAAACTGTGAACTCTGCTAAGCGCAAGTGCTTGTTCAAGTCGCTTAAAAAGGGAACATGTATAACTTCAAACGCTACTATACGTGAAAATACTGAAGGTAATAAAGGCAACCTGGCGAAACAGAGCATTTGTTAGTTGGTTTTGCGTTTACTTTTCCTTATTTCATTTATGTGAAGAAGAAAAAACAGATTGCGCGAATGTCGAACGCAGAAAACAAAGGCCAAGCACATAATTCTACGTGGGAAAATGCCAAGAATTAGGAAGCGTTTGTAAGGAAAAGCGCGTGACACCTACAAATTAAATCTGCATTCATTCTCCCAACTGTTTGCAGAGCACCATAGTTGGCACTTGCCCAAAAGTGATCTTAACATAATAGTAGCAACAGTCCCGAAAGCACAAATTTGGGGCGAGCATACGCATCTAAAAACTATGTGAGCATAACGTAACATCATTATATACAGTATATATAGACTATATAGATTTTCATTGAGTAATTCCCTTCACATCACTTTGAAGTAAGATTATACATATAACAAGATTATATAAAAACGTAGTGTGGGCTTAATGCTTTTACTGAACCACATTTTCAATTTTTTCCAGAAGAAAGCATCACTGAGCTGCGGAAAAACAAGAAGTACCTGATGCTAATGCAGACAAAAACTTTAAGCTTCTAGCAGGCTTCTTTGCAATCACATGTGTGCAACCAGGTAAGAAAGCCTGGAAGACAAAATGCATTTAATTAAAATCTACAAAGCAGGCTAGATCCACAGTATTTTTGGCCAACTGCACATTTTTTTATTGCTATCTTATACTGCAGACAGTTGGGTATCTTTGCACAAAAAATTAAGATTTGTGTGGCCCAACTTTTTGTCTTGCAACAGGAGTTATTTTCCTATTGCATGAAAGACTTGATCTTTCATGACAGATGTTTTAAAAAGTTACACCATAAAAGTATATTTTTCTTTTCAACCAACAGCAAATGCAAAAAGTTGGGCACTGTAGTGTCAGAGCAGTTTCTGACAAAGCAGATCACTGCATAAGCTGACACAAACACACAGTCACACAATATACATTAATTTATCCACTGTGGAATTGACTGGTAAGATGGCTGAGTAACTACTCTCCACGTGTGAGACAAGCAAGGAATCTATCTGCAAATTTTAAATAGGAATCCGGTTATATGTAACACTACATATTGTCAGTCCTTGAATCTAGATGAAATGTTGAAAGGCTAAAATAAGGCAGAGAAAGCAAACAAACTCAAAACTGAAGTGAATATATCACAACACAAACTGTGGCAATTAAAAACTTGAAAATATGTCTCTCTCAAAACAAAATACTTCTAAATTACATTATCCTAACAAAATTATACCTATTTTTTCAAAACAACACTTTTTTTAAATTATTTTAAAGTAATTATTTTAAAGTAATTAGTTTAAAGCACATTGTGAATTTTTATACATTACTGTTGTGTAATTTGTCAAGATTTAAGGTCACGATTTGCAAACTTGGAACAAATATTTTTGCCCTAAAATACGAGAGTCGAGAATTTCATATGAAAACATTGGCACTTGGACAAGAAAATGGGCAACTGAACTTGTTAGCAGGTCTCACATTCTCAGATGCTGATGGGCTTTCCATTTTAGCTACCATTTTACATCACCTATTCATTTATACCTGAGTATCAGCAGGGTTGTATATATGCAGTCCATTAAGTTTGCTGATAATGGGCAACAAGGTCTTCTTTTCAGAAGCTATAAATCCGGTGAACATAAAGCAAGGCTGGCCACCATGGTAATTTGTACACATTCTTTTAAAATAAGTGATATCACAAGAAGTTCTTTAACACAAAAACAAAAATTGAGCCTCTAAAAACTCTGTCCAAAATGAAGATATCAGTTGAAATGTCTAAATGCTAAAATAAAATTGCCCTACAACATGTAATTTGAAATTTATGCAATACAACATGCAAACTAGCGCTTTACTTTTTACACAAAAAGATCAGACTCAAGAAAAAGTTTCTTTCCAACAGCAGCTTTTAACAAATTTCAGTAAATGTAAATTACAAACTAAATTTAAGGACAAGATCAGTTTCAATATCCTTTTATGAAAGCAATAGCTATTCATTGGAAAGATGCATGTGGGAGGCAGCAACACTGGTTAATACACTGAGGATAGCTAAAATCATATCAGACTTGCACGCAGACCAATATGCTGGCAGCATTCCCTCTGACCATATTACAATGTGGAGTAATACTGTGAACAAATCAAAATACGAGTAGGTCTTGGTGGATAAACAAAAGACCTTGACAGGAAATGGATCTGCTTCAATGAACTTACATCAAGATAAACTTTTACACAATACATATAGGATAAAACAGAATATACCAATAAAACACTAAACTGTAAGAAGCTCTATAAATAACTTTAGATACACTTCTGAATACAAAGACTTACTAAGAAATCGAAATGACAAGTGGTAAAATACACCACAATATGAAAAACTGATTGCAACATCACAACAAGGAACAATGGTAGTATACTAGAACTAAACGCCTCTGAAGTTATTAATGAGGTTTTGAAGAATGAGGTAATGTTTTAATATTCAATACAATTTGTTCTGAAATGTTGTGTTTACTACATTGCTCTCTGCCTCATTACTTTTGTTGTTGTTTACTTCTCTCACCCATGTGCATGTTTCACCTACTCATCTGTACATACCTCAACTCTTCACCCATTGCTTGCCCACCATCATCTGTGTTATTGTAATTATTGTTATGTGTATGATTTGACATTTGTTTTTGTAATATATGTTGTTAAACTTTGTTTTTTTTTTGGTCATTTTCCAGTCCTAGATCAAAATGTTTTTCAAATAACTGAAAAACTTAAGTTATTGCAATCAGAATGTCTGAAAACATAGGCTAATGAACACTGTTACAGCAAATTTTGATACAACCGTGAGACAAATGACGAAAACGTTTCAGTGATCAAATTGTCTCAGCAAAAAAATGATCGAAACATCTCAGCGAAAAAAACAGGTTCAACTAAAATGTCACGAGATTATTTCATTCACGTTTGCCATGATCCCCTTTCCTTTGCTATTTTTGTTTTGGGGTATATTGCTTGCTTTACCAATTCTTGTTTGCATCTGATGTTCGTCACTTTATGATCCTTGTACATTGACCCATGGACCATACCTAAAACCCTAAAATTTTATTAACCTTTCTTATTTCCATCCACTACAAACTAACAAATTTGGGATTCTTAAGTGATGACTTTTTCAACTGAAAATGATGAATTAAAAGTATGAAAAATCTTCTCTCAAACTTTTAACACCTTTAGCACTGCTGTTTTCCCCAGGAAAACAAGTCAGATACCAGGCAATTTGTGAGAGTTCATCATATTTGTGCCAGTTTCACAAAACACCTTAAGTTGAAACCGAAACAATTGCTTCAGTAATTAAACCTCTGGTTTCTATTCATAGTTCTCACAAGTAAATGTAGGAGCTTTCAAGAGGAAAATATTATAGCTGATATCCAATTAGAAGCCAGATTTGTATTTGTACATTGCATAGCCCCATGTCTCATGTCTGTTCCACAAAAATCCATTCTGTATAAGTACATATGCTGGTACCAACCGCGTTAATAACACAACTCAAAAGTACAGATGTAAATGGCCTCCTGAGTTAGAGTAGGCCTTCCAAAAATTGAGGTTGAAAATTATTATGCAACAAACAAATATATGTCCTTGCTCAATATACTTATGTTCCAGTTTGCATGTTCTGGAATAGTGCCATGCAAACTTTTATCTCTACAGGCCAAATTATGAGAGGCCATTGGTATGGAGGCCACATGGATGTTAGCTTATAAAAAATAAGGTAACCTTTCTCCACCTATGCGCTTTGTTGATTAGTAGTGCTAATTACTGTATCAGATGGAGGTCAAAGATAAAATAATAAAATGCACATTATGGATCTTATTCAATGTAAGGAATGTTGTTGTTTTTCACCAGATAGTGCTTGTACAAATAGGGTACGGCCTCTTCTGCGGCAGCCTGTGAGTGTGGCGCAGAAAAACAAACTGTCGACCATCTTGTCCTCCAACAATGTCCAATACATCCACCTCCGCATGGATTGCACAGCCTGACGGTTCTGGATGATGAGACAATCAAATGGCTACTCAACATCTGCCCCGAGATCTTGTGCAACCAAGCAGTGGTTACAAGAACTGGCTCAAAAGAAGATTTATATTGTGTATGAAAATCTGGTTGAAAGCTAGCTAAAAATTATCTACACAAAATAGTCTCAAGGCTACAGACCAACACATGCAGGTCTAGCCACAAGCGGCCCATAGGCTAGACTTTGCCACTATTCTACTAGTCTGCAGTGAAGGTGACTAGAACAATTGCTAGTCTTAAGTTTTGCATTCAGCTTTGTAAATGACTCAAGAAACTACTCACAACTGATTTATTTGGGTACGCTTGTGAAAAAACAGAAAAAGCACAACACCTTATGAATTCTCTTCAAATTTTGCTCTGAACGAAAAATATAGCATGCACTGTTATTTGTAGATGAGTCAGTGAACAAAACCATTTGATAAAGCATCCTGTTCCTTCTAATCTTTCTAATGAGAAGAAATTTCACTTGAAGTAAATGGTTCCTACACACCAAAAATGTTACTCTTTAACAAGCAAAAAGAAAATTAGGCCTAGTTGATCTGTAACTATAAAAAAATGTAATGCTTTTCACTAAAATATTCTCAAAATTTGCAAACCCAGGAATAACTTGTATAATTTATATCCAGTTATGTTATTGCATGACTATAATAAACTATAGGCCCAACATGTTAGGTCATTACACTCTAGTAGCACCAGGGCAACAACCTCTGGTGATATTTTTAAGGAGGGAGCAAAATGATTACAACTTCAACTTGCTGTTTTACCTACCAACACAAAAAGGTTTGGAGTTTTCGAAATGTTTCTGGAAGTTTTAGGGGGGAATTTTGCCCGGTTTTACCTCCCTGGTTGCGGGCACCAAAGTTACGTGATCCGGCAGTCGTCTAGCCGCCAGTAAATGAAACGGATCCGGTCTCCGGAGATATCCCGCTAAAAATGCGGACTGGATGTGACGGCTGACGTAACCCAGAGAGAAGGTAGCCGGCAGTCGAAGAAAATGCAAAAAAACGATATGCAGAGTGTCGTATGATATGAATGCCTGGAAACGTGCATGGTGGCGAAAGTAATCCGAAATGCACAATGGCAACTAAGCTGAACACCTCAAAAAGTGTGTGATGGCTGTGCCGGCTGATGTAGGCAAACCCACAGGGAAGGTAGCCGGTGTCAGAGTAAAGGAATAAAGTTTGGTGATTGCTTTTTTGAT
>JGI24021J15306_10010741_pt1 | contig 11379 bp, 8 predicted proteins | sample Ectturendosymbi1_FD_15306 | JGI IMG/M metagenome (IMG submission 15306)
AATTGAAATCACAACTAGCTACACAACAGTCTATTTTTACCAAGCCAAATACGAGAGGTAAGGCAGCTAAGATAGCATCATATCGAGTTCGAGCCACCATATCGAGCCACATTCTCGGTTTGTTTTGTTTCAAAGCTTTGCCAGATTAGTAGATCTCCAGAGACTGAAAAATGTAAAGTTAGATCTATGTCAGTGAAGGTTGGGAACCCCTGAATTAGACAATGGCGAATTAGGTGAACAGAAATGTAAGCAAAAGATAGGGATACTGCCGCGACCGACCAAAAAGTCACGAATTGATGAATTAGACAAGTTCTACTGTCGTTAAAAGGTGATTTTTCTATTTTGCATGAATTACAGCGTTATGCGTTTATGGCGTGGTAATTTAAGTCAGCAAGTTTATTCACACGCGGAAAACTGCAGGTTGAAACTAGTAGCGAATTAGCCTACTGCAGGTGTTGCTGCTTGATTTGCATTTTGCAATAACTTGAACACGGCATCGTACGGTACTACACGAAAATCTTTGGAACGCACCCCTAATCGAGCTGGACACGCCCTACCGCAAATAAAAACTGCCTCTGACTCAACGCTGGATTTCGATAGTCTCGAAACAACTCCTAATCGTCTGTCAGTATAGTCTGACAAAAGCACCTGGTTAAATGCTTTGCACTGAATGGTATGCACACCTAAATAGTTTTTGAAAATTTCATAAAATTAACGAATATGCTTAATTCTCGGCAGACTGTTTGGTGGCCTCGTCCCTCATCTCCAGAGCATAGGTCTTTACACCATGCAAAGTCTGCTTTCCCGCAGAGGATTTAATGTTTCATTTGTTTGACCGACCTATAGTTTTCGGTCACTGGTTTTTATAAGCGTTGGTTGTTAAAGAACCGTCGCCAAAAAAGTCAATAGGGGGGCTTGACATTCTAAACCTTCGCTGATGTATGTGTTACATACCTCAATTCGGAGGTGCTTGGAGCTTTGTTTGGGGGGCTAAGGCCGCCAAAGCCCACCCGTGGCGGCGGAACTGGGTTGTAAACTTACTTGGGGGTTACAGGAGCGGTAATTTTCGTCATCAATCGGTCCTTTGGACCACGGCCCAGCCACAAGCCCCCTAACAACGATGACAGAAAATTACTGCTGGTCGCGTCTGCACCAAGACTGATAATCGAGTTTTTGCAGTGTTTAAACAAGACGCTCCCACGTGCAACTCTATCAATTGCCAATTGATTTTTCTCGGGTCATCCATCATTCCGGACCTCTTACTGATGTTCTGAAACTGCTGCACAACAGCAGCAGTAAAGCAGGAAGAAAGGCATGCAGAGCCTTTATTGTTTGAAAACACTCAACAAAAACAACGAACCAAATAAGCAAAAGATAAGTTGAAGTTGCTCACAAAGAAAACGCTATTATTTCATCACGCGTTGCTGTGCAGCGACGTCAGCGCAGCGACGAGAATTGGATTGTGGATAAACTCAAACAAAAGTGACATCGCAGAATAAATTTTTACTGGAACAAAGGCTTTACCAACATTATTTCATAAAATAGACAAAAGAGTCGACTTGAATCATAAATCAAGATGAACTGGAACAAACAAAGAAAAAAATGAGCAAAACTAACACAAGAACCATCATTAGGTAGCAACAAACATCTAGCAAATCAGAAGTCATCACACGACGACGGACAATATTCAAAGGACACGTTCACTATTTCGAACAAAGTTTTGGTGCTTGATCTAGCAAAGCAAGTCTAACTTCTCAAACACATCACGGCGATCCTTTTCCTCGAGCGCCATCTAGAGTTTGACTTTTCCCGTAGCGTTGCTGCGACGCCTCACCGCCAGCGGCAGGCTGGAGTGGCGCTTGTCAGGGTTGAGGGGGCAGTGACCAAGGGTGTGGGCGTTGTCTCCGCTTGCAAAGCACAGGGGACAAACGTAGCTGCAGTGAAGAAAGAACTAAAGTTAGGATAGGCAGTGACGGATTTGCGCATAGGCCAAATAGGCCATGGCCTCGCGCTTTTGGGGTCCCAGCGCAACTCGTTCCTATGCAACTCATTACGAACTTTTTGCGAAACCGCGCAGAGGCATAACTTCACAATTTACTTTGAAACGAGTGAAAATGCAAATTTACAGACCAGTGTTTTTCACCCGGGGTTCCGGGAGTGGCTGCCAAGGGTTCCGCCAAAACAGAGAAATAAAACATACATACGATATTTCTATACCCATTTGGTTTATTACAGAAAATAGGATAGACACTTGGATCATTGCATAGGGTTCCATGAGCTACGCAAACATTTGCGGAAGGTTCCGCTGCAGCAAAAAGGTTGAAAAACACTGCTCTCTCTAGACCAGGGGTCCTCAACCTTTTTTCTCCCGTTTACCCTTTGCCAGCTTCCTAACATAAATTTTACCCCCTGTTTTTTGTTTACTCACTAGCGCTGTAGAAAAAAAATGAAGTATTGCAACTTCAGCATCATTAAATTTACCCCAAGGATAGGTAAAATTTACCCCGGTTGAGAACCCCTGTTCTAGACTCATAAGTACAGTAACAACACGATAATATCGTGTGTTACGCAATATAAGAATGACAATGCTTTTTTTCATCGGAGTTCTGCAGCTTAGGCGCCGAGTTTGAAATTTATACGGCAGTGCGAAATCCATGACGTCGCAAAATATGAACGTCTAAACCTGCGATTTTTAAGTCTTATCTTCCATGTTTAATCCGAAAAAGTTTCAATGAATTTCAGAAATAATGTCTTGGTAGTTTACTTGTTAGCAAAGAACTGCTCGATCAAAACAAAAAAAATTGCGGGAGTGCTCGCCGTCTGTCTTGCGTTGTTGTCAGCTGTTTGTCAGTGGAAGATTGAACATAAAGTAAAAAATTGCTGTGTGAAAGGCTTGAAACTGAGGAACATGGCTGGACGCGAGAGAGATGGAGGCCGTCTGTATGAAAGTGGTTGCAAGAAAAGAATGGAAAAGAAAGAACAGGAAATAAGAAATGCACTGAATTTGCAAAAAAAACGAAAATATAAGTGAAATTTTTGCTTGTGGTAAGTTCGATTCTCCCTCCGCAGTAGAGAACAGTGCTTCGGCAATGCTTGATGTGAGTCTCGAGGAGAGTGATCTGCTCCAGCAAGATGTTAATGCTAAAGAAAAATATGAGGGAGAGCAGAAGACAGCAAATGTTAGTAATGTGAAGCTTGGAGGTGGTAGAGATTTTCCGTACGACGCTGATCTGGAAGGAATGGCTGTGAGTGTAGAGGACCACGAACGAAATTACTGTGCTGTTGGGAAGCTGGCTTCATTTTCTGAGGATCCAGCCGAGTGGGAAAACGTTAGTGCAGACTTACGCAGGTACTCTGCAGAGAAGAAGTTTGAACAAGATTTAGATTCACTTAATCTTAGAACCTCGGCCAGGACCTACGATGATGGCAGAACAAGACAAATCAAATTTTTTAGAACACTTATCAATGGGGAACGAGTGAGGCGAAAGTGGCTTATATATTGAGTGGACCGGGTAAGTTTTTTGCTATGTTTGTAAGCTTTCCTCCTGTCATGTATCATTAACCACCGGATTCAACGACTGGAAAAATATCCATCGTCCGTCTGAGCACGAAGGCAGCACTAGGCACAGAACTGCATCTCAATGCATCTTTGGTCGACAAACTGAACGACTTGATAAAAGCTTGGCTGCCTAGATAGAAAATGAACAAGATTCCTGGAGAAATGTATTGCGCGGACTTGTTTCAGTTGTACAATTTTAGCTTTGCGGGGCTTGCCTTTCCGAGGACGAGATGAAAAATTGGTTCTAACCATAATGGAAACTTTCTTGGAATAATTGAATTGCTTGCGCAGTAAGACGCTTTTCTAGCAGATCATCTCCACAGGTTTGGCAACGCGGGAAATGGTACACCATCTTATCTCTCCTCTGGAATTTTCAAGGAATTTATCCAGCTTATGGCTAGACAAGTTTGGAGCACAATCGTTGCTGAAGTCTTATCAACAAAGTACTACAGTATAATCGTGGATTCCACGTCAGATCTAACCAATCTGGATCAGCTAGCGTTTGCAGTGCGCTATGTCAACAAAACAGGGAGTTCCTGTTGAACGGTTTATGGAATTCATTGTAACGGAGGGGCATGACGCAGAACATCTGACAAACAATGTCATCAGCATCCTGAAACAGTTGAAAATTTCAATTCTAAACTGTCGCGGCGAAAGTTACGACAACGCCAGCAACATGGCGGGGAATATTCAGGAGTTCAAGCCAGAATCAGAAATCTCAATCCACTTGCATACTTTGTTCCTTATTCTGCTCATTCATTAAATCTTGTTGGTTCTTGCGCTGCGGAACGCTGCTTCAACGCCATTTCGTTTTTGGGTTTGTGCAGAACCTCTACAACTTCTTTGCGGCCTCTACGCACAGGTGGAAGCTTCTCACGAACTCAGTGGGTCAAACTAGCGTTGTACTCAAAACATTGTCGAATACGAGATGGTCAGCGAGGTGCGACGCTCTTCGCGCACCGAGATCCAGCTACAGTCAGATAAATTCTACACTGAAAAACATTTCAAACGATAACGATGAGACAGGTCAGACTTGCTTTGAAGCTTCGTCTTTAGCCACACAGATGACCAAGTTTGAGGTTGCAGTACTGTATATTCTGTGTGACTGAGTTATGAGGCAGTTCAATGTTGCTAGTAAGACATTGCAAAAGGAAAGCTGTGATATCTCAACGGTCGTAAGATTGTATTCTGGTTTGGAGACTTTTGTGAAGTCGCTGAGAGATGACTATGATTCATGTGAGGAAGAGGCTAAAATGCTCACTGACAGTCGCATGTATAAAGACAGACGCGGACCAAAGCGGAAGCGGTTTTTGCGGGAAGGTACTGAAAATGAGGATAATCGTCATCTCACTGCGCGGGACAAGTTTCGAGTTGATACCTTTGCAATTATTTTAGATTCACTGAGTGCTGAACTTGAACGCAGAAAGCAAGCCTATGCAGGGTTTCATGAAAGGTTACAAATTTTCTTCAGTTGCGTTGGCTCTCCTCTGACAAGATTCGTCATCTTGCTGCGAATCTTCAAAAAGCCTACTCTTCGGATTTGGAAGAAGACATCCCTGATGAAATGGTTCGTTTCTCTGGTCACCTGAACCAAATGGATGAAAACGTTTCCACGTCAGTAAAGCTTTTGCGGCATATCCGAGAGTCAGATGTCGTTGACGCATACTCCAATGTTGAAATAGAGCTGAGGTTATATCTTACTCTTCCAGTCGCGAACACTGAAGGGGAACGTTCATTTTCTGTCCATAAGCGATAAAAAAGCAGGATGCGTTCTAACATTACGCAAGAGAAACTAAATGATACTTCTATTCTGACTATAGAATCTGATGTTACGGCCGTTTTAATTTGTGGAAAACTTGTTCATGTCTTCGCTTGCCTGAAGGCACGAAAAATACATTTTGATAGACTGTGAGTTCTTGGATTGGATATGTTGGTGACAAACATTTGGTATCAGTTGATGCAGATAATTATATATTTGCCTTCTTCTTCATGGATACAATAGCCTGTGCTATTTAGGACTACCTGTGTTAACGGTTTCAAATGTTCTTTATAGAAAGACTTAGAGCCGGGGAATAGCCAGAGATTTTGATTGGGTTGATCAAAAAACCGGGATGCCTCGCTTTGCTCATGAATTTAAAGAAACATTCATAAAATGACGTCGTTTTGCTACAATGGCCCACGTGTCCACCTTGGTTACGCCCCTGTCTTACAGTATTTACCTTGTTGTTCTGTAGTGGTCTACAGTGTTATAGTGTTGCGATCGGAAATCCCGAGCGGCATGTGCGCAAAGCTTCGCACTGTGGCAGCAAGCAACAATAGAGTTCACATGCCATGATCACTTTGTTATTGCTTGCTCGCGCCACATATATGTATGGTGTTCTTCTTCACGCACATCCCGTTCGTGGTGAATCACACATTTAACGCAACACCACCGGAGCGGTTGCAACAATAGCAAAGATAGAGTTTTGAAGATTTATAAAATTTCGTTATTTAATTTATCAATGGTGGGTTTCTGTTGTCAAAGTTGTTGTAGCAGTAAACCATTTAGTCATTTCTGAAATACCAGAGCCTTAGCCACTGCAGCACAGTGGTCTCTAGTAGCAAACGATTTGTCGATCACACTTTCTGGAATATGAGCCTTATTAGGCAAATTTGTAGCGTCTTTGATGCGGATCCTACGTTTGATTTTTTCCAACTAGATCGCTAGCTCACAGAGCTTGCTTGTTGAAGCTCTAGATGTTAGTTAAATAAGCTAGAACAGTTTCTCGTGAGTTTTACTTGAAAAAACGTGTTTGCATTGGGCTTACTTCACATATGGCTAGCTGAGGGTGTTGCGAAAATACTTTGCTGTGCAAAACTTGTCTTCATGCTGTTTACCATCAGTCCGCAGCATAGAGGATTAAAACACTATTCTGTATTGCTTGGAAAATGGCTATTTAAAAACGGCATAAATTAACCCTGCATTGTTCTATAAAATATGTGGTTACTATACCGAAGTAGTTTATGTACAGCTAATCAGATCGACAACTAGACAATATGTTCGAGGGCAGCAACACGGTCCCACATGAAAATATATATATCCAAAAAATAAGCCTACAAAAAACGCTAGAAATCACGGAAAGTTAACGAGGAGAATTTCTAAAATACATGAAAGTGATATGAATTCCAAGAAAAAATCGCATGGCCAGTTGGTCTTGAGAAGAATGTACCAAAGGCTTTAATTTCTGTGAAAGATCTAGAACAAAGATACACTTTTGAAAGGGCACTACACATAATTGGGGTATACTTTTACGCTTTCAAAACAAGCGACCAAATAGGTCACACCTGTGTGGGGCCCCCCAAAACTAAGATGGCCTGCGGCCCCGCGCTCCCGAAATCCGTCCCTGAGGATAGGATAAATTTATTCCAGAAAAACACATACAATTGACAAAAATCAACCAATTATGTGCATCAACAGCATAAGTGTCAATAGGAGGAAACATTTGTGCTTGTAGACGCTGAGTACGGGAGTACGCCGTACTCCCGCTAACTTTTCATGTTTTGATGGAGCATTTTTTTGTTGACAAGTTCTAAGACATTATTCTGAAATTTATTGAAACTTTACTGGATATATATGGAATGGAAGACTTAAAAACCGCAACACAGCTTGAATCACTTCTAAGTTGTACTGCAGAGAGAAGCACCATCTCCGCTGTATGTGACTATTACAAAGACGATGAAAACGAGGAACTTTGGCAAGCAATGATGTAAAGTTGTAAGCAGTCCCACACCAAACGCTATTTTGAAACTCTTCGCAAAAACGAACATTAACTAATTTCTTTCTGAGCTTAACGCGTTTGCTGCGAATGTATTTTGCATTGCCCTGTACAACCTGTGAAGCAGAGCGTACCTTTAGTGCACTTTGTCGTATTTAAAAGTATCTCCGATCGAACATGACTGAATGCAATTTGATTTCTTGTTGTTCACTAAATATTCATTCCAATGTGACAGACGAACTTAATGTTGAACGATAGATAGATGTTTAGATTGATAGAGCTGCAAGTACTTTCAGGAAATTGTGCATTTTCAACTTTTCATGATTCCAGTTTAATCTGTTGCAGACGTGTTCCAAAAGTTTTGAAAAAATTATGAAATATCGAATAATTGTGAGTCGCCAGTAAAATTGAGATTAGTGTGAGAGACGTTTTGGGACATTTCAACCGATCTTATTTTTCAATTTAAGCGGGTTTTTAAGTCATATTTTGTGACATCATGGATTTCGCACGCCCATAGAAATGTCAACTTGCCGCTTGTGTTTGTGCTACAAGGTCCGTACTGGCACTGTTTGAAAACAACAGTGTTTTCAGATAAAACTTTTATTTTAAAGACAATTCCACAGCAAAAAATACCGCGAGCAAACAAAACATCTGTTGTTGCAGCAGAGTTGGCCAATCACGTAGCTCGCCGGACAGTTCGAGCAAGCAAGGTGGAAGTAAACAAAACTTAGATTTATCAAAATATTTTACCTTCTCAAAACTGGGCACGTTACTCGGTTCAGACTGTCCTTCAACTGATGTGACGTCACCCATTCGTCCACCTCCTTATTGTTACGACAAAAAGAACATCCGCTTTTGCGAGCCACTCGTTGCTGGGCAGCTAGTCTGCACAAGGCGACCAAAGAGAACATGCGCAAGTTCATTAAGCTCGTTACTGACAAAACATACTTCATGCATCCATGAACATCATGGCAAAATTGGTTAAGAATGACCTTCACATTTTTTCGAAATTGGTTTGTTTTCAAAATATACGCCAAACAACCACATTTTTACTACAGCGATAACAGAGGATCAACAGCAAGTAAAAATGGTTCTAAGTTGAAATGAAGAGCAAAAGTGCGGAGAAGTTGGCATCGCAATAAAAGCAATGAAACCAATGCGCTTTCAAATCCAAAAAAAGCACAAAACGCTGTAGGAGCAATTTTTGTTTTTGTAAAACCGTCACTTCTGTTATTGAAGCAGAACCTGCAGTGTTGGATGTTTGTAGATCAAATTAACTTCCCGCCCCCAGAGAAAAACAGCTCTTTGAAAATAAATAAAACTATTGCGTTGATCAACGAATGCAAGGTGGTTAACAGGGCAACTGTTTGATTCCTAGGCAGACTGCTGACAAAGCCTGGTGTATGTCTTACGATGATTGAACAATAAAAATGTAGTACTCGTGCGGTGACAGCAAAAGAGAAATTCCTTTGCTCAGCACTCTTCACTGGGTCTACGCAATATCATAGAAATGACAGGGCAGCAAGAGAGAGAGGAACAAATTGATGGCTGCAACATCAAACGAGGCCAGTGGCGCAGACGGGAGGCTAAAGACCCCAGCAGCATAAAAATGCTTGCTTGCAAAACCTGTATTCAAGTAACTTCACTCCACAGGCGAAAGAAGCAAGGAATCAATCGAAAAATTTTAATAGGAAATCGATTTCACGTTAACACTACGCATCGTCAGTCCTATCATCTGCAAACAATGCTAACAGGTGTGAAACGTTGAAAGGCTAAAACAAGGCCAGAGAAAGTAAACAACCTCAAGACTGCAATGAGAAAAAAACGCACAACCCCAACCGCGACAAATAAAACAAGAAACTACGTCTTGCTCAACTACATGCATACGGTGAAGCTTCAAAACTTGCTGCAAAAACAACAAGAACTTAATAAAACCCAACGCCAGCTAAAGATTATTCATAGAGAAAGTCGCTTTCAGGTAAATGTAACTTCTCGCAGGGCGAATCTTCCGAAATAGCTAGAAACTACATGCATTATGATTCACAGTAACTGCACAATGTGCAAACTCAACGTGCATATGGTCGTTATAGTAACCAAGCCTCTGCGGGCACCATAGTAACGCTGTGATTGACGAGAACGAAAACGCCGGCACACTAGCCGCGAAAATTAACACACATCAACTCTCAGCAGAAGGAAAACAAAAAAATGTTTGTCTTACGCGAGGGAGGATCATGTTTTGAATATTGTTCACACCCAAGTTTTGCAAACAGAGACGGCAGTAACTCAGAAGAACACTCATGTTTCGAGGTCGGTGCAGTCTGGATTTTTTTTGTGTCATAGACCGAATTTTTTTGAAAGATGAAAAAAATTTAGTCGATTCGGCCATAATGTCCGAAGAGGTAGGCTAGTGAATACTATTTCGGTGAGTTTTAATAATATTGCGTGACAAATGACCGCAACGTGTCAGCAAAGTAAACAGCGTTCATTTATTTTTTTATTCAGTAAATAGACGCATACGTTTGGCGATTCCAACGACAGGGAATTCACCGATTTTTGAAAGGTTGTTCAAATTCAATCGTCCCCATTCCCCCTCGTTGCCAAAACCCCGGCTGCTCTCTTGAATGAGAATGCTGAACATGTCTTGCAGCTCGATCTTTTTCGCATGCATGAATATAACAAGCAACCGCGACCACATTCGGATTTCAGCAAGTGACCATCGAAGATTATACACAGTGACCGCTCAGCTAAAGGCCGCACGAGTCGGGATAGGGTGGCGAAGCTTTTGGGGACCTTATTTCAAACCACAAAAAAGCTTCAAATTTACATTTTTACGTTTGTGCTTTTCAAACGGCGCAGTTAAGTTAAAATACCAAGTTTGATGAAAGTCGAACATTCTGCCTGACGCGAAAGCGACTCGTTCTTGATTATTCAAGTGATTGAAAAAATCTTGTGACTCAACTCAGAATAACCTCAGTGACAAGAAGCGACTCGATCGAATTTGAGAAAATTGACGTTTGCGAAAATTGACGTTTAAACACATCAATTTATAGAGTCTACTGTGTAGGACATTCCGTTTTCACAATCAGTTGTACACTGTCTTTGGAGTTTTAAATGGAACGAAAACTTTGAGTGAGCGATTCGAAGTACTACGGTCAGCTACAAAAACAAGCACTTGGCTTCTTTTCTCAGCTTTATTGATTCCTATTGTGATCTGACACGACAGCTAATGCAACTTTTGTTTTCTTTTTGCTAAAAAAAAGAAACTTGATTCAAACATTCCGGAAGGTGTTCCGGAGATCTGTTCACGTTTCACACAAGCATACTTTCACCCAGGGGCGTAAGTAGAGGTTTGAGCCAGGGAGTGAAAAACTTAGCTGAAGGGGGTCCACTAGCCAACACTCAGAAAAAAAGTTAGGAAAATAATGAATCCGGATGATGTGGATGTCTATACCAGGTAAAAAATAACGGAAGCAGCCCGAAAGACACAAAAAAGCAACAACCTACTGAAAACCAAAAGAATACCAAATATCAAAATGTAATGTCAAGGGGGCCCGGTTTTTACATTTACCTTGCCAGGGGCCAGCTCGCTCTCTACCCCTCTGTCAGTTACGACACTGTTTTCACCACCTTAGACCTAAAACTGCAATTCAACAGCTAACCTCTGCAAAGACAAATGCGTGTCAAAGACTTGCAGATTGACAGTTTGACTCGATTGAGCTGGCACTGTGTCTTGCGGCATTGGACCAGGTTGAGTCAGCGCGAAAAAAGATGAAGGATCGGGCGAAGAGGAAGGAAAGAACTTATGAGCCAGACTGTTGTCGCTGAGCGCGGGAGATATTGGGGAGTTGGACAAACTCTGCAACGAAAGTGAAGCCATAGATCAACGTCGTTACGTGTACATCACAAGCAAATACGGGGAACAACGGAATCTTGCGAAGTTATATGTCTACGAAAAGAACACCTGAAATGGACGCTTTCGGGGTATAAGCAATGAGTACGCCCTCTACAGCAGGGTTTCTCGATCTGTGGGCCATGGTCCGCTGGTGGGCCACAGAAGAATTTTAG
>JGI24021J15306_10010744_pt1 | contig 11377 bp, 7 predicted proteins | sample Ectturendosymbi1_FD_15306 | JGI IMG/M metagenome (IMG submission 15306)
TGCCACCCGCAATCTCTGCATGCATGACTTCCTGAAATTGCACCATAATTGAGATGCATACATGGGCGTAGAAAAGGAACGAAAAAGTAGCAAAAAGCCACATCATGCACATTACAGATGGGCACACATGAACATGCCATGCCTGTAGTTTTTAACTGTGGGCCCCATTTACTCGCATACGATATATACTTTTGCTTAGCTAGATTTATTGTAAATATCACACACCACCAATATAACAATAATAGAATTTTACAAGGCATTTATTGTTATGCATGTTATTTAATGGGACATCTGGTATATAATTACGTAAGAGCCCCATGAAACTGGGCAAATAAAGCCGCGGGTTGGCCACCCCAGTGCTATTGTATTCAATGTCAGCGCAAAATGAAAATGAACTTATATTTGAATGCATTTTGGCTTGTTATCAGTAAACTGTAAGCTCTGCTTTTGAAGTGTTCAAAATTTGAGTGATGATGCTGAAGTAACTGTTGATTTTTCCGTTACTTTTATTTAGGTGTTTTTGAAAAAGAAACAACTTTGGCATTTTTCTGTCATAAGTGACAAATTCAAAAGGTTGTTTTGAATAAATTGCTTTTTGTTATGGCGCTGTGAGTACACAAGATGTATTATTATGTGAACTTGAGTTGTGAGGAGGCAAATTTTAATAAATTTGGCTTTGTCAAGTAAAGGGTTTTGCTTTTTTTGGCCTTTTTTAATTGAGTGTTTGGCTTTTTTCAGCAATTTTGTTGGCCTTTTTTTACTGAAGGTTTGGCCTCGTTTGAAAAAATAAATCTGGCAACCCTGCTTGCGAGAATGCTTCTGCTTACGACTGTGTGATGCAGTTGTGAACACGTTTGTCTCAAAGCTATCGTGTACATATCCTTGAAGTTAGACAGCGAATACAACAAAAGTCGTTTACTGACCAGTGGCGGATCCAGGGTGGGGCGATCACCCCCACCTAAAACCAACGAAAGTAACTTTATTCACAATGATTTTGTACAATTCGGAAAACAACATATCAAAAGCAATTGCGGGTCACTCTTTCATCATGTTCGAAATGTCTCGTTGCTCGCGATATAAGGCCATTCTGTCGTCCTTTGTTTTGTCACAGCAGTGTTGTGAAGTAAACTTAGACTCTTACAGTAGCCAAGCCGTTGTGATACTTGACTAGCAAATAGATTATATAACAGAATTCCCCCACTAACGTTACTAGCTTGATCCGGCCCTGGTACTGACACTAGAACTTCTTTGTTTCTTCTGTAAGGCCAATTAATTAATAAAGCTGCCGTCTAATCGGTTGAATCCAGTCCCGTCGCCAACGGGGGGCTTTGGTGGGCTTAGCCCCCCAAACAAAGTTCCAAGTCCCCCCAATTTGAAATTTGAAACACAAAAAATCAGCTGAATTTTTGTCAAATATGTATGTCAAATTCCCCTTGCACAAACATAACCCCCCTGCACAAACGTAAAGCCTCCTCCTATTGACGATTTTCTGGCCACGGTTCTGGTTGAATCTACAAATTCGCCGCTTGGGTTGTTGATTTTAGCATCTCGGCTAAAGGTGGTATCGTCTGCGCAGGGCACTTCACACTTCTTTGGAGTAAAATATGCGATTAGGTGGTACTAATTTACAAATGAAGACAACATTTCTATGCATTTCATTAACACTAAAAAAGCATTCAAAAACTATGTATGCTTCTTTTGAGACGTTTCGAATTAGTGTGTGTGTTCATACTATGCAGAGTGTGTGTGTTCATACTATGGACTTCGTGTCTGCTCATAAACAAATAAACTAAACTAAAATGACCAGGTTTATGGTTTTGTCACGCTCTACTGTATCACAAGAAAAAGCATTTTCACCAATGTTAATCATGTTAAAAAAACAAATTCGTAAAACTGAGACTGAGGAAAAAGTTGTCGGCACACAAGCATTGTCATTGTTCAAAAACCCAACAAAACGACTATTAGAGATCTAAGCTTTAATTTGTGAGAGATGTCATCAATGGAGCATGTCATCAACCTCATATCAAATGTCTTGAGCAACGGAAAAGTGATTCAAGTGTTCAAACTGCGGAGGAAAATTTGGAAGGGAAACTATAGATAAATCAGTATTTTGGTCACCATTTCACCTCATGCATATGCATTTATGTCCTTTTGCAAACTAACATTTCTGTTTTTTTGATAGATATATGGGTTTCTTTCATGTACAATCTGGCTTTATTAGAAATTACTGAATGGGAGACCTGAGGCTGGTGGCAGCGCAGTTTGGTGTTGGCAAGCACCAGGAAGCACTGACAAATAGATAAGGAGGCAATGAATAAGAAGTGCACGTAACTCTGTTCGATCAGTGACCAGGTCTATGTCAGAAGTTTTAAAAATTGTAGTTCAGCGCTCTCCTGCAAGAAAGTAAAACTGGTGTGTTAAGTTGCCTTTCTTTTCACGCAACGCTTGAATCGTTGTCGCGAGGAGGTCACAGGTCATGGCCTCCTGGGTCGGAAAAGGTCACAAGAGAATGAAAGCCGCAGTTACTTCGGACAAACTGCTTGGAATAAAAGGTAAGTTTGCAGAAAAAGATGAATGATGACTGTTTTTTACAGCTGTTCATTCCTAGGCAGAGCTTACGAGAGGGGTACAAGTGGTACATCGTACCCGGGCCCGATAGGCACTGGGGTCCGGAAGGATAAAAGTACGTAGGCTAAGTTTTTCTGTTATTTATTAAGCCCAAAATTACCAGTGTAAGCTACTTTCCAGTATAATAATTAATCAATTTGTTAATCTTAGCGTGCTGTCTGTTTATCTGTTTTATTTATATTCTGATTTCTNTACAAACANGTCACATAAGCTTCGGTGAAGTCCCCAGAAGCTAGGGGAGGCCAGATGTTGGCCTTTGTATTCCCTGGTAAAATTTTTCGCAGAGGCTCTGTTTCCAGCTGCAAGTAAGGTTGAGAAAAAGTGAGGGATGAGACGCTCTAGATCTGTAAGTTGGAATAAGAGCGACNGTGACCCACCGAAGTGCCCGCATTGCATAGAAATGACCTACAGAGTCAGAGAGATTGCNCATCAGTGATGTATATTTCTATAGAAAGTGTTTAATTCTATATGTAATTCTATAGGAAGTGTTTACTTCATAATAAAAAGGATGGTCATTTTGACATTGTGCAATGTATAAATTCCGATTATTGCGTAGGCAGGCATCCTTTGCCTGCTGTGAGTTGAAAAGTACATTAAAAATATTCACTGATAAAGTATTTTTTGTGTAATTCTAAGGATTCAAACACCAGCTTTCCTCCCATGACGCAACAAAAAAATAAACAACAGGTTGTAGAACCAGCAAATGGGAGATCGTATTTGCAAAATAAATTAACGCAACCACAGTGTGGGTCAGGATGGATGGTTGCAACTGGTCACGGGTTACGGAAGAAAACAAATCATCAAATAACCAACGCGCGATGTAATTGTTTAAAGCAGAAGTTCCCATCTGTTGTTAGTTGCGCGCCAGACTTAAATTTACGTTCTTTTATTATATTGAGAGAAATTTCCAGTAAAAAAGAAAATTTTGTTTCAGACTTCTTCCTTCATAAAAATACATTTGAAATGAAAACAAAGAAAAACGTAGCTATTGCTGTTTCTTTGAACAACAGTCATTTCCTTCTGACCTGAGTGTCTCTCAAAGTTGTTTCTTTCCCAGATTTCGAACGGCGGCATGCTGTGGTTTAGAAATGGAGAGTAATGAAAAAAACTCCGCGTGGAAACTTTCAGGCTTGGTATCAACAAAATCGCTGTGCAAACCCCCCCCGCACTGGTGCAGCGTTCTACAGAGGCACCGTCGCAACTTGCTGCTACAGCAGATCAGTGGAGCAACGTTCGTATGCTTGTCACGCTTGATCAGTCAAATACTTGTTTGAAAACAAATGGAGGAACACTGGCAGAGACTGAACAAACAAACAAACAAACAAACAAACGAACCATTTGCACTGAAAACGTCACAAAGCGCGGAGAAGTCATAAAAATGAATTAAAATTCAAAACAACAACCAGTTCAAACCCAATAGTTAGCTTTTGGTCATACTTTCAAGTTTAAACGATCACTGTGAAAATAAAAGATTATGTTCAGTACAAAAAATTCCACAGACAAAGATGTAATTACGCTCCACATATACAGACTTAATAGGTATTCAAACAGCTAAATATTCGAGGGCGATGGCATAGCATTGTGGAAAAGAGGAAGAAATGTTCTAAATTTTCTGAAAACCAGCAAAACTAATTTTTACCTAATTTTAAAACTTAACCACTCTCCGATATAAATTTTATTGCCCTTCCCACAACTCCAAGAGCTTGGATGTAATCGAGGTGGAAAAGAACAAAAAAAAACTTTTATCAAAACCGAGCCAAGGACTGAAAACAGATACGTTTTTAGTTCAGCCTCAATTCAATCGTGGTTGGTCTGTTTCTATTACATTTAACAAACTAGGAAGCCGCAAGTTATTCGGGGTAAGGTTGATTAAGCCTGAATGAGACTGAAATTTGATCGTAAATCGTTCGTTTGCAGGAGACCAATGATGATGCTATGCAGAAGAAACACTGTTGTCTCAAGAAGCTAAAATTTCTTTCTCAGAAAGTGCTTGCTCCAACAATGCCAATCCGAATGCAGTTTGAGCAAGCAAGTAACTTGCCGTTACGTTTGCAGCATTCGAACAGCTTGATTTACACCTGCTCTTGGCTCTGCCGAAGCAGGATGTATTTGTATTCACTCGAAAAACAAAGTGCTGCGTCGGATAAGCCTATGATCGACCAGATCCTAAATAAACAACAGACCAAAACACGATCAAAGTTTTCCACTTGTTCTGTCGGACAAAACCGCGAGGTAGTGAGAAACAAATGCATTAAAGGCGGCCGGCAACAGGGAGTGTGTAGCTTGACTTTATTCAGGGCCCTTTGTTTCAAATGAGGTGAGTTCCTGTATCCGCAAACCCTTGCAAAGCACGCTCACTGTTCCGTCGTGATGGCGCCACGGATTTGCTTTGTTGAGCAAGATCCAGGAATGCTGGCAAGTCGCAGAACACTTGCAAACCCGGTGGTGAAACACACCGCATCGCTCTTCAGCTTGTTTGTACAAGAGAATTGGCAGTTTTTAATTTTTTTGCAGTGGCTTAGTTAGGATGGCCCCAAAATTGTTTCTGAAACTGTGAGTTTTAGTTTACGAGATGTTGTCTCGCACTTTCAGAAGACTCATGCCACAGCAAAACTACGACCGAAGTGAACTGTGGCCGACATATTGTTCATTTCTCTTTTTCGGTCATTCTTCGTGTCTATTACGTCATGCTGCCGACAGAAGTTCCCCATCTGGCGTCCTTCTCACAAACTGCTGCTTCGTCAACTACGTTCGAGCCGTTCGCTCCTTTAAATTATCTCTGCTTTGTTTCCGAGCTCTTGTTTTTCTTCTGCGAATCGCTTTTCGCTGCAAGTGCGAGTGCGGACGCAGCGCGCTGCCGCTCAGGTCAAATGGGTAGGAACAAGGCACGCACATCGCGCGCTTGCTGCCCTCCCGCTGTTATGATGTCACAGCCGACCTGCACAATAACAAAAGCAGTAGAAAGGTGAGTTAACACGTTTGCGCTCAGCGTGAAACAGTTTTTAAATTCTTATCTACTTTACTTCTTGATTGAAAGAAGGCTATCAGCGACGGGACCAAACAAAAGCCATAAGATGCAGGAATCTGCTAAAAATTCTTCCTAATAACAGTGGTAAAGTGTGATTGAAACTAAGTCATCATTTATGAAAGGTATCTGACGTACATCATCGCAAGCTTGCTTTGTACAATGCAACCAAGTCTGACTGTGACCAGTTTTGCAATTAACAGGATACGCTCTTTTTCATATCCAAGCACTTAATTTTTTATAAAAATAATTTTGTTTCTGCAAAAACTCCCATCCCCGATGAGTCCAAGCGCAACCGCATGCGTGGTTTAAACGAAAATCTCCCGTTTTTCTCTCTTGTGAACAGATAACCCGCAAAATGTCTTCCACAAATTATTTCAATAAAATCAAAGCAAACAATCGAAAAAAATCAGACTAAATATAAATTTTTTTCAATGTTGTATATTTCGACAAGATTTTGTTATTACGAAATTCTGTGTGTTTGTGTCTTGTGTGAATTACGCATCAATAAATTTAAATTAAATCTTTACCCCTATCCAGCAGCAATTAGTTCACAAAACCCAATTTCATACCCGTGTAGATGCGATCGTGTCTCGTCTACGATGCTCTCAATGCACTCACTTCCAGCACTGCACACGAAAATTTTGCTTCAATAAAAGTAGCGTATCACAAAAAATACCAATTTCACGTGGGCGTTATTAGCCAGCAAGTCATTGTTTCAGTTATGAGGCTAACAAGTGACAAATGGAAGTTTTTGTGAAACCTCGTAAATTTTGTTTCACATTGTCTTGAAGTACAAACAAACATAAACAGGTTAATATGTTTTACAGATAATAACTTTTGCGTAATTTTGCAACAAAGCTTGTGCTTTTTGGTCACATTTAAAATCACATGAAAAACCGTGAAAACAATATTGAAATTTCAAAGTCGAAGTTGAACGTTTCATGTGATGAAGCTATGACATGTGCAGAAATGTTTAACACGTAGATGTGTGATAACGGCTTTGTATACTAATGACTTAAGCCAATGTTGAATCGGTCAAAAAAGTAAAAAAAAAACGAAAGTATATTCCGTGTTTTGTTAAACAAGATACAAGCTTAAATGTAACTCCAAAGCAGTTGATTCTTTAAGTTTTTCTATTTCTTCTCAATCATTTTCACTTCGAACAGTGATTCTTTGAGAAAATGCCGTACAAACAACAACCAGCCAAACTGACTTTGAAATCTCTGCATATTTTTATCAAATAAAATAATCTTTAATCAACCGTTTCAATTATAATCGTATTCATTGACAAGCTCAAAACGATAAATATATTGCCAGCCTAACTCGCAAGCGCCTCTAAAAAGTATCGCGGTCAGATAATCCTTTTCGTTTCGCATCCAAAGTGCAGTTCGTCCTTGATGCTGTTGTACTTTTTACGAATTCCAGCAGATTTTCCACCTTCTCTATTTATTGCGGAAACACTTTTGCCGAACTTGGATTACTGAGGAAACATTTTGGAAGATAAAAAATGTAAATTTCATTTTTTGCAAAAATTTTCTGCATCACGTTGAATCATTTTTATTTGAAAGAAACTTCGAACTGTCCATTTAACGACAGATGTGTGGCTCTGCGTAGAACAGTCGGTCGGGAAGTCAGTCAGCGACGCTCGAGAGTGACTGGACAGGATGCACGAGAAAGCGATCGTCTCACCGTACTCGCCTTTCTCTTGTGCTGCAGGATATTAAGGTTCGCAGACTCGGAGAACTTTCAAAGTCCCTTCTGTGTCTCTGTGGACGCATTATTCTTCACCTCAGTCCTCTGAGGATGTCGCTGCTGCTACTGCTGCTTATACTCGCTCCTCTGCTGCGGAGGGATTTTTGAGAGGTTGCTTCCAGGAAGAAACAGGCTATGCAGGGATTGATATCAATGTGCCTCATGGGTTTTATCTCAAGACTGCAGGGAATATTTTCAATTCTTGATAGGGCAGATGCAAGTTCAGTCCTTCAGGGATATTGCGTCACTGCTTGTGTGCTCAGAGTGATTTTGAGGCCAACTAGCAATTAGTTAGGCTTGATTGTAATAGTGGACTGGATGTTAGTGGCAAGTGCGTCAACGCTGACGCGTAATGAAAAACTCGAAAAACGCGGTTCCATTAAAATTTCAAGTTTAGCTGAAGTGCAAGTGTCAAATTGAATGCGTTACAAAAAATGTGAAATGTTTTACTCTCTTGCACAGATTATATCCGCCTTTTTTATGTACAATGTAACATTGCCCTGATGTTGTGCAAGATGTCACTCCCCTCTTCTCAGCTGCAGCAGCGCGGGTGGATGCAAACCTCCCTCGTCGACTCCATACCAAGGTTGTTGCTTCAACAACAGTCTATTATTTTTTATCATATCATTGCGGATCTTATCACTGTTATCTTAAGAAAGTTTGCTATTTATGTGCTTTACTGTCTGCAAATCTTTATAGAAATACACCATCATTAGTGACGTGGTGCGTTTAGTTTTTACGCGAGACCACGAACGAATTCTTTGAACTCTCAAGTAGATGTTTGTTACGCCGAGAACGCAGCTTCATCATTGTAGTCAGCTCACCTTAGAATACGTTACGTCGTTAGAAATAAGCGTAATGCGTTTGTTTCTTCTTGGAAGCTTCGTGTGGTGAGTGAAGTTGCAAAATTATGTCTGGCTATATTTTCCCTCGAGATTTAGGTTGCTCCCTCTGCGTACCCCCTCACCTTTCCTTGTGTTAGGCGCATTTAATCTCCGATCGATTGTGGTTGATGCGACAGTCGAGCACCAGCCTAGGCCAGCAGCAACAGGCTGAGGCGCAAATTCAGCATCATCACAAGTGCAAAACTATGCAGGAAGCTGCCAATATTATTGCATCGGAATTAATATTTTTTATCTGTGCTTTCCAGCGTTTCTTTGCACAGAGCTCACTTTGAAAAGCAGCCACCAGGGAACTTGAGGAAAAGTAACTTCTTCCATTTTGTTCTGGCTTTCTACGATCGGCAAGGACAGCCTGTCGAGGTCGAGAAAGGGACTTTCACTGGTTTCGTCGAAAATGCAACGGTGAGGAGAGATCATTGTGACGTAACAGTGGAAGTTTTGAACAAAACAAACCTCAGAGTTTTCAAGAGAAGTGAACGCATCGCAATGCTGTAGCTTCATTATAGGCTGTGAAGTTTTGATGTTGCCAAAACAAAATGATGTAGGACTTAAAAAAGCTTAGTTATAGTGAATAAATGTATATGTTGATAGGAAAAAGTTTCTAATTACATACACAGTTTAAATCTTCTGCATATTTTGCAAATTACAATGGTTTGACACAGGATTGCACAACCTTTCGTTATTGTCAGCCGCATTGCGTTTATTTTTATGAATTACGGCGCCAGTGAGTTTAATCTTTTGCATGCTTCTGTTCTGCTTCCACACACTGAGCCTAACCTGCTTCCATACGTCTGTTTGGCCATGTTTCTACTAAGCATACTCATGTAGTAGACAAAGTGTTTCTGTTAATGCACGGCAGCCATAGCTTATATTTTAAACTACAGATACACGACCGCATAAATTTTTGTCGAAGACCGCATGCAGGTTGCGCAGCCAAGCTTTAATATTTTCCGAAACCTCTTTAACTTATTTGATGGCGCGAAGTAAAGTGATTAACGAACGCAAAAAGTGATGTATAAATTTTTGAGCAAATCTTTCCATTCTTGTTTTTTTATGAATATGAGAGTATACATTAATTTGTGTCAATTGATTGATTGGTTAGAAATTAATAGGATGCTGGAAACGTCAAAACGAACAACAAAACTTGTAATGACGTGCACTGCAATGACGTGCACTGTAATGTCGTGCACTGTTAACTAGCATGGTCTTGTTGGCTCCTGGTCTGGTGAAGTTAACGTCACTGCAAAAAATATGAACTATATTTGTCATGAACATAAGAGAACAAGCCAAGCAGTTGTGCGCTAGGTATTTGTCAAAATTTAAATGGGTTAAAAACTCACTGTTTCTGTTAAATTTTATTGTGTGGTCAAAGTCAAAAAAATCTCGGACAAATTTTCCTCCTTGCCGCCAGTCCGTTTTTACGTCACGAAATAAACAACTGAAATGGTTGATTTCATGCGAGCCCATTGTTGAAAATGCATTTCTTTTCAAATCTTTTTATGACGCATTCACGTGTNTGACAAAGAGTTACCGGATTAAAAGTAACCACTGCCACAAGGGGTCANACAACACTTCCCGACTGTTGAAAACCTTCAGACATCCTGGTTGGTTGTAGCCTTTGCTGTCTNTTGATTTGGGAATTTTTTGCTTACGTGCTTTGAATAATTGTTTATAAAAAAAAGGTTAAATGTTGTCAGTTGATTTTTTATAAAGTCAGTTGAATTCTTTTTGAATGATTTTTGTCGCAATATGATTCTGAAGACACGGGTCGGCTTTAAAATCTCTCTACTTCCATATCACGTTTTTTATCTACTTCGCATGTATCATTGTGTATCTATTTGCATATATCATTGTGCATTTATTTGCATATATCATTGTGTATCTATTTGCATGTAACGCTGTGTGCGAGTTGCTCTAAAATCGCCAATGTTTGCAGGAGGCAATTGGAGAGAAAACAAATAATGGAATCCGTTACAAGTTGCATTTGCATTATCACAATGGTAAGTGTGTCCACAGCGCGNCCTGTATGAAAAGCGCCGAACGATCTGCATGAAAAATAAAATTTTCCAACTCTTTGTGCCTNCTGCTTTGTCCATTGGCTCCTACCTTCGTCCGGGCGCTTTGCTAATCAATAGTTTTTGACCGTGTGTTAATACAACATAGTTCGTGACCAATCGAATGGCCGCTTGGGAATAGCGCCAAGGTGAAAGATTTGTTGCAACTCAGCTGACCCTGTTCTTACTTGAAGCTTCACTTGGTTGTGGAAACTGGCCTAACCCTCCTTCACACTTGCAACCATCGATTGGCTTTTTTTCGATGCCCTCCTCGCAGCTTTTCTTCCCACTTGTTAATGAAGAGCTTGTCACGATGATGTTAATCACGATTCGGTAGAAACTGCCCCTGAACAATGACACAAGCATGAAAAGGAATTCTATTTTAGAACACCGGCATGTGCTACTTTGTTTGTTTTAGGAATGCGAACGGAACAAGATCTCTTTGTGCGACTTATCGATTCGACCACAAAGCAAGTATGACGTTACAATATCTTTTATGATGTCAGTGAATTAATGTGCTGGAACATCTTTTCAGACATTGTTTTGTCAACACTTCACTTTTCTATTGCAGTCGATTGTATATGAAGGGCAAGACAAAAATCCGGAGATGCGCCGCGTGCTCCTCACGCACGAGATTATGTGCAGGTGAAAGTCATGAACATCTTTTGTTTGAATGTCCTTGAAATTATTCAACCGAAATATAAAAAGGCCGTGCCTTGTTTTCTTCATTTTCAGTCGATGCTGTGACAACAAAAGTTGTGGGAACCGCAATGAAACTCCATCAAACCCGGTTGTTACGGACAGGTGCCTTGTTATTTGTTAACCTTTTATCACTCATCAACTTATTGTCGTATTTAAGCGCGCTATGGCTTCACCACTGCTGTGTTGTTTCACCACTGCTGTGTTGTTTCACTATTGCTGTGCTGTTTCACCACTGTTGTGTTGTTTCACCACTGCTGTGTTGTTTCACCACTGTTGTGTTGTTTCACCACTGCTGTGTTGTTTCACCACTG
>JGI24021J15306_10010745_pt1 | contig 11376 bp, 7 predicted proteins | sample Ectturendosymbi1_FD_15306 | JGI IMG/M metagenome (IMG submission 15306)
CGAAATCTAAAACTTTTTGGTCCAGTAGATGGAGTTGGGAGTCAATAAATTTTGTCGAATGAGCTTTGGCTACATTGACAGTACAGCAATATAGTTAGCTGTAAATCCAACAAAGATTGACTGACTATCAGAAATATACTACAAAAACAATTAATCCATTAGCAATATCGACAAAAATTACCTCATTGGTTGCAACATGGTAAATGGAATAAAAGCATTTTGGCCTCCACACCTTTCCTTTCTGGTATAACTGCGTGTAGCATGCATATCAAAACGACTCATGTGACATCACAAAGCTACTGACTCCCCCCTGCCCCTTGTCACAAATTGTCACAAATCTGGTGACCCCATCCTCCCCGTTATGATGTGACGTCATTTATGGACAACCCCAAATTGCGTTGCGTTTGCCCAATGTAGGAGTGGGTTTTCAATTGGAAAAGTCAATCTGAGTCTTGGAAAGTCAATCCAAGTCAGTAGGTTTTCAATTTGAAAAGTCAATCCAAGTCTTGAAGTATCAACTTTGGAATTTTGATGCAATGTAACATTAAATAACTGCATTTTCCTTGAAAAGCAAACTACATAACTAGTTGCATTAGTTTCTGCAACTGAAGTACTGGCATTAGTGTATGAAATCAAACACCTAAACTGGTGTGTCAATACTCAATAATTCCATCTCAACATCAAGGTGTCATGCAAAAAGCACAGTTTTGCATTTTCACCAAGTAGCCTGCAGTAAGTTAGCCAGTCATCTCCAGCCTAGCCTAAACGAAATTGTTTATATCAAGCAGCACCATGCTATAACCGATTGCCACCCGTCCTTCAGATGTAAATTCCATAAGAACAAGTCGCCATGACAATAGATAACGTGCACATGTGCGAATTACGCATCTGATGATTGCAGAATAATGCCATGGTAGTTCCAATCCAATCACAAACACTGTGTTGTTAGCTTGCGTAAGTTGTGTTGTTGCAAACACTGCTTTTGCTGATCTGTTCAACAAACGGACAACAACAATTGTGACACAACAATAAATACTGACCACAAAGCTGCTATCAGACTAATCACCTGATCAATGTATCTGTGAAATGCTAGAGTAGTGCTTCCATAACTTGTGTGCCATATCCACAAACCTGCACGTTGCAACAGCTTGGATTGTGAGATCACAAATATCATTAAACATGCCTTGCGAAAAATGTCGATTAACTTAACCTATGAGCAGGACACTTTAGCCTGCATGCAGTATAAACCAGCACTTTTATAGCCTAATACATCAAGTTAAGAAAAGTAGAATATTTTTAACATGTTACGTGCAACTGTTTCACAGCAACAGTTGGTGCCACTAGTGAGTAGTGATTGCATTTGTAATCATATTCATAACACCACAATTGTTGCTTAACATAACACAATTCATTTTTAATGCAAGCGTTTTTTAAAAATTAATCTGCACTAAACTAGGCATCAATTGGACTTCTGCACCTTAACTTACAGTCAAACTTTTCGTGCTGCAAAAACTTCTGTGGAAGTGCAACCAAAATTTGTTCATACACAATACCTGCACATGGTAGCACAGTCTAGACCAGTGATCTTCAATGTGGGTGAAATCGCCCCCAGGGAGCGATTTTATGAGCCATGGGGGCGATTTTGTGGCTTAGGAGGTTTGGGGGGTGATTTCAGCTTACATAGGGGTGATTTCTGCGGGTTAAACTGTACTAAAGATTTGAATTGATTTAAAAAATTTTTGTTACTAAATTTTTTGTTACTTAATGAAGTTTACAGAGCACACATATCAGACTGGTGACCCAATAATCATAATAACATCGTTCTGTGTAACACCTCACTGCATCAACTCTTCAAGACCATCTGCGATTGTCACTGGTTAGGAGTCAAGCATTGCTGTTCTCATGAAGATTATGAATGTATGCATAGTGTGGTTTTTTGTTGTGTCTTAACACTTTGACATCCGGTTGGGGATTTTCATACCAAAACAACCGGATTGCATGTGACTTGGCGCGAGAATAACTCAGACGCTGAAAGTGGTTGAGAGCTCTTCAAAGACTCAAAAGACGTGCAAGTCTTCTAGTCGTCACTTGAAAAAAATTTTTGGTTGGGGGGTACAGATTTTTTGTGAGTGACATCATAAGTGGAGGACTTTTAGGCCACCTTGGCCCACCTTACCTGGCCCTGGGCCCAAACCGTTAGATGTTAATATTTCGCTGTAGTTTTATTGGAAACTAGGCTACAATCAGTCTTTTGATACTTGAAAAGTCAATCCAATGACCTGCTGGGGTTTCGGGTTCAATAGTTATGATCTAAAGTAATAAAAATATTTGACCAGTTAGATAATTAATTAATTTGTTTATTTTAGATCATAACTTTTAAACCAGAAATGCTAGAAAGTCGATCAAAGGCTTAAAAGACTCTGACTTGAGTTTAGTTTCCAATAAAAACTTTAGCAAAATACTTTGGCCTAGCAGTTGGGCCCTAGGCCAGGAAACATGAGCCAAAATGGCCCAAAAACTACTTTATTTATGACGTCACTGACAAAAAATCTGCAATCCCCAATCAAAAACTTTTTTTGAGTGCAGACTAGAAGACTGGCCTATCCATTTGAGCACTTGAACAGCTCTCTAGCGCAATCGACAGAGGAGCTGTGGCGTTGGTAAGGCAACTGAAAACTGCTGGTTTTGGGTTTTCAGGCCGTTTTGGATGTTATTTTTATGTATTAATTCATTTAATTATGCTGATATAGATATTGGTTGGAAGCAACCAATACTGATACAGCTATCGGAAAATACCCAAACAGCCAAACTCCATTTTTTAAAGAGAAAAAAATTCAGCTTCTTTGAAGATCCTGAAAACTACCCCAAAATCACAACATTGCTACCCAGAACCATCACCAGAAAGTTTTCAATTGGGGGCTTGACATTCTAAAAATTGACAAAAACTCCACTGATTTATAGTGCTTCGGGTTTCAATTTATTGGGGCTAAGCCCACCAAAACCCCGTGGCGACGGGACTGTTGCTACCACTGAATCATCGCATTGACTTATGTGGCAATAGTGAATATTAATTGCAAGTTGCTGTCAAGTTTAGCCTAATTATTTTTCGTCATGAGTTGTCACAAAGTCCTCCAATCCTATGTGCTATTATTTGCAAAATTCCCTTGAAACAAGTCCTCATGGTTTTCAGTAGAGCATTGCTAAACCATTGTTTTGTAGGCAAAAACATCACATTCCGTTATCAAATATTTTATAATATAATCTTTGATGAATACCTTGAGTAAAACAATAATAGCAAAGCCACCGCAGTGACCATACATCAAGCAAATCAGTTGCAATAATTTATTTGCACAAGGAAACTAGTTTCGTGTTCGACACATCTTCAGTCCTTATTCAAATAGACGAGTATAACATTACGATAGATGAGTATAACATACGAGTATATAACAGATAGATGAGTAATTAACAGATAGACGGATACAGACAGATACGAGTATAACATATGAGTATAACTGATAGATGAGTATAACAATAACAGATACACGAGTATAACATTCAAATAGATGAGTATAACATATACTCGTCTATTCAAATAGATGAGTATATTCTGTTATACAGAGTACAGAGTATAACAGAATAGTAATGTACCTAAGTGTGTTTTGTTGTAAAAATACTGGAAATATGACTATTGCGTAAGGAGTTCAAAAAATTCTTTGCCACGGTTGTTTGAGGCTTGCTATGAAATCATTATGTTGTGGAGATCACACTGAAAGTTAAATTGCGAAGAACGTTAGTGGGTGACATACTTCTTTGCCAGCTAGCTAGCATAAGCGAATGCAATTCCACCATCCAGGAACGTCTCACTGACATCCAAAATGACGATTAAACCTGTGCTATATTTCATACACGTAGATGGTGAAATTGTTGGATCAAGTGCAGTGAGTAATTATCCTGAGCTTTGGGTATAAGCAAAGCTATTTATTACTTGCGTTTCCAATGACGTATTTTGCTGAGCAAGGCTTCTGCCAAGTTCTGCACATGCATAACAAATACTGGAATTGCCTTGATGTGAACAAGACCAAGAAATGTCATGCACCAAGAAATGTTGTGCAACTTAAACTGAGCAGCTTGCAACCTGCTTTAAATAACTTTGCAGATACACACCAACCGAAAGGTTCGCATTGGTTGGAACCAGCTGTTATTTTGGAAATGATTGCAAACGCATTTGCATTCGTTTTGTTTGTGTTAACTAGATTGTCCATTTGCATTTCATTAGCAGTGAATCATTTCCAAAACAAAATAATATTTTCAAACAGCGCAAAAATCACCAGTAGGGGTTGATTTTTAAGTAAAGTTTCTGTAAGGGAGCGATTTTACACAAAAGGTTGAAGACCACTGGTCTAGACAATAACCTTCAAGTATTGCAAAACTTCCCAATGATGCTTTTGTTTCAGCTGCGATGGCCGACACTTTTTCCATGGTTAATCTTGTCAGCTTGTGTATGAAAACTCACCTGCTAGCGTTGCTGCATCTCTTTTGACTTGCTTCATTGTGCTTTCTAGCGCAAGTTGTCTGGATCCGTGAGGAGTATCACAGCCTTTTGTCAGCACCTACCAAAGCTGATAAAATCAGCCGATGCCGATATATCGGTAAAACCCAAATATCGGCCAATATATCGATTGATCTCTAGTATTGATAGGTTCATGTTTTAACATTGAATAAAAACAAGAATAATGAATAAAAGAAAATAACAAAAAACAAGATACAAAAATAAAAAAATGAGGCATAATTCAAGAATAATGAGTAAAAAATAAAGAAATAATTTTTTGTTTTCATTCGGATGCAATTTTATTTTTCAATCTTTTCAATAATATCAAATTTAAGCAGTTAACCATGTTGTTTATTTTGTGAAGAATCATAAGAACAGCTTGTTTGAATTGTGGTTGTGCATGTACATTGAAACAATATTTTTAGTGTAGATCCCTGCATTTTACTTGGCTGTCATTTTAGTCCACCTTTGTTAATTATTTATCCTTACACTCTAGTGTTGTATTCATTTCCTTGAGATTTCCCCATCTGGATTGTTCTTCCCTTTGTCCCAGGTTGCTTTGGTTGTAGTAAGTATACAATTTATTAAACATATCTCCAAATATCGAAGGAATCTGCAATGCAGCTTTACTTTTAATTCAGTGCTATGTAATTCATTCATCGTGCAAACTAAAAAAGCACCATAGTTTGTGTTGGTGGAAAAATCTTTGTAACGTTTGTATATGTTTTGGTTCTCATAGAACTAAATGTGGTTTTGAATGTTGCTTGCGCTAATCCAAAGTGTTGTATTTGCTAACACAGCATAAATTTAAGTGAGGCAGCAGAGCAAATAACAACCAAAATAGCACAACAGATATATCAATACTTTGTAGAACTGTATACCAAATGGTAGAATGGTTGAACTGGATTGTACAATGAATAGGAGAGGCATAGTACTATCTTACTGTTTAACAACGATTACCACTCAGCATGCATGAAATAATGTTGATTAAGCAATGTATGATCATGCTACAATGAAGTATGCCGATTATGTGATCACCAGGGTTCCTACACAGTCATTAAAAGTATGGAAAAATTTTTTGTAATTTTCCTGTCTGGAAAAATTTTTTTTTTATCTCTTAGTATGGAAAACCATTCCAGACTTGATCTTTTGGCAGACATTTTCATTATATTTGATTCAAGAATGATTAATTTTATCTGCATTTAACCTGGGTACAGAAATGTTAGATCTGGACAAAGCAGGGTTGAGAAAAACTCATTTTTTTGTTTGTTTGAATTGCCAACCTGTTTTTTTCCAAAAAACTCGAGATTTTTTTGGTTTTTCAAAAAGAAACAGGTTTTTGTTGTCATAAAACAGAAACAGGTCAAAAAATAGGTTGTTGTCAAAACAGGTTGTCAAAAAAACACAAAAACCCCATTTTGAATTGTTTTTATTGCATCATGCAATATCACCATTTTCAGAATTGCACCTTAATAATAACTTGTTATGCCTATTATGGCATTCAAAATTGATGGTAAAGAAATGTACCCATCTTTATTTTTGCAAAGTGTTGTTGGTCAGTTCACACTCCTAAGTGATTACAGCTTAGCAAGCATGCACACAGCAAACAGAGAAAAACTACTCCCACACAACCTCTGCACTATCATGTCAAGCTTATGTGCATGCCCTGCTAGTTCAGCAGCTATAGAGTGTATTTTTTCAACGTATGATTCAGTGTGGTCCAATATCAGAAAAAGTTTAGATGCAGAGAAGGCAGACAAATTGGTTAAAATATACTGATTCAACAGAACTGAAGAAGATAACCATGAGATTTTAGTCAATGTTTGAATTCTTCTCTTTTTTTCTCTTTTTTTCAAGTCCTTCAACTTTTGTTGTTGTTCGTTTTGTTTGATTTTTAAAAAGTTTACCATTAACTATACAGGTGTGCTGCTTATTTTTTTTTTACTTCATAGTAGATTTTTTCAAAGGAAAAGTAGAGTGGGTTTTTTGGTAGGGTTTATTTCTTTTAAGTGGGCTTTTTTAAAAAAAGCAGGTGGGTTTTCTTACATCAATCTTGGGAAAAAGTCAGAAAATTTATATTCAAAATTGCATAGGAACCCTGGATTACACTAAACAATCACAGCAAAGCCTTTCTTGAATTTCTGCAGCAAACACTGTCACTTTTACTGGTTCATTATGATCATTCAAACCGTGAAGCTCAACTCTCATGTTTCAGTGAGCTTCTCAATGAAGTGATGCGCCACTTCAATTTTGTCACCAGTGTATTTCTATTCTCCAACTGTTTTCGCTGAGGCCCACTGTGATCATGGGAGTTGGATGGATCACCCATTTGTTGGCTCATTTGGAATAAAACCACCTTTATTACAGCATTTTCAAGAGTTTGCCTTTTGTAAAATGTTCCCTTAATTGTGTGTATTTCAGCCTGTTAGTTTATGCATTTCACCATTGTCTGCTCCACAAGTTCATCTTCCAAATTGTCAGTAATATCAATGTTTTTCTGTCACCTATGTCTGAAGTGAGCCTTTGGTGCTCCTGAATTGCAGGGATACATTGCTGATATCGTATTTGGCAAAACAAAATCCAGTAAAATGTTCCTCACACCTTGGGTAGGAACGTGATGGTTTGCTGAGGTGCACAAAGGATCCTTCTTTATTGCTGTAAACAACAGTCTCAGAATGTAATCTTTATCCTAAGACTGTTTTTGTCATCTCTTATCCATTTATTCACTCAAAATTGATATTGAATGGGAATTGTTTGTAAAGCACCAAGGAACCTTGTTAAACACCAACAGTTCTTACTTAGTTTTTAACTGTCCTAAAGTTTCCTGCATTTTGATTTTTGTTCGCTTACATGCTTTGTTGAAGGGCAAGTTGTAGATGTTTTTTGTGAAAAATAGATGCTCAGGATCCTTATTGCGAACTAAATAGCCACAGTTCGCAGTAAGAATCTACAGCAACTCCATTCAATGTTTACCATGTTCAGGATGTCTTTGCATGATGTCACTGCAAAACTCAAAAGTGCATTTATCAATTATAGTCTGTCTTCATCACCAACTGTATAAAAATTATAACTTCATTCTAGGCAAATTAAGTTTCATCCCAGGGAAAATTGAGTATATCATTATAGGTTTATTGTAGATGCATTTTCTGCAATAAGTTTGGAATGTGATTTAAATTTGCTGTGACTTTCTGTTCGTAAATGAATTTCACAACACAGTTGAATTCTGTCAAGAAGCTGAGCAGAAATTTAAGCTAAGTAGTTACTAGAGATAGACTGATACATTGGCCTGATGTTTGGGTTTCACCTATATATGAGTATCAGCCAAAACAGCAGATTTTATTGGCCTTAGTGGGTGTTGACAAAACGCTGTTGCATTCCTTATGCATCCAGACAACTTGTGCAAGAGAGCACAATGAACCAAGTCAAGATAGCTATCTTGCAGCAATGCTTGCAGGTTCATAAACAAGCAGACAAAATGAACCATGAAGCACGCTTCGACCATCACAGCCAAAACAAAATCATCATCATCAATATTGAAATTGCTGCAAGTTAAAAAATTTTAGATCATACATCCTGATTTTTGAAGTTTTTGAAAAAAAGGTAAGGAAAAAAATACATTATATGTTTGATAATGAAGCAGAAAACTAGATGTAAAAATTTTGGAAATATCGGCTATCGGTCCATGAATGGCTGATATATCAGTATCGGCCCCAAAAAAGCTAAACCAGTCCATCTCTAGTAGTTACTACACCAACAAGCTTCATGAAAATACCTGTTTGAAAAAGGGTGTGAGATATCGTTGTTTTTCTTATCTTTAAAACTAGCAATATTGGGAGACATTTTTGCATGACCTTTTCCTTGTTATAGTGACATTTCACTCTGTGTTCATGGCTTTTGCAGAAATGTTAATCAGACTTCCTACGAAATGACTGGTTTGGTTCCAGGATCATTGTATCGAGTGTTCATTAAAGTCGTATCTGCTGTTGCCTCAAGCGATAATACGTCAGAGGATCTTGCAACAAGTAAGAGAAAACAAAGAGTTCTGCATTTTTCATCAGTACCAGAGTAGAAATAATATTACATTTTAGCAGACCCTGCTTGTTGTACTGCAAAACAGAGTTTTCCTTCACTGTTTGCAGAACCATTTACACTTACCCCCTGTATCCCAAGTTCTTCTGCCTCACAAAATGCTTTAACAAAGCCCCAGTGTAGGAAACAATTGAGCCAAAAGTAAATAATGTAAATTTTTGTGCTGGTCGTTTTATGTCTAGTTTACTGCAAGATTTTTTCTGGCTCCACTTAAAGCAAGGTGGTCACATTATGTTAAAATCTGGCAGTGTGTTAGTGCTAATAGCAGCTTTATTATTGCATACCAAAGCTAAATTATTTATTCTTGTTTACATTTCAATCTGATAAATTCATTAGCACCCCAACCTGACAGAGGTGAGCGCAATGAAGGTCTCAGTTGTACTGCTGTGTGTGCAGTATGAGATCTCACATCTCACATACATGGTAATACTTGTCAATAATTATATTTTTGCAAATTTAATGGATTCACCACTTGCATTATGGCAAAATTGTTTGCACTTTATATGTAAGTATTGAATTGATTACTTCAGTTGGCAATCTTTTCCACCAAAGCACTTGTAATCATTGCAGTCTGGAAAACCTTTATTTACATTCTTGGATGTGCCAAGTCTATTTTATGATACACAGAACCCCTATTGTTTGTCAACTACTCTTCTCAAATTGATTTATGTGTGTCTAACAGTATTGAAAAGAAAACATCAGTTGAATTGCTCTACTTTTTTCAATTGACACATCTTGTCTTGCTCTGCATTTGCGCAGTCCTATTCAGCTGGGCGTTCGATGTGCAAATTTGTTTCTGTTTCGAGCTCTTTGTTTTGACACTTAAAATGATCAACTGAAATTCTACCAGTTCGACCTGTTAAATCTAATTTTTATAAAGTTTAAACATTTCAATTGCATGTGGCCACTCAATCATACGGGCTACGTATGCTGTTGCAGCACTAAACATGAAGTGTCAATCTTGGAATTTCAGCTCAGTCTCAACTGAAGCACTGTTGTACAAACAACAATTCTTTGTGTGTCATGTGTTTGAAGACAAACTAAAAAAATGTGGTGATAGAAGATTGCGTGATAAAAATTTGACTAAATGTGGTTGTGCAGCAAAGAACTAGTCTCTCTCCTAATAACAATTGGCAGCCTTTAATTTTTGTCTCAATACTCTATATCCATGGGCGTCGAAGGATTATTTCCATGGGGGTGCACTAGGGGATTTTTTCAAAATTTTTCTAGGGGTGATCAAAAGTAATGAAAAGTAGTTTGTTTTTTTCCACTCAACTAAGAAAACAACCTTTTTTGCTGAAATTTTTGAAATCCAGGGATGGGCCAAGCCCCCCATTTCTGACACCCATGTCTATATCAACAGTCAATATGATCTGTTAATAAGAGGTTTCCCTGTTATCATAATAGACAGGGGGTGTTGCACAACCCTAATGTGCGATCTAAGTACTAAATCATTTCAGTTATTGTGGGATAATAGGATAGCAAGGATCGTCAGCATAAGCAAGTTAGTTTTTTATGTTGACAGATGTGTCAATAATGTGTGAATAAGTTCATCAGTATCAAACATGAACTTAAAAAAACTCTGTTAGCCTGCATTTCCAACTACTGTATTACTCCATTCAAATACAAAATGGCTGTTGGAGATAAGTTACAAGATAAAGTGAACCAAACTTATATCAGGAATTCTTTACAATAGGTTTTCAATCAATCAGTGGTACCATACGATATCATGCCACAAACAGTTAATGCATTCAGTTTTAGATATGAAATTTAGGACTGTTGTAGGTCAGGAGAGTTGCTTGTCCTGTAGTTCATCCATTAAAATTATGTTTGATCGAAGGGTAGATGAAATTCAGCAACATGTCATATACAGTCAAAATGTGTGATACTTTGCGATACATCGTTAGCGCCATCTTTATACCATCGTGAACTTTTGTGTATTTTCAAGGGAGAATTTAGGATTGCAGTTGCTCATTTTCTAGTTTTTTCAATTAGCTGCTTTAGCAGACTTGTTCGGAAGAACGTTCCAAAGTCATTATTGCTGTAGAGCTTGCATTTAACTTCAAGTTAATGGCTCATTGACAATTTGTAGGTTGTTCTTTTTCATTTGTAGGTTAACGAAAAAAAGTTTTAAAGTTGACAAAATTGAATAAGTGGTGCTGTGTTAACGCAAAATATTTCCATCGATAAAATAACAATTACACTAATTGTATTTATTGTGTTAAAATCTGCACAACACACTGAAAAAAAGTTTGCAACAAACAATACTGTATTCCAGGAGTTAAATCGAGCATTTCAAAAAAGGTTTTTGCTTGAAACTCGTAAAAAATTACTCCTTAAAAACGCATAATTTTGGGGTTTATTGTAGTAAACCTGCTCTGACTGATAACCTTGCAGACTCAGCTAGTGGTCATGGAAAATATACAGTCGTGTTCCTAAATCATTTCAGTAGTTATCAAAAAAATAAAATTTTGCGGTAACACTTTTTGAGAGCTCAAGCCTTTTCTGCTATGGTGGTGAAGCTTGACGTCTTGTAATCAACGCCGGCGTATAATTGCCCCGTCTTCTTAGCGCACGCCCTAAAGAGATGTTAACCAGTTGGTGCGAGTTTGTTGAAGTGCAGTTCGGTTTGCTATGCACGTTTATGCTGGGTTCAAGTCCTGAATGTCTGTGCGCCTAATTGTGGGAAGTAGAATAAAGCCTGGTCAGTGACGTAAATGTCAGTGACGTAAGTGGGG
>JGI24021J15306_10010750_pt1 | contig 11373 bp, 6 predicted proteins | sample Ectturendosymbi1_FD_15306 | JGI IMG/M metagenome (IMG submission 15306)
GGCAAATGAGCTATTGCCAGATAAAGTTTGAAGGGCGCCTTTGATATTGAAGTCAGATAGTTTCTGGTTTACCAGTCTTTTCATGTCTTTGGCTGCGTCATTGTGGGTTGTGGTTGGTGGTGGGGCTGCTTGTCTCGAAGGAGCTTCAGGGACAGGCAGTCAAGTTGATTCAAGGTATGTGTTAATTCTTGATTTGATGGAAGAGGTCAAGGAGACCCCTTGTGATCAGGGCAGCTTAACACCCCAAGGGGGTGCCTACAGGAGAGGCTTACGGAGCCTTGGGATGAAGGGTCTCAAGCCGACTTTAGTGACAAGACGTTGGTAGGTGCATGATAATGGGTCTGAGGTCTCCGTTGCTTTTGCAAAGCCCATGGAGTTGGGCGCCATAGAGGAAAGCCCTGAGGTCAGTTGCCAGATGACCATTTGCTAGGTAGTTGACTAGTTCTGTTAAGCTGGTGAGGAGAGAAGTGCTGGCATCGCCTGCTGTGATGGAGATGCAGTCTTTCAAATGTTGTGGCCGTATGATGTCTGCGCCTGCCCCTGAACCATGTGGGAAGGAAGAGATTGCAGCATGTATTTGGGCTGTGCTGAAGCAAATTGGTGAGGTGTCACCATCTGGGGATGGGGATAGTTTGAGATCATCTGGGGCTTAGGGGGTGTTTTTGTTGAAGAGTGTTGAGAGATTCTTCATTGGGTTTGACAAATGAGCTATTGCCAGATAAAGTTTGAAGGGCGCCTTTGATATTGAAGTCAGATAGTTTCTGGTTTACCAGTCTTTTCATGTTTTTGGCTGGGTCATTGTAGGTTTTGGTTGGTTGTGAGGTTGCTTGTCTCGAAAAAGCTTCAGGGATGGGCAGGTCATCTGATTCTTGTTCGATTGAGCTCAAATTTTCAGGAAAAATACATTGAAATATGCAGATCATTTGCACAAATTTTTGTTGCAAAAGATCAAGTACAAAAAAGTTACTGTGTTTCATTCAACAACTAATTGTGCTTTATTACACAGGATAAGTGTTGTAGCCTGTTTTTTTTGGTGAGACATTTTGTTCATTGATAAATGTTGGTCATTTGTCTCACAGTTGTGCTGAAGCTTATCGTAACGGTGTTCATTAGCCTATATTTTTAGATATTCTGATCGAAATGACTTTTTTTTTCGGTCATTTCAAAAACGTTTTGGTCTATGACCGAAAAAAAACAGGTTTTAGCCCAGGCATGGTAGTTGTTCGATGCAAACTTAAAATGATTGACGAGTTCTTCCTGACTGGTCTCAAATTTTCCAAATTGATATGTCCAGGCCTAAAGAACATCTGTGTAAATTTACATTACAAAAGAACTAGTATGAAAAAAGTTGGAAGTGTTTACCTTGCCAAGAGTGGCAAAACCTCTGCTGGATATATTTTGCTGTTCAAACCCGTTTGGAACCGTAAATTGTGAACGTTATAGAAAGTTTTAAAAGAAGTACATAAAAATCGCTCTAATCAAAAGTGTAACGTTTGGCAGGAAAGCGAAAGCAGCAATGGTGAGAGCCGAACCGACAAGCACTCGCATAGTAGCCTAAGACACATCTTAACTACATTCGCCATGCTGCTAATGTCACAAACTCATGGTTATATCTGGAGAAAATTAGATGCGGATGCGGTTTAACACAGGGATTTCTTGCTCGATTGATCTAAAATTTTCTGGATTAATGTGTGTACGTATGAAAATATCCATGTAAATTTTTGTTTCAAAAAACGATCACAAATAAAAGTTAAGAAACTGTGTTTCACGCAAAAAGTGATTGTACCTTCTTGAAGCCAGCTTACCAAGGTTGATCAATTTAAATCATTTGATTTAAATTATATAATTTGATTTAAATCAAGCAAAAAAAATTGATATGTTTTTTAAAAGCTTTTTGTGATTTCTATGCCACATTTATTTGCCATTCTAATAGTTCTTCACTTATATTAGTGTAGAAGGCATAGAGTTCTTATGACAGACACAAGTTAAAAGCAATAAAAGTTTTATCATAGCTACTGTGAAGTCATAGATTCTATGTCAACCAACAGCAAAAGTGACATGTGGACTGAAATCACCAACCCTTGCAGACTCATAAGTCAGAACTGTTAGAATGTCACAAGTTTGAACAAGTAGACTAGCATAAAGTGAGGTGTTTTTCAGTTTTAGTCATAGACCAAATTTTTTAAATGATTTCAAGAAAAAATAGGCCAAAGTCAATTTGGCCACAATGTCTGAAATTATAGACCAGTGAATAATGTTATGTCTAGTTATAATACTACTACAGGACAAATGACTGAAATGTCTCAGTGAAAAAATTGACAAATGTTTCAGCGAAAAAACAAAGGCGTAAAGTAGAAGTTGCATCTAAATTCCATCAAACATGCAGGCTGTAGACTAGGGGTCTCAAACAAAAATTACTCCAAGGGCCAAATGAGGACTAGTGAAATAACCCGAGGGCCACATTATGGTGCTGACGCAACAATGTTGGTGCCTGAACTTTACTAGAAACAGCTTTTACATTTTTTGCAAAAGCTATCATTAGTTATAGGCAAATCATTTCTAGGCATCTCTACATTCATTTAAAACAGTGGTTCTCAAACTTTTCTGCACGTTGATCCCTAATTAAAGTATATAATTTTCTGCAGACCCAGAGGCCTAGCCCAACAGTTATTAATACAAGGAAAGTATGTGTCAAATCAAAATGAGTCTGACAAACTGCCGAACTGTGACACACGCACTACAATATTGTTTGTGACATAACAAACAGAACAGTTTTCATAATGTCATCACAATGGATGATTTAATAAATAACTATTAAAATCAAATGTACTGTTAAAGTACTGTAGCTGAGATTTGATCAGCCCTCTTAATTTTGTTTGATTTGTTGAAAAACGCCGTTTGAATTCCTTGCCCGATTAAAAATAATTTTGAGTTGGAGGCTTCATTGCTTCAGTAGACCCCAGCAGTTATTCATTGACCCACCCCCTGGCCATTCAGTTACCCATTTGATCCCGTGACTATTTATTCACTCCTTGGATGGTCCAATTGATCCCTCGGGGTCGATATTGACCACTGGTTTAAAACAGAAGTGACGAACATGTGGCCTGTGGCCGCATGCAACCCACAAAAGAATTTCGTGCGGCCCGCGAAGCATCCAGGCGAGACCAGCAGTCTTGAACTTATTATTACTTTCGTTAGTTGTTTTTTCTGTTGATGAACAATTTTTTTTTGTTTTTAACAAGATTTATAGTATGACTAAAAAGTTGTGCGGCCTGGTTACTCAGCGGTAACTGACAAAGTGGCCCGTTATAGCAAATAGGTTCGTCACCCCTGGTTTAAAAGGAACTTGTTCTCTTGCTAGCCGCATACTTATACCAGTGAATAAAGGAAATAACATAAATGTGGATTATTTGAAAATTCCCAAAAAGCATCGCAGGCCTCACAAACACCCTCACGGGCTATAGGTGACCCCTGCTATAGACATACTAGTTTTAGAACTAATTTTTGATCCATAATAACAGATGTTTTTTTACCGTTTATACACTGTTATACACTGTATTTATGTACCATTAACACTTTGTCGTCTGCTAAGATTCAGGGATTTTCAGAAAAAAAACACCTAAACGCACGTGGCTTTGCGTGGGAAGTTAACCGGTCTGGTATGCTCTACAGACCCAGTAAAAGTCTCAAAAGACGCGGCAAGTCTTGTAATCTGTACTTAAAAAAAAAATTTTTGCTTGGGGTATGCGGTTTTTTTGTGAGTGACGTCATAAGTAGAGAACTTTTAGGCCACCTTGGCCCACTTTGCCTGGCCCTGGGCGCCAACCGTTAGGTAGTAGTATTTCGCTAACGTTTTTACTGGAAACTAGGCTACAATCGAGTCTTTTGATGCTGTGGATGACCTGCTGAGGTTTCGGGTTCAAAAGCTGTGATATAAGTTAGTAAAAATATTTGACTAATTAGATAATTAATTAATTTGTTTATTTTAGATCATAAGTTTTGAACCAGAAATACTAGAAAGTTGATCAAAGGCTCAAAAGACTCGGACTCGAGCTTAGTTTCTAATGAAAACGTCAGCGAAATACTTTGGCCTAGCTAGCAGTTGGGCCCTAGGCCAGACAACATGACCCAAAATGACCCCAAAACTACTTCACTTATGACGTCAGTCACAAAAAATCCACAACTCCCAACCAAAAAATTTTTTTCGAGTACAATCTACTAGACTGGCCGATCCGTTTGAGCTCTTGAACAGCTCTCTAGCGCAATCGGCGGAGGAGCTAGGGCCTTGGTAAGGCAACCTAAAACTGCTGTTTTTTAGGCTGAAATCGAAGTACAAATATATCGTACGCCAGCTCTTAAAGTGTTAAATAGGTTTTAATATTTGTACACCATAGTTTTGCAGAAGCTGAATGAATGAAATCTGAGTTATAATAATTTTAACAATCAACTTTGCAACAAAAAACCTGGTAAGCTTGTATATGTGTACCAGCTTCTGAACATGCCATAAAATGTTCATTGATATGATAAACTGATGATTTGAGTATTGTCATTTTAACAAATATTTCATTTTGTACATCGGCACTGGTGTTATGAATAGAGCTCGACCAATAAGGTTTTTTTCGGCCGATACCGATTATTTTGTTTTTTCATTGCCGATAACCAATGCTGAGATTTTTGCTTTACTCAAGGAGTGTCTATTTTGTCTTAAGAGGCAAAATAAACACTTTTGAAGCTATTTTGCCTTCAGCCAAAAATGATTGATTGAACTGGTCACATGACAAGTTTGACACGCCTGATTGCTCAGTTGGTTGTGATGTCTGTAACATGTATCATTTTTAGTAATACCTCAAACAAAATATTTTATGACACTCTTTTTCCAATATTGTAGAGTAGCAACCATCACACATCGTAGAGTAGTGACCATCACACAAAGCTACAACCAATATCGTTGAGTAGTGACATAATGCCACATTACAATGCACAAAACCAACTCACATTCGTGTACTGTTACGGCAATGGCCTGTTTTCATTGGTCGTAGCTACTGTCTTACTCTAAATCAAGCGTACAAGCGATACCAAAAAAAGGCAAACATGTGTTATGTACAAGTACTCCCTTGTGTAGGCCTATGTGCCTATGCTCACATGCACATCTCACAAGTAGGTAAACAACCACGCTATGCATTACTAACAGAAACCATCATCTCACTGCAGTGAAGAGCCGTACAACATTGGATTCTACGCAAACCTGGGTCACTGCTTGCTGTGACATAGGCATGTTTTTTGACACACACTGAAGGCCTTGTGTCACTAGGTGGCCTTGCTAAAAACAATTAAACAGTCAACCGCCATAGCACATAACCTGATTTGTTCGCAGGCAGTCATCTGCTTACCATGCAAAAACCTACGAGCGAATGTTACGTCATATAGTGCTTATCAAGAGGTTTGTGCAGGGGTCTGATTACTTTGGACTATTACACCAAGGCCTTTAGGAAGCCTTGATTACACACTAGGATGGTCCAAAAATATAGGCAAAAATTTTCTTTTGAATTTGCTTTCCCTGTTGGAAAAAGTCTTCCTGCAAAATTTTAAGCAGTTTTAAAGGTTGCTACCACATTTTGAAGTTTACAGCTTTTTACTAACTTGTCCAAAATCACTGTGGCTTGCATGGTGTAGTACTGTAGGCCTATCAGTGGTAATAAATACATTTTTAACAATATGGTTATACAGTACTTGAAAAAGAATCAACAACATGCGAATGAAATATTGGTAACACAAAAAAGCTATGTACAGGTACACTAACTGTCAAACGTATTTGATGCGTGGTAGCTGCATATCAGTGCCAAGTTTTGAAAAAAGTCCAGCACATATTAAGTTTTAGTCGTTGTTGGCATAGTTGTGGTAGAGCTTGAAGAAAGCACTGCTTTCTTCTTGGAAGTTGGAAACTTTTTCCTATGTTCTGACACAAACTGCGACAAACATTGCTTCATATCTTCTTCTTTGGTGTGCAGGTTGTTGTACTCTTGAATGAGAGTAATTCATTTACCAGCAGCATCATTTGTAGCCCTTATATTTTGGACAATTTCCAAAAACCTATTAAAGCTCTCTACTTTCATCCACTGCTCTGGATCTTTTTGCAGGAAGCAGTCAAGTCAATTTCAAGAATTTCAATTTAAACTTTACGTATCATTAACCCAAATCAACATCAAAATCATTTTGGATGATTTGGTTCCAGTTTGCTCAAAATATCTCAAAGAGGTATATTGGCCCAGACGAAGATCCAAAACAATTGCTAAAAACAAGTTGCAAAAGTACCTCTCATATATGAGTATCATGTCTGCATGCAAAGTGAAGCAAAGATCAATGAAGCTTCTGCTAACATAAAGTCCAAGCTCCATTTTATAAGCCAGTTTTGTTGCTGGTTCTGTCAAAACACATACACTTCACATTTTCCATTACTCTCTGTTCTTGAATGCCATTATAACTGTTGCAGCTATGCTTTCTCCAGGGCTTGGAAGCTTAATTAGTTACTTCGAGCAATTGGACTACACCAAGTCCTGATACAATAATAGGAAGTCTATCAACCACATCATTGCCATAAATATCAGACATCATTTTACTGTCCCAATGAATTGTCATCGAAACATCAGCTTCAAAAGCATCTTTTCAATCCATAGCAGATTTCTTTCTGAACTCCATCCTCTTATTATATGCTTGCTCAGCACTACTGCAATATGATCTACAGATTTAACGCTTTCAGCATATTAGTTGCATCTTTGTAACTGGTCTTTGTGTGGTCAAATGCTGCTGCTAAACCAACAGTCATCATATGTGCAGGCTTTTCACAAGAACAGAACACAAGAACAGTTATTTTGTAGGTTCTTGGAGGAAGGTATTCATCATTGTGATCAGAAGAAAAAGATGATGCATTTGAACTATCAAAGTACTCAGAGATTACAGCAACAAACTTGTTTTTTTCTAACTTTAGATGTGAAGTCTGAGTTAATGGATCATTTAGCTTTTCTTTTTCCTTGTATTAGTAACTCACTGCTGCTCAGTGGCCCCATTTTGCCAAGCCTTTTTTGTCTCTAAGCTGTCGAAAAGTGACAATCTTCATGGCAGTTTCATGAGCTATGTCAAATGGGTTATCCAACATCTCACTAAAACTTGTTTCTTTTTCAGATTTGTCGCTTCTCTTTGCTTTCTTTGTTATTTTTTAGCCCCGCTCATTTTAAACACAAGCTTTCATACTTTTCAGGTAATGTTGCACAGCCGCGTAACATTTTCAGTTTGGCTCATGATTGAAATTTCTCTAGTCAATGTGCTAATACTTTAGTTAAGTAGAATTGACTCACTTCACAATGTAGCAAGCTAGACTGCATCCAAGAGGCTATTATAGTCTCTCCATATTTCAAGACGACAGCCTCCGCGATGCAACCAATGCATAAGTTGTTGTAAGTTGAATTTATAAAAACTTCAGTGCCTGGTAGCAACCTCTAAAAATTAATGCTTTTTGTTTAAATCTTGCATGTCAGCGTATGTCTGGGAGTGTCACAATAATTCATACAGGGAGCAGGAGTTTTCAAAAAAAATTTTTTTGGACCACCCTATTACACACAACTTGATGTAGTCTAAGGGCTGCGCACCGTCAACAGAGAATTGGTGGAAAAGGATAGGGAATTCGCATTAATCAGTCAGAGACAAACTAGCAACTTGGGTTTCCGAACATTCTATGCAGAACAATAACGTAGCAGCTGTTACGAGCAAATATTGCTGATATGTACCTGTGGTATTTTGCCAATATGATACATTGGCAACATCATCATATTTGTTGATATATGCTGGCATGCCGATGCACTAGTTGAGCTCTTGTTATGAACTGATTTGCCTTAAGGGATACTGAATAAGTGCAAAAAAGTATGAATAAAAGTGCAGCTATTTCTAGTGCTAAAGAAAGAAAGAATAAAAAAGTTATATATATTAAAACTAATTGTATAATTAAAAATTGCATGTGTTAGTTTGCCACCTCTGCACCAAATCACATAAAAAATCATAAAAATAAAAAGTCTGATTTAAAAAAAAAATCTATGATTTTTATCAACCCTGTTGCATACTACTTGCAAGTATAACAACAGTCGTACGCCAATGTAGAAGATATTAAGGAGGTATTTTCAAATTCTGTACAGTGTTGTTTGCTATTTCTTGCATTGGCAGTTTACTTTTGTTTGTGTGTTTAAGATCTGATGTATTTAACAAAAGCAGCACGGAAGTCATCTCAATTGTCCTAAAGCAATGACAACACCATCTGTGAACAAGACTTCATTAAATTTTACTGGTAATTCAAATTTACTTAGCTTAAAGAGTGTGATGTGAGATGGTTAGAAAAGCATACGTTTATCATAAAAAAACATTAATCATGTATTTGCATTATTTTAAGATCAACTAAAGCAAAGAATTAACACATTTAAACATTTAGCTTTTTAAAGTTTCACCTGTTAGCATTGCTTGCAGATGTAAGGACTGACGATGCGTAGTGTTATATGAAATCAATTTCGTATTAAAAATTTGTCATTGATTCCTTGCTTATTTCACTTATGAGTGAAGTTACTTGAACACATTTACACATTTTTGAAAATTGGACATATGTGTGTATGGAGAAATGCTTTTCATGTTACTTTTCAAGTCCTGGTGATGATACTAAACAAAACTAGTGATGGGTGCGTAGCTTGGGAGTTCAGAAGTAAAAAGAAACTGGAATGCCATTTAGCCATTGTTATTCCCAACAGTCTGGTTTGGAGTGATTACACAAGCCTGAGGCTCCAACTACTATCAGATAGTCTTTGGAAAGGGCAGACAGCTCTTCAGCCAAGGCTCTAGAGCTGGAACCAAAATCAATTAGATGTCCGTTGCCCAGAGCCACTTTTTTGTTTCATTAACTGTTTAATTGAATGTAGTACATTTTTATTTGCACATTTAGTGTGTGTGTGTGTTTTAAATATAGAAGTGTCTAGTGGTCAACTGCATGTATGCAAGGACACCTGTTTGATAGCCATTAGTCAACTTAGGTCACATGATTCAGTGCATCATTAAGGTTGCGTCAGAGCTTAGGGTTTTAGGTTTAGGGTTGGTCAGAATTTTAGTATTAGAATTTTAGGGTTTCAGGGTTAGAGTTCTGGCTATCACATGTTTTGGTGTGTTGTGTTACTGCAAAGTTATGTTGGTTGTTCAGTATTCTTGGACTGTTTGAACTAGGCTACTGTAGCACCCAGCGGTTGCGTGTTTGTGAAGTTGAGTTTAATTTATTTTTAAACAAAAATGTTCCATTTCAGCATTAACCAACTTGAAATCCCTAACTCAAACTGTCTTGAATCATGTGACTATGGTCAGCGACGTAAGAGCTCTCCTTGCATAGCTGTAGTTGGTTACCTAGCAATTGACCATGTGTAGCCAGGGACGCCAGAACGGGGATGCATGATAGGGGCACTGCCCCCTTGCCCTTTGAAAGAAGGACAACAGGAGTACAGGTACCCTTACGTGGCAGTATCATAAGTAATTCCATTATTTGTCAAGGCCGACTTGAAACAAATTTATTGAAGCTATTCACGCACACAAAATTCAAAATGTTTTTCCATAATTTTTGTTATTAGTTTTGTGAGCTCAACATTGTTGCTAAACATATAAATGCAAAAAGAATGTCTATTATGGGTGTGCTTTTACACTGAACTCAAGCAAACAGTTTTGAACTTGTAGTACATTAAAACCATTGGTGTCTGCAGGGGGTCAAGACATGGACAATTGGGGCAATCACGCCCTTAAAACCTATAGATTAACATTATTCACCATGATTGTGTACACTTCGGAAAACAGCATTCGCAATACAAGGCTATTTTGTCATCCAATGTTTAGTCACAGCAGTGTTGTGAAGTGTACTTCTCTCGTACAGTAGTGAACCCGTAATGAGACTTGACTACCAAATATTACTGAAATCACCCCCTTAACCTTACTGGCTGGATCCGCCCTTGGGTCAAAACGGGCATTTGCCCCTCCTTGGAAATTGGGACTAAGAACCAAATTTTCTAGAAATTTGACGTCAGGAGCTTAATTCCGATTAGCTGATGTGATTCTTGCAGTGACGGTTTATTTGCCGGCATGACACTGTGTTTAGTAGTTTTATTTCTCTAAGCACTCCAGAAAGATGTTCAATGAGCCTCTAGTAATTAGCCTGCCTTGTATCTATGCAAGCTTTCAATCAATGCAATCCTTATCAGTAGATGTAAAACCCTGACTTCTGTATAATTAAGAAATAGCATTGTTGTACACCATTTACATAATATAATGATGTTGGTGTACCAGTTGTCACTCTCTTTTTTGAAGTGTGAGGGCCAGCATTGTTATGTGACTTACTAAAATTTATTACTGTTTTCTGATTTCATTTTTAGATGGTGTTATTAGTACATCATATACTTTTCAAACACAAAATTTGTTATGAGTTCATTACATCAATGTGATATTGCAAGGTAATTGGAGGATACTTTCCATAAAATTTACTTTGCTATAAGTGTTGGGTGTATAGACACTGCAAAGCTTGCATATGAGGATATCATTACCAAGATCATCAATACATAAATGGTATACAACACTGCTGTGTTTTAAATCCATAAGTCAGGGTTCTGCACCTACTTTTAAGGATTACAATGATTGAGAGCTTACAGAGGTACAAGGCAGGCTAATTGATGGAAGATCGATGAACATCTTTCTGTAGTACTAAACAGGGGTGCACCCCGCAGGTGGGCTATTCAGCACTAAAGCCAATGATAAAATATAAAACGCTGTCACTGCAAGTCACTAATGTAGGTGGTTTGGAACAGGCAGCGGCCTACAGTTCCCTTCTAATGTTGCAAAGTATTATTACGAAACAACAATGACCTTGCCTTGTCTAAATGGTGCCTGTGCAATGACATGAAACAATACACGTTTTTGAACACTTTCAGTGCTGGCCTGTTTCGAAGCTAGCAACCGGATTGCATGGGAATATCTCAGGGGCAATTGTGCTGGAGAGTTATTCAAGGGTTCAAACGGATCGGCAAGTCTTCTAGTTTGCAATAAAAAACTATCTTTTGGCTGGGGTTGCAGATTTTTTGCTTGGGGGGTGTGGGTATTTTGTGAGTAACGTCATAAGTGAAGTACTTTTAGGCCACTTTGGCCCACTTCAGTTGGCCGTGAGCCTAAACCGTTAGATGGTAGTGTTTCGCTGAAGTTTTTATTGGAAACTAGGCTATAATCAGAGTCTTTTGATACTTTGATCGACCTGCTGGGGTTTCTGGTTCAAAAGTTATGATCTAAAATAAAACAAAATTAGTAATTATTCCATTAATT
>JGI24021J15306_10010751_pt1 | contig 11373 bp, 8 predicted proteins | sample Ectturendosymbi1_FD_15306 | JGI IMG/M metagenome (IMG submission 15306)
GATTCCAGATATATTCAACTTATTGCAAAGTTGATTACCAACATTGTCGAACAGTTTGGCGACTTTCTTTTCGAAAACAGTTGCTGCTCTTTCCTCAAAACCCTTTATAGTGACAGACATTACCGAATTCTCAACTGAAGCAAAAAGACACATGCACATGTGTGCACCGAAGATGAAGTGGAAATTTTTATAGGTACCGGAGCTCTGCTGGGCAACTTCGCCTATATTTGTAGGCAACGACCCATCATTCACTGCATTCACTGATGAAGGTGTCGGAGAGGAGCTCCGGCAGCTTGACACCACCGGTGTGGACGCAGCCAAAACTCAACTGGAATTAATTGAATTCCAATAGAATTTAGCAGTGAAAGAAATATTTTTGATGGCACACCTGAGAACTTCTTGTCAAAGGAAGGTATCTCCAAAATTTTTTCGACTTCTCGCAAATAGTCAGCGGAAATTTTTACGGTGTTTGGGTCTACCTGCTGCTGGAGGGACGAATTGTCCTCTCCTGCCAGCTACAGTAAATGTAAAACTCGGACCCCCACTTCGCTTATACTTCAGTTTTAGTATTCTTTTGGTTTTCAGTAGTTTTTTTGCGTTTTTCGGAGTATTTATTGGTGATTTAGGGTTTTACTATAGCCATCCACATCCGGATTCACCGTTATTTCTCAGGGTTTTTCTTAGTGTTACTAGCAACCCTATTACAGTGGGCAGTGGACCTTTTTCAGCTACGTTTTCCCTCCTGGCCTAAACATCTAGTTACGCCACTGACTGCTAACAGTCCGCACTGTCAAAAAAGAAGGTAATAAAGAACAAGTATCGCATCTGCATCACGAATAAAACCTTGACCATTATATTCTATTCACTGTCACTACCTTGGAAAAAAAATTTAGGAAACTGCCAAGAGCACAAAATGCCATTGCTCACACCTGCAGAACAATAAATAACGCTGAAAGCGTTTGTTAATATCTGCATCCATTTACCGGTATTTTGTATATCTATATACAGTATAATCGTATTAAATTCTCATATTACGTTTTTTGTTAGAAAAATCCAAGACATGTCATACTTGCATGATTTTATGGGAGTGACCCGACCTCGAAAAATTTTGACATTTGTAACTGAACCCTTTCTTAAAATAATTGAGTAGCCCCGGTCTAATGTCTCCAGCTTAAGCATGCCCTCTTTCAAAATTAGTAAATGCAAAAAACGATTGTTTAAGAAGGCCTCAATAAAGCGTTGAGCGACGTGACGGAGCATCAAATTAGTCTGCGAAAATCTTCCAAAGATAATGATATTGACTGAATGTCTTACGTCGACAGGTTCAAAAAGCCAAAAAAGAAGGTCGTGATTCTGTGAGAAAACATTCGATGGCTACTGTGGACAGGTGCGTTGATAGACGTATAAAAAGATTTTTACTGATATTCGTCATCCATTTTCCAAGCTGTACGAAGCATCTTAGAGGAGTATGTACGAACCAATCATCTAAGCACAGTCATATGAAGCATCTAAGCTCAAGATTTTGAGCACAGCTAAAGTGAGACCAAAGATGCGCATAAAATCGTGAGGCGTCAACTATCCGTATCTAGCGATGCAAGTGATATTATAAACTCAGTACATTAAGACAGTGGCACAGCAAATGATTACTCCTTACAGAGCCGAAAATTGGTGGTGTATTGAGCGGATTTTCGCACCAAAGTATTACGGCGGGTTGTTACTGCATTGTAAAAGTCCATTCCAATTATGGAAATTTCAAAATCCTTGTAGAATTGGTGCTAGGGGGACCTGATGACTTTGAAGTTCGTTGTTGCCCACAAAGCGCCTTTCTGGTGTTTTGGGATTTGATATCGATTTATCTCAACAGGGACTCCGGAACGGGGGTGCATGACGGGGGCACTGCCCCCTTGCCCTTTGGAATGGGGGCATATGTGCCCTTACATAACAACATCATAGGTAATTTCAGGGACGCTGGATAGCAGTGAAATGGAGGGGTATTTCTCCCCTACTCTTTTTAAAAGGGGGGATGCTTTTTCATAACAGAATCAGAGGTAATTTTATGGTTTATAAAAATCGACTTGAAACAAATTTATTGCAGCTATTCGCGCACACACAAAATTAATAATGGTTTTCTATAAGCTCTGCTATTATTTTTGAGGCCAACGTTGTTGCTACGCAAAAACAAGCATAACTGGTAATGATTTGTTTGTTTTTTACAAGTTTCCATTGCCCTCAACTCTTTTATTGCCCCCCCTGCCCTACCGCTGTTCCAGCGTCCCTGTATCTCAGTAGAGAATTTGAAGGTGCTTAAGACTGAGAAACGGTTGCAACCTGTGGCAACCAACCCAGGGTGACAGTCCAATTCGTATCTCTGTAGTTACATCGTAACCCGCTTCATTTCGCTACTTAACATTCTTTTGTTGCAAATCGTTACATTGTATGAGTTGTGTTGCAATTAGAAAATCCTGCAGTATGCTGATATCTCTGTTTTTGGAAGAATTCGCCGTATTGCACCTAAATATGGCAGGATTCTTAGAGGTGGTTCAAAGGTCCCACACCGGTGGTTCATTGAACCCACACATGTGGGAGCAATGAGCCAAAAAAAAATTATTTTTCACATCTAATTTTCAGCCACTTCCTAAGATTATATCCTGCCGATTTTTTGTATGTGGATGGGGGAGAGATGATTATTATTCATGCTAAATTTTGGAGCTTTGCTAGCTAAACGTTGCGACTTATGACCCTGAAATGTAAAAAATGGCTCATTGGTCTCACATCTCCCCTACCAATGTGTGCAACAAAATCGGTATTGCAGTTGCGGACAGGTGGACGCACCCTTAAACGCCGGCGCGAGCCGCTAAGTGGCTTGCATCGTTTCAGCCATGACTCGCCAGCCGATAGTGCTAGAGCTGATCGAAACACCAAAAAAGACTGAAAGTCTTGTACTTCCGATTAAAATAAAATTTAGGTACTTTTGGGTTTGTTTTATGGGGGCAGTGTGAGGTAACGAGTGAACTGAACTACCATCAGTACTCAAAGACTTTTAATAAAGTTTAAACGATCTCGAAAGTCGACTAGTCACAGCCCAATGAAACTGCATTACACCAAAACTGCAGAGATCGCACGACACCAAGTCGCTGCCAAGCACATAACAGAATGAGACTTTCCAGGGACGTGGCGAGCACAATGAGGAAAGCACGCGCATCAACCAAACGCCACAAGCAGTGCCTCCGGGTAAACGTGGCAACTCAAGAGTACAGATCACCGCAACGAGATGGTCCCAATGATGTCATTACGACCTGTGATAAAATTTAGCAGCAATTCTATGGATTTATGCAGTTATCTGAGTCTGCAATNAACTTCACTCTTTCGGTGTTCAAGAGGAACTTTTCGGGATAATTCAAAATACATGAGCAAGCTTTCTACAGCAAAGCTGCAGCAATCAGTTTGGTGCAGGTTGCTCGCTGGAATTTTCATTAAAATTTTCTGTGTAACAGTCATATTCGCACCAAACTTCGTTGGTTTTTAAATCTAACCTTGCGAATCGACAACAGGTTTTCATGATTACAGACGGCAACTTTTACCAATGCAGTTGTTGATGCAGGCATTGACATATTTAGTAAAAAAATTGTTCAGCTATGCTTACTTGAAACCAGACTGCTGTTTAATTAACTGACTATCGCGGGGTCGTTAATGCTTACGTCCACCACATAGATAACGCGTCTCTCCACATGCAACACACTACAAACTTCTACTACTGACGATCACGTGCTTCTTTACACCGTTTGCTTGACAAGCAGAGCAACATTCGGCTCTGGAATGAAATCTATGCGAACCAGGGCTGTGGAGCCGGAAATCAAATTTCGGGCTCCACATCCAGAATGATTTGGTCGATTAAAAACCATTGTATAATTTGTACAATTGGCTTTCTCCACAAACTGTGTCTGTTTAACGGAACTCAAATTAAGCTCCAGCTCCACCATTAAACATTTTTTGGCTCAGGCTCCAGTCCCGACGCCACGGGGGCTTACCACCCCAAACAAATCTCCAAGACCCCCCAAATTGAAATATGAAGCACTATAAATCGGTGGAGTTTTTATCAAATTTCAGAATGTCAAGCCCCTCTGAACAAATGTAACCCCCTGTTGAAACTTTCTGGCAACGGTTCTGTCCGGCGCCACAGCCCTGGTGCGAAAACCTTAATACTTTGCCCGGGGTATTAAACTTAATATTTTGTCTGTTGTAAATCTCCGGGATGTATTATTGCCGCAAGGGGGATAAGGACTCGGTCGATTACCGACACAAATTGTCAAATGCCGTGGACGCAACACACGTGGAAACAGTCAGTTCGCTCCAATTTTTATTGGCAAATAAAGGTTTTTGCTTTCTACGCTATACGATGACAAGCATCGACTTACATCACCAGGACAAACTAAGTGCCGATAACACTACGTCTGGCCCACGAAAACTCTTTACCTATTTACAACAATAACGCGACCACAGTAGCCCTACTTCGGAATTCTCCGAAGTGCATAGGATCGACATATCACCATGGCTTTCAGAATCAGACAGTAACGATGCAGAGAAGAGGAAAAGGAATTTTGCTTATACCATTCGACCCTCGCAAAATCTTTTAAAAGGCATTCCGACTTGTAACAGTATAAGCATGCAATTGCAAGTTTGCTGGCAAGCACAGCAGTTAGGTAGTTTCGTCAGCTCGAAGACCGATTTCTTTGGTTAAGACAACTTTAGTACCCCCAAACTCTTGTACCGACGTGAGGCAAGTGATGGCCACTTCACCAACACCATGGTTAATAAAGGCAACTTAAAACCTATCCGTTAACAGAAAGTAAGGCTGCAGACAAACGGACATGCATTCATAAATTAAACAGCGTCCGAAAGCGCTTTCAATAACGTCTTTATATCTGCGCAGAATACACTTCTACAACCATGTAGCTTGACCAAGCCAAGGCAAAGTGTCTGGAATCGCAGCACAGTGGCATCAACTCATAGTCGTCACTTAAAGTCGGTCGGCTGCTTGCTGCTGCAGCTGAGCAGTAAAATGTGCGGCTACACTTGGCGTCGGTGTGCTGGCAAGAGTCGACTGATGGTGATGAAGAGGATTACCAGCGGCGGCAGCTGCGTAAGCAGCGGCGACGGTGGCAGCAGAACTTGGATAACCGGCCACGAGTCCTTGGTAGGTACCTGGCAGGGAGAGTGCTGTAGGCTGCGTCGGAGCGGCAATAAGCTGCGCAGCGCCGGTAACTGAACTCGGAGCCACCGCCGTTGGATGGTGCAAAGGAGTTGCTGCGTAGGCGGCGTTGGCGTACGACGCTGTAAAAAGAGCATGAATAGAACGGTTGACAATCAAAATAAACTTTGCTTGTTTCAACACACACTGTTTTGATTAATATAGGGCTGCGGCACCCAGGTTTCTCAGGTCGGCTACGGGTTATTTTGCTTCACGCCTCCCACAAGCTTCCTGTATCAAAATTGAATTTAGTCTGAGCCAGGAAAGGTGATAATGGACAGGATTAACGCAGATCAATGCTTAACACGGGCAGGCCTTGCTTACTCATAAGTATTTGGGTAACTTAGAGGAAAAACACAGGCGCATGCGCCACAAAAACTCATAAAACCTCATCTTACCACTTCCTGCTGCCGCTGCAACATCAGTAGCGTATGCAGCACCGCCTGGGAGCTGTGCCATGTAACCGCCGCCGTAATCTATGATCGGCTGTGCATGCTGCGCAGCTGGGAACAGAACGCCATTGTGAGCGACGTAGGCGGTTGCAGTTTGAGGGTATTGCGCGTAAACAGCTGGGACGGGTCTGAAAGTAAAACGAACGGATGTTCGAAAAATTGCTGAGAAACAGCCGGTAGTAAACTGAAGGATCCAAGCTTCCTGCTCAGGCATAGGAAGCCACGTTTACGTTATACCACGCTCGTTGCCACGTTGGATACGGCTTGGCTGAAGTCCCGCAGTAGCTATTACGGATAAATTATTAACTTCGCCAGTGTTAAGTGTACCAGGCATAGACTACGTCAACACTTGGAAAATAACTAAGTAATAAAACCTTCAAATATAACGAGTGAATTATGCTTACGACGACTATACACATTGATTTCTTCCATGAAGCTACACTAAGTTTGTTAACAAATGCCTAGGCACAACACAATGGAAACCATTATGACATGAAGGGGGCACTGCAACTCCACCACTCATGACACATGCCACTGAATTTTTTCAGTTGGCAAAGAATCAAAGGAGCGGAAATTAACCGCATAACCGACTTCATTCACCAACAACGCCAAGCACTATAAACTGAAAAGAACATCACACCACTAAACACCACCCAGCAAGCAGTTCAGCATTTGAGGAGCCTGTTTGGTTTTAGAATGGACAATTGCGTAGGTTTTCGCCTAAGACGACAATTTACAAATCTCACACGCTTGCTGAACATTAAATAGCAGTTTTGTGAAAATCTCTCGACTGCGAATATCCGCAGTAAGGCTGTGACCACTGGATCGCACTGCGCCAACTGCTCTATATCCAGTCCACAGCGAACATCAAGACACAGATAGCAACTTCCTTGTGCACATGTGGAGCAATGGATTTGTGTACTTCCTCGATCATTAATGTAAATAACGTGGAAAAAAGCCACGACTGACAATAAGATTGTTGTTGCTTTTGTGTTTTGTCTACAGCTCCGCAATTCACTCACGCTATTTCCAAAAGAACGCCTTTGTTGCGATGAAGACGGTTGTCTTTGCCCATTTGAAACCGGTGGTTTCAGAGCACCGGTAATACATGAGTGGGTTTGAATGGAGAGCTTGAGAAGGCGCCGGACAGAAACGGTTACTGTATAAGAATTAAGCTTGCTGAGGGTCAACTGATAAACTTTTCTGGTCATCACTTTTTTGGATGTTAGGGCGATTGCTAACGGGCTGTGGCAATCCTTCGTGTTATGTGAGTAAAAATTGGAATGTTAAAATTATTTATCAGTCTGTTATCAAAACACTACGATATCTAACCATTAAGTAGTAAGTTAGTGAGTGAAAAGTCTAATGGTTTGTGAGATGAGACTTCCAATTATGAACTAGACAACTAAACCACCAACAGCAACAAGGTCTGCTTACCAGAGAATTGCAGGCAGAGCTCACCGAACATTTGGCAGTCAAAGCTTTCTACAAGAACGCCAAATTACCTGCTGTGTTTGATAATAATTGATTGCCTATGTCCGGCTTAAGTTACAATCTTGTATAGCACGCCATGCACAGAGCAGAACGATAATCAATAACAGCTAAATGTGAAACTAATGAAATCAAATGCGTGCCATGAAATCAAACGTAGTAATAGACGACGTCATTATGCCCGAGCCGAGGAGTCGCTCTGCGTTTTTCGTTTTAACTCCTGTGAAAGCTGCGCGGAACAACAATGCGTGCCCAATCGTTTCGAAACGATCAACTGGCACTGTCGGTAGCCGGTAAAGATTGATTTTTAATTATAGTGAAATTGAGAATATGAATTGTGAAAGCAAATGATCAAGACGCAAGCACTTGCACGGAAAGATCTCTTATGATTGAAGAATTTGACACGTTTTATCGCAATGGAAATTTCGAGATCACCAACAATCAAAGATGGACGACCAAGCTGCTGCTTGTGCAGTAGACGATTCTGCAGTGACGCATAATCACACCACACGTTGTGCTTTGCACGTCATTTTCCACCACAAGAAAACGAAAACAGAACAAAAACAGGGTGATCAGCCCGAGGACCGTTTTAATGTCGACAAGACTGCAACGGAGGGCTTGCAGAAAACGCCACAGCAACAAACCTATCCGCATCACCAACATCTCTTACCTTCGAAAAAATTAGGAAAGCTTCACGACACATGATACCTGTGCGATTGGGATTATTTTTACATGAAAGTTAAACAGCACAGGACGTGTGTTACAACATGAAAGGCTGAGAGTTCAGATTCTTGCGATAGCCGTAACTTCACATTTGTTATTTTAACTTCATACTTAAACTTAACACTTCAAAGTAGTATCTGTGGATCCGTACCGTTTTAAGTCTGTGGCCTTCCCTGCTACCAGGCAGGTGTAGCTTAGCTGTCGCGCAAAGGGACACAATGTAATAAAGCTTACACAACTCCGATATTAACCTTGGACTTTCAGACAATGGAGGTTAGCTTTCTGTGGCTGCACGCTTAGTATTTAGGTAAGTGTGTCGGGTTAGGAGTTTATGTTGAGGTTAGAAAAAGAAAAATAATTGAGATCTTAAGACTTCGTCCAACATTTTTCAATGGTTAGTTATTCCCGTACTGTAGCTTGTTGTGGGTATCTGACATCAGATAAAAGGTTTTATTTTACGCAACACACATTAAAAAAGTAATCGCCAAACGTTACTCCTTTACTCAGAAGCAAACAACTGACAAACAATAATAGGTCAGAAATTTCGCTTGACACCGGGAGTCATTTGGCGCACGAAGTGAGGAATTTGTATTTCCTGGAAAGAAATTTACTCAAAGGAGGAACTGGGGGTGAATTAGGAAATTTTTAAAAGTTTGTTTTGATTCTACAAAATCTGATATTTTCGGCAATTATGATTTCTCTATTTTCTCACTTGCACGCAAGTAGCGTGAAAAAAGCTAATATGCAGATTAATAATAATTTAAATAGATTTTACGCCTGGTTGCATTTTTAGATGGATCTTCATAACCGAGATGGTAAACGTTGCGTTGCTGACTAGATTTAACATTGGTATCAGCTTGTTAAAATGACATTACGTACATCCATAAAAGATTGTCTTATAAGCGCTTTTACTGACATTGTTCTCTTACAGAAAGCAGAGCGTTTTTTTCATCCTTAAATGGTGCGAAAAAATACCTAAAATAAGCAGATGTACAATGTTAGAAGATGCTAAAAGCCACCAAAAACAGCTTACAGAAATTCAGTTGAGGCATTTCTGGCTGACTGATTTGTTGAATGTATTTTACAATAAAACCCGAGTTGCGTTCTTTTTTGTAAAGGTCATCTTGGCACTTCTCTTGTGAATTATGGTAGGAAGGAAATGAAATTTTGGGGCTCGTAGGAGAGGAATACGGAAAAAACGTTGCGAACCACTGTGCTAGAGTTTATAAAGGCTGATTGACCGTCAATCTTAATAAACGCATCAGTGTAACATCTTGCTTTCGTATGGGTTAACATGTGACATGCTAGATACTAAAACCACTAAGTTAACTCAAGCGGAGCACCACGTGCATTGGAGCTGTAGACTGATGCCAGTTTCAACAGATCACTTACGAGTCAGCTCATGTTCTGATTCAAACCAGCAGTTGGTATCAACCGCGCATCCGGTAAGTGCGGTAAACCCAGCAGATTTAGTTTCCCATTTGCATAACGGACCGACCAAGTCCGAAAAGACTAAGCCAGTAACATGAACAAACTTATAATTAAAATTCTGTACCTTATAAGCATGAACATTGCATTCAATGCTTCCGAAAAATTATGGTTTTGGTTGGCGCAAATGCAACTGCTGTACTTTTCACATTTCTCAGTATGGGTTTTTTTAAATAACATGCAAAAACAGCTTGTCAATGGACAAGCATTTTATCAGCTATTGAAAACAAGAAAATGATCTACAGAAGACCGTTTTTCTATTTGCACACCTATTGATCAACAAGTATTGTACAAATTTGTATATTTGCCAACTCAATGCTGCAGTTTTAACCGAACTAGGCGTTGCTTGCTTCAGTCACAAAATCAAAACGTTAAGCTTAAAATTTATGCAACATTGTAACAAGATATTTGCCCCAATATACGTTGCCTGTGCAAATACTGCAACAAATTATATCGATTAAGATAATACTTACTGGTTTGCTGGGACGTAAGCTTGAGGAATTTGTCGTAGGCCAACTGAAAAACACATGGATTTTTTAAGTTGCTGCCGAAAAAGCACATCTTACCTTATTTCATCGTTTAAAGATTCTGGAGTCTTTTGATCAAAAGCAGCTCGAATCAGTTTGATGTGAAAAAGTAAGACGACAAAAGCAGTCTCGCGACTTCAATAGGTAATTGGAAACTAGGTATGCCAGGCATACAACGGTTCGAGGACGTTAAGGCGGGTTCTACGGAAGGTACGACTTTTGGAAACGCTATCCACAGCAATGTAGCACATTGCTATTGAACAGCGTTTAGTTTCATCCTTGTCAACACGTTTAGATTTCAGTTAGTCGCTTCCAGATGCCGCTGATGATACTGGGCATTTGCTGACATGAAAACCAAGAAGTGCTCGTTGTCTCGCACCTTGTTATTCCCACTGAGCTGAACACGCATAGGCCCTCGTGACGGTTTGCTGAAAACAAAGCCCATGGGCACCCATGCCGTGTCGCACAATTGAACTGGCCACGAAGGAGCAGCGAGCCTCTTTTGTGTAACGAAACTCGACCGCGTGTCTTGGGCAGGCAAAGTTGAGAATGACCGAACGAGAAAAGAGTTATGTTACACGCTACAGTTTACCGGACGCGACGTTGGTAAACTACTGACGAATTTCGGGCGTTATTTATGGTCGATTGATGAGACCATATTTCCAATTGAGGTTCGCTACTGTTGTTAAATAGTGTTAAAGCTTGGTGCAGGAACGGGTGCTGAGTACTGTGTAGCCTTAATAAATTGGTCCGTGGCCCGACAGGAAGCAGGAGACGACAAAACGCCGATGGCCTAATTTGTTTTGAAGCTTTAAACATATTCACGCACAAATGCGAAAAATACGAAGACAAACATTTTACGTGCGCCTTATAGGCTTGAATTTAAACTTATGTCCCATCATTTTCTTCCTCATTCAAGTTTGGGTATTGGAGCTTATGGCTTAGTTCGATTGCAGAAACCAATGAAATGCGATTCTGGCAAAATCACTAAAACTTATGCTTTTGCGGGAGACGTGCTGCTGATGCTGGCAACGCGAGGTTCGCAAGTAAGAATGCTGTGTATCTTAGAGCAGTGGTTGTCAACCTTTTTTTGTATTGGTACACACCTAAAAATTTGCTAGAAAACCTGTACACCCTTGCCATGCACGAAAACTTAGAGCTGTAAAAGTGTAAAATGTGAGCGATTCTTGCGCTGTAAATGTCGCTTTCTTAGCAGATTTTTGCGTATCACTTCTCAGCACTTCCTCAATACTGAAATCTCACTCGATAAGCGATTTACTTTTTATCGCATGCCAACAACCTAAGGGTTTTCTGCACTTGTCGAAATAAAATTAAAAACAAACTCAATCAAAGATGTTGATCCACTTATGAAAAACGCCCTGAAACAGAGTTAAAGTCACATTTTTCACAACTTGCGGATGAAATTCAGCGGGAGCAACCACAG
>JGI24021J15306_10010752_pt1 | contig 11373 bp, 6 predicted proteins | sample Ectturendosymbi1_FD_15306 | JGI IMG/M metagenome (IMG submission 15306)
CTATTCTAATCACAAGCAATTTTTCCTTTTCAAGGCTTTTGCTTCCATAGCTTCCGCCCCCCCCCTTAGAAAAATCCTGGCTGCGCCCCTGCATACAGAGCATGAGGGCAAAAGCTGCCCCAGAAAATGTAGTGGCACAGAGGCAGATATCACGACTGCATTGGACGCAGAATTTAGCGGAAGTGCAAGTACTGACAGGACAATCTGTGCTCGTTTCGAACCCCATCAACCATAAAGCAGTGGCGGATCCAAACAAGGCGTTTGGGGGGCAGTTAAATAAGGGGGAGCTAAAAAGGTCTTCACGTATTTAAATACCCAAGGTTGTCTGCACAATCTCTGGTATCACACAAAAGTGGTTGACTTTTTAGGTCAAGAAAGTGGCTATTTTTATTTATTGAACTGCGAGATCTTTCAGGAATAACCACAGTTTAAAAGCGCTTTAAACCATTCATTCAAAAACGTTTAAAGCGGTTCCCAAAAGTTGGGCCTCTTTTTTTACAAGCTATAAGCTATACATAACTGAGAACACTGTTAGTGGCAAAACAATCTCTCATATCTATAAAATGAATTAAAAAAATATATACAATAAAGCATGCTGCGTGCTAGTATTTGACATTGTTTTGGCCATCCCTAGATTGGAAAAAGCAATGTCTGAAACGTACTCGACCTGGTTAGAAGTAGAATTGTTCTTCGTGCACTTGGTCAAGCCCAAGATAGGATCCTAACAAATAGCTAAATGACCATCACGTTTTCAGACGAAGCTTGTGCAATTACATTTACATGGAAAACTTATTTATTGTTGAACTGACAATCCATAAACCAAATAAATGAAAGGCATTCGCTGTGACATTACTCCCGTTTTAGGTAGCTCTGCTGACTATCGTGAAAAACGATCTCATAATCGCATGATAGATTCACAGTGGGCCTAAATCATGTTCCCACGCGTTCCCGCCCACCACATCCCTAGTTGTTTGTCATGTACATCGGGGTAGTATCTAAATTTTAATACTACATTAGTTTTGTACAATTACATTATTTTTTATCACAAAATATTGGGGGAAAAAAATATTGTGTCCCCCCTTGTCCAAATATTGGGGGGAAATGTCCTCCCTTCCCCCCTTGAACTCGGTCGCTGGTGCCCACTAACGTCGCCAAACCATCAAACGAAACGCCACTCGTCGAAGGTTGGTAAAAAAAGATTGAGTTCAGCTCAGAAACCTGAGTTCAGCAATTCTCACGTACTCAATATTTCTGCCAATCCGGTTTTGATAAAAAAAAATGGCAACGTAGTTTTCACACCTGCGCGCCAAAGACATTTGTAGGCTGTTTGCCGTGGTAAGGGAAACTTTATTGAACGTAAGATGCTACGAGTTCCCTGAAAAAGAAACGGAGGCAGTGCGCAGCCAGAATGAGGCCGAAGAGGCCATGGCCCTCCCCGAAACAAACTTGCTCACATTTTTCGCTGGTGTTTTATAGTATTTTTAACTGTTCCAAAAATACGGAAGGAACAGTCGGACAAACATCAGGTGACTAGCCCCTCCCGAACAAAATTCCTGGCTGCGCCACTGAACGGAGGTGCCTTTCATTGAATGCAAAGTTTAGAACTGCAAATTTTCATACAGTGCAGAACAGCTTTTGTACAACAGCTGGATTAAAATCGAATTATATATTCGCAAAGTTTGGCTTGATTCAAGTTGAATCAAAGAAAAGTTTTATTTGATTCGGGATATTTCGAGTCATTGACTCGAATCACGCAATTGGGTTACTAGAGTTTAAAAACCGATTTACAGCCGCTTTAATTGCTGAAGAAAGAATGAAGCTAGAATCCTTTTCAATTATTGCTTACAAAATTTCTGCTTTGCACAGATTTGATTCGTCAGTTTTGGTGGTTCTGAAGTATTGTTAGAACATGTCTTAAGCAGCAAAATAAGAATATTTGTTCAAGTTGTTCCGTTGATGTCGTAGTTTTTACAGCCAATGGAGTCTGCAAGGTATGTGCATAAACTGTATTCTCCGATTTGTGATCATCGTATTTGAAATCTTTTGATTTGATGGATACTTTGCGCTTAGATGTTTTTTAAATTGTTCACCCGGTCAACCTGTAGTTTACTCTCAACATGTCAATGTAACGGTTGAACAAGTCTGGTCATTAGTCAAATGCATACCGTATATGCAGCCAACCGTATCCCAACGTCACAATTGGCATTAGCGACAGCCACCTCAGCGTGGAGATAAGCAGTCTGTTTTGCAGGATGGTGCAGCGCGGATATGCTACGTTGCCGAGTTGAAACGCATCTTGCAAGGTGTTATAGTCACAGGAATGCTAAAACGTTTTCACTAAACTCCAGAAGTTGCCTCGCCGTGTCTCCTAGGAAAGACGAAGCTAGACCTATAGTGAGTGCCACTGACTTGAGTCATAATAATTCTGTCTGTAATTACAGTAGTTCGTTTTGTTTTGCGCTGCAGTGATGACTTAACTATTCTGAGGTTACCAGGGGCGGGAGTTGCTGAGTTAATAGAATAAAATTTCAGTGTATTGAGAAAAATCGAGAGGTGCAGATCAAGAGAACTTGAAAAAAACGTAACACAGGAGCAGAACAACAATAAAACTTTTGTGAAACTAACAACATGGCTTGTCTTATGTCAAAACTGGTTTATGAAACACAAGCAGCAGTTTTTCATGTCTGTGCAGTTACAAGCATAGTGTGTTTAAAAATTTTGAGAAACGATGCATAAGTTGTTTTTTGGCAAGTCCATACAACTTTGTAGTTTGTGTTGATACTTTAGGGCATTGAGTGTTCCAGTTCTGGAATGTGCAAAATTAAATTTTGATTTTAGCTTCACTAAATAAAAGCAGTTGGGAATGCAGGTGCGGCTATGTGTAGGTCAAATTAAAACACAAAATGGTGCTTACTGAGGTAAAACGTTTGTTGTTCAACATCATCATGTTGTTGTACAAAGTCAGTACAAGAATAGATTTTCACACACTGCCTTCAAAGTCTGAAAAGGATTTGTTTCTGTATGAAACATATTTGCGATATCCTAAACGTTGAAAATTGTACTTGGTACACATGTTGTATCATGCACATAACAATTGAATAATTTGCGTAATAGAGATGGCGTTGGGCAAGCAATGGGTGAAAAGTTGCGGTATATGTACAGATAAACAAGTGAGGCATGCACATAAGTAGAAAAGTAAGTGATAATAGAGGTTATGAGGCAGAGAGCAATGCAGTAATTGTACCTGGCTGCTTTGTTTCAGCAGAATTTATAAGAAAAGTCATTAAGTCATGTTTCATGATAAGTTAAAAGATATTTTAAGCTTTAGTACTTATTTTACCACTGACAATAATTAAAGTCATTTATAAAGCATTGATTTGATAGTCAGGGAAATAAGGATTTGATAAAGAAAAAGAGGCTTTTGGTTTGCATTTACTTGATTTGCCCTCATTAATCATTGAGTGGTAGTATTTTACTTGCAGTTATTGACATTGTTAAAATTATTATTTTTGACAAGTGATTAAATTTTTATTTTTTATAACAAAGCCACTGCCACAAATAATTAGCATATAACAGTGTAATCACTGCAAAAATAGTTAAAGCAAACAACATGCAAAGAGTTGATTCTTAGAATTTTTCTTGATGATTTTTTTACTACAGGAACAACTGGGACAGCATTTTGCATGGGGTACATGTAAGAACAAATGTACCTATTTAACTTGAACCCTTTCCAATGTCTCACTTAGGTTGAGCTATATGATTACCGCTAAAATTGCCAAAACCATAGCAACATGAAATCACAATACTGTATTGTCATTGTTTCTAATATTGAAATGATGTTTGAGTTTTTTTGTGATAGTGCTGTTTTGCATGCACCCATTGTGATTTCATTGATGTTTTGAAACCATAGCTGGGTCAATTGTGCAACCTTGCAGTAGTTTTATGTTGATTTGCTTCTATAAATTCAGCAACAACAGCTTATGCGTTCTTAGCCAGAGATTATTAGTTCAACACAAGTTTATCTTAAAGTAGTGACTGCAAATAACAGTACTATGAAGTTCTTGTGAAAAGTTGGTCATCTTTTTGTTATATAAATGTAAATTAGTTCAAAAGTGTGAAACATTCCAACACTATATTTTGATTTTGAAAAAAGTTAATGAGGGAAGTCTTCAAGAATTGTGCTTGTAAAAACAATGCAAAACTGTTGATCTTACATAAATAATTGTTTTTCACATTGCTGTTTACTGTATCTGAACAGATTATGTGACTATAAACTTATGTTTTTATTATCAAGGTAGTGTACTTGGAGATATGTGTTTGTCTGGCAGTTTTTAATTTTTTTGTCATCTTAAAATTTTGATGGTTTTATGTAAAAGTTAATATTGTTTTTATAGGCTTCTATTTTTGTTGATAAATAATGAAGGTATGCTGTTAAGAAGAGATTATAATATATTTCCAAGTCTGTTGAAATTACCAAATAATCAAAAAGCGTTGCCACCTATATGCTGACATCATTTAATCTGCCAATTGCCATGTTCTAAAAATTTCAGTCTATTTTAGATTTTTTCACGTTATGCATTTTCTTACCTGACCTGCACTGGAAGATGAAGATCATTTACTATTGTACTGCTATCCATGCAGGAGCGTAACAAGGGTGGGCAAAGGGGTGCAATTCTCTGGGCAGCGAATCACTGCGGGGAGCATAGAAAAGCTCCAACAATGTCACAAGTACTTTCTTCAATACAGTACATTTGCTTCCGAAAGACCCCAGGTTCAAACAGGGGGGTGCCAAACTTGCTTCTATTCCCCGGGCACCATCTAACCTCGTTACGCCCTGGGTCCATGCAATATGATATTTGAATGACAAAAGTATGAACTCTTCTAGGCAGGAAATGCAACTGTGTTTTTCAGTGCTCTGCTTTAATTTAGTAGTATTTTGCTTCAAATATTTCAGTGATAGATAGGAATGCTTGAAATACAAAGCCTTGCAGTTATGTTGTGATTGCATTGGTTCCCTTATCCTACCACACATTTATTTGGTTTTTAGTCTTGGTGGGAACTGCTTGTAAATGTCATGGCTTTCTAAGTAAATTATGTTCCAGCCAAGGAATGATAAATATACTTGAATTTTGTTGGACAATGTCTGCAAAGAGGTTTGTGAGTTTGACTGCAAACTTTTACTTTATTAGTAGCCTGGTGCGAAACACTTTATTTTTACTTCATGTATAAATACAAAAATCTGTGAAGCCAGTGATTCTTTGTGACTCTTATGTAATTCAGTAAATTTGATTGTCTACAATTTTAAGACGAAAAGAACATATGTTTTATTGACTGCAGAGATTATAAGGTGCTATTTTATTTTGTTAACTGTATGTGATGGAATTCAAACTTGGTGCTGAAAGATGAAGATTATTTGCACCATATTACTTGTTTCTATTGGAGTATTGTGTTTTGCACATGGTAAGTATATTTGATAATAATTGTATGCTAATACACCTTCAAAAGTTTACCAAGCAGGCCTTGTAATTTTATTTTAAATATTTGATGTTTGTGCATTTCTAGAGATAGTTTGATAATTTTGTGTGTCGGTATTCGCAACCTACCAAAATTTTTGTCATAAAGTTGTTTGAGTGTTAAAAGTTTGTAATTGTCTTGTTGGGGTTCAGAGCATGAAAATATATATATAGCTGACAGCAAGTTTAGTTACATGTATATATATTCTTCTGATATTTTTTAAAGGATATGGATTTTGCATTAAATTAGTATGTTGCTTTTAATTTTTATATCACTATTTCTTCCTTGCTCCATTCTTGTTGTATTAAAGTTGCCTATTCTGCAGTATTAGTATGTTTAGGGAGTTGGAAGCATGTGTCAGTCAACATGGCAATGGCTCTTGTTTCGTAATGTCAAGCATTGCATTCTTCCTGTATGAGCATCTATTTTAATCAAATCACTTCCTCATAAAGATATGGTTTGCTACAGTATATATTTGTACAGGAAGTAGTTGGGGTTGCGTGTGCTTATTGTGACTGTGTACTTGTGTTAGACTCTCGTCAACATTCATCTTCAGACTGTAGAAAAGTTGTGAAGTTGAGTTAAACTGATAATCTGGAGATGCATTCTGTCAAAATCTGAAATGCGATCGTCTTGTTGCAACATGATGGCCAACCTTCGCTTGCTTTACTGAATCATGATCTGAAATATGTCCCTGCCTGAAACGTAGCTTGCCAGTATTTTTTCTTACGCAAAGAAGTGGTTTTTGCGCTATGTTTTCAGTCCATTAATTAGGATACACATTGTATTTTGTAGTCGCATTTTGTAGTCGAGCGCAAAATCAAGATAGAAGATGGAATTCTAGTTCACCGAATTAACGGTTTTGTGAATGCTATTTCAACATCAAGCAATTTACTGTTTTGGGGTCTTAACTTAACGTAACCTGTTGTTTTAATGTGATCGCCTACTGTCATTGTCGTTCAAATATTGTTTATTTGGGTAATTAGCGTTCTTTCTCGGCTACAAATTTTTTTCGGTGAGGCAATTTGTTGCGTCACTTTCTTTGCATAGTTAGTGGCTTACTGTTCTAGCTCGTGCTCAGTCGATCAAAGAAACTTCTAACGAGAGTTGAGAATGCCCAACAACGTGAGTTCATCTTGAACGGAAACTGTGCTGGAACGCATTGTTTTAAGTGTGTGATAGTGAACATTTTCCGAATTTGAATCTTGACAATTGAGTTTGCAAAAAAATGTAATAAATTTTTTCTCCAAACCTCATGCGTAACGATCGCGTCATCCACGTGGTATTGCACAAACATATGAATCTTTCGCAGACGCCTGTTAATTCACTGATGCCCTTACCGCTGCTGTGCATTTTCGTGAATCTTCAGGTTTTTCTGCATCTTTATCATAAAATTAACATTACTGTCGCTAAAGAAACAGCAAGTACGCACAATGACTACTTACTGATTAGACTGCATGTTCAGTGATTGCGAACTACCAACATTTCTTTTGCTTTTGCCAAGTTTTTACACGCAAGGTCTAGGCCTGGGCTTAAACTTCTGCGACCCACTTCAAAAAATTTTTTGTGTGCGACCCATTGGATCGTCTGGAGTTAGTATGATGCGTGTAAACATCTCATGGCAAATCCCAAGTGGCATTTTTTTCTATGGCGAAATCATATAAATGCACACAATCCACGAAAGTAACTACACAGCAATAAAAGAACCCCGTATTGGAAACCGCAAATAAAAAATATACAAAAAACAATTTAGTTTATAAAAGTTATAAAGCACAACTAATGGAATGTATGCAGTCGATGATTTTTTTCACAAATCATCCATATGTAAACAACGCAGGACCAAGAACATTCTCAACACTTTTCAAAAAAGGATCGCTTTTTGGACTTGATGATTGTCTATTTTGAGAATGCCGCTTCGCACAAATACGTTGTACAAAAGGGAAGGCTGCTTCAGAAATAGGATTTATGGAGGCTACTTCAGAAATAGCTGGGTGTTCATTTCTTGTTTTTATCCAATAGTCACATAAACTCTGTTTGGAAAATTGCTGTTGCCCTCATGTCGGAATAAATGCAAGAAGGTCAATATCGGTCAGTACCTTGCAACAATGATTATGTAGCAACGCATAACGTGTTGTGCTTGCTTGATTATAACTCAGGCAGACAGCCTAGTAAACAGCCGACAGCTTGAAACACGGTGTTGCCCCTAAAAATGCAGTAGAAATAATATCAGTGCAGACCTACTTTGAATTTTCTTGTAAAGTCTGCAGAAACTTTTTTCTGATTTGCCAAGCGAATTTGTTTCGCAACCCCAAAATTGCATTTTGCGACCCCATTTTGGGTCGTGACCCATAGTTTGAGAACCCCTGCTCTAGGCTGCTGCTCGTGATGCAAATGTGAGAACTTGTCTTTGTTACTTCCTCCAACTTCTGATGAGTGACCTCGTGATTGACAGTGAAACGGTTCGGACAGCTCGAAAGTAATTGATAATGCGCGTTTGTAAATGGTACCTGAGCGTGAGTTACGCACCAGCGTTCGAAACACGAAACTAGCAAAAAACGACAAAACACAATTGCGTTGCCTTACGTCGGAGTGCGGAAAATATGCTGCAAGCATAAAAGCATTTCACGGGTCATTTCTTCCGTCTCGTGCCTCGGTGGATCAGCTAACGACAGCATGCCACCAACCGCGAAACAAAAACTTAGCAGACCGTGTATTTTGCAAAGTGGTTCTTCGAATTGTTTGGGGTTTGCCTTCGATGCATCCCTCCACCTGATACCAAAATTCCCGTTGAAGCTTTTTGGTTGGAGAGAACTGCACAGCTTTCATGCGGATATTTGTCAGTTATGCGTGAAATTCCCCACATACCATCGCTTGCCTTCATCTAACGCCATAGAAGGACAGTTATGTAAAAGCTGCAAGCTACATTAATTTCAGTTCGCCCAAAAAACGTCACCCAACCGAAATCGTGTGTTTTCACTTTTGTCGTGAGCATTGATTGAGACTGCAAAGTATAGTTTGTTGCCAAGGATGCTGTTGGAAAAAGATTGAATTCTTGTCTGCTTTAAGTGAAAATCGACTTAAATTATGTTGAAGAATCATTTGAATGATGACCCAAGAGAGATGAGCTGCTTCACCTGTTATAGCCTACATCTTTGTGTGGAAATGAGGCGCAAGCTAGTTGTGCCATTCGCACAGCAGGAACTACAAACTGATCAGATGTGTTTACAACACTTTCGCATGGAATTTGCAAACCCAGACCTTTTGCGTTGGCAACTCCTCTGTTCAGAATTATTTTGTAACTCACCAAACATCGCAGAAATAGACGCAGCACCGTTTCGAAGCTTGAAAACTTATTGATGTAAGTACGCTGAGCTGCCAAACCCGCGCTTTGAGGGATAAGTGTCTCCACGGACACTGCTGCATGGCACACCCGATGATAAACATCGTGGCTGCCACATGTCCTTGTGTCCAGTACAAGCTTTGTCGCAACCAACTGGAACGGGTTGTTAGCTTAATGTCACTAATTTGTGAATTTTCGTTTCCAGCCAATGATCCAGAAGCTGGAAGTTGCTTCGGCACGAGCTCCGGTCTGTCGGTGGGTGAGGATCGCATCGATCACTACTCCAAAATGTTCAAGCGATATATTAACTGCACCCGTGTAAAGGGTAATTTGGAAATCACCGGCATCGAGAGTCCAATGATGGATGTCTCATTTCTTAAGGTAAACAAGAAGTGTTTCCTTAGGCTACGGGTTTTGTATGATATTGAATGTTATGGTATTTTGCTTGACATTTTTGTGTTTACATCGCTCACTTGTTATAACTTGTGCACAAGCCATTTGTTGTGAGATAGTCGCCTGAAACTTTTTGCCTCCAAACCGTTATGGTCTTTTCTCATTTGGGCTCAGCTCTGAAGCTTGCCACTAGCTCGCACGGTTTGATTGTCCAACAAAGCGCCCAAGGCAATTAAAAACGCCGGTGTAAGGTCATGTTATTCGTTGCTTGGTTTGACGCTTGAATCCAGTCAAATTTTCTATGACTTGCGTGATCCATTCGTCTTTCGACTGTGAAACAAGCTTCCTGTGCCTGAAACTATTCATGCGCGGAACTGTCCATCAGAATAATCACGCGTCCATGAACCCATTAATAATCGCGGGCCGAGCATAGCACCAAACTTGACTTCACTGCACAAAAAAGAGTTTAAAAACTGAACTGAACAGTAACTGTTGTATGCTGATGCGTTCAGTATCAAGGTTAACGCGAACTTACGCACTACGGTGATTCGCTTTGGTCCAGAGTAGACAAGGGTTGGTAGGTTGGACTGGGGTTTGTAGGTTGTAAACAAACAACTTCAGTTCAGTTTTTTTAATGCAAGACAAGGAATATCTTTCTAGATTTTCGCAAAATTTATAACGAAGCCAGACATCACTTTTCATCGATCTTTCGACCATATTGTGCATTTCGCCGCTCTGTTGACCGATCATCGATCAGTTATATTCCTGTTGCCAACGATGTACGTCAGTGTTGTATGATATCTGAGCAGATAATGCCCTTGTCCAAACGATGGTGTTTCACTATGTGCCTTTTTGTATACCCAAGACTCACTCTACTCTGGTTTGATGACATAGAGAGAGTCATTGGTGACGAGTTCGAGTCTATTTTCTGTCGTCCTGTTGCTCTTCGTTTCTGTGATAATAAACCCGATAAGAGCACGGTCGCTGCAGGCGTTGTTGTTCCATGTTTCGGTCTGGCAGCAGTTGCAAGATCGCCGTTACTTGTCAGTGACGCTAAGTATCTTGGTTTTCTTGTAGTTTTCCCGGAAGCAAAGTCGAGTGTAGTTATCTTATCTCGTCGTCTGCTGTGCATAATTGCACGTACGAGATTCCTTGCCTATTTTCATTTGTCTGGCAGTTTATTTGCGCCAACAGCAGAAACTGTGCATTGCGATTTTGTAAGAAACTATATTAAAATTTTTACCTGCGATACACAAAGCTTCAACCGCGTTGAAGCAGTGGAAGGAGACTTTGATGCAACGTTTGGTTTGCTGTGCTGCGAAGGAAGACACTTTGCTATGCAAAATTAATTAAATTAGGTTTAGCTAATAAATTTCAGATATTCCATTGACGTGACACCGTTCGGGATGCAAGTATATGAGCGGTCACTACTTCAAGAAATAGAGGATGTATGAGCTTTTTTCATTTAAACTGTATTTTTACTAAACCTGTAGAAAAAGTCATTTTCCCCTTTTAATGTGTACTGCACTGGAATTCAAAGTTCTGCTTGGAACGCTTTCGGACGCTGTTGGTTCGACTTATCCGATAAGCACGTTCCAATTATCCTCTACAGGTGTCTAATCCGGCCCTAAATGTTTTTGAATCATTGGTGATTTTTTCGATCCTTACGCCTTTCATATGTTGCTTAAATGCACTCAAGAACTGAAAACCAATGGAAATGCAGCAGCACTACGTTCCGTTGATGTATCTGCACATTCTCACACTCGGCGTGTTGAGTGAGCAGGTCCTACCACCTGACCGAGTCATTGGCTCGGATCCCGTATGTGGGCGCAACTATTTGCGTCGCTAAGCATCTATTGGTGGACGAGTGAAAAACCAATTGAAATTCAGTAAAAAATTCCTCCAGTGCTGGACTGCGACTGTATTGCCGCACGTTCTTCATGTTGTCGTTTTGAAAAGTTCAACTTCGTCTACTTTTTAATTATTTGTGTATCTTTGGAGCATAAAATTGGGATAGACTTAACAGTTTCATTAACACTAAAAAGCCTTCAAAAAACTATACATTTTTATTCTGAGACGTTTCGGATTAATCTTAATCCATCTTCAGTCAAAAAAATAATAAAGCA
>JGI24021J15306_10010755_pt1 | contig 11373 bp, 10 predicted proteins | sample Ectturendosymbi1_FD_15306 | JGI IMG/M metagenome (IMG submission 15306)
CAAGTAGGAGCTGTGTGTTTTGTTTGCCATATATAGGCCTGACAGTAAATAAAGTGGTGAAGGTACCTTACATTTTGATTATGTGTAACTTCATAAATACTCACTAACGATGGCTTTCATACATATATTTGTTGTCAGTGCATTGTAGCAAGTCCACCAACATGTTTTAATGCTACTTTCCGAACTGGTGTTGAACTAGAATTTGACCCATATATTTGTTTATTATAAGTAGGCCGAAGTGAATCTTGTAAGGCTATCACTCANAAATATAATATAGCATCTGGCAGCTGCCTCAAAAGATTGTAGAAATCATTGAATCATTTAAAACTTTTTNCTTCAAGCCACTTGTATGCCTGATATCCTNATGCATTAAAATATGTGANTGCACAGCAACAGTGGTGAGCAGCTTAACATCAAAAGTTGAACATATCAATGATGCACTGTGTAGTATGTCAAACTTTTGATTAAGCAAAGCACTGTGTTATGTAGAGCTGTCACTGGTCTAAAATTTGTTCTGTGCTTGGACCATTGCTTTTTCTTATATACGTAAATAATATTAGGCAAGCATCTTCTTCACTTACTACTACACTGTTTGCAGATGATATTAATTTGCATATGTTTGCATCCAGTAATAAAACTTTACGAAGTATTGTTAAAGATAAATTTTGAAATACTGACTACTGGATCAGAGCAAGCAAACTGTCTATTAATTGCAACAAAACTAGTTTCATTATATAAAACAAACCTAAAAATGATATTGCCACATGTAATATCTCCATTAACAATGAAATCTGTGAAAAAAATGACATAAAATTCCTTGTCATCATACTTGACAAAAACCTTAGTTTAAAACCGCATATTAGTAAGTTAACCATATAATTTTTCCAAATCATCTGGAATATTATACAAATTAAAAACATTACACCACCCAACCTATATTAAAAGCTCTGTGTCATGTATTGATATCTAAATTATGCTGTCTTGAACCAGGGCAGTGCTTCAACAACTGCTGTTCAACCTCATGTGAATGCACAAAGCTATGAAATTTCTGAAAATATCCAATCAACAAACCATTTAAAATGTCTGCTGGTACATTTCTACACTCCAATGAAAACAATGTACTCCCATCACAGTTTAACCAGTTTTTCAAAAATATTCAGACATTTTATAATCACCCACCAGACTTGCAACTTCAAAAATTTTCTTATTACCACAGAATTTCTTTTCACCCAAAATAAAATAAAAATTTCTTTAAGTTTAAAATTTCTTTTAAAGCCTTCAATGGCAATGCTCTCTCAAATTGATTGAACCCATGGTCAGAAATTCCTGACTATATTAAGTTTCGATCTCACTTCTTCAAACAACTGTACAAAAACTATGAACTCTCTTAGCTAGAGAGTGCCGAGTAATAATTGGAAATTATTTTAACTCATCTTATTGTTCATTCTTTGTGCTTTGATACAATGTTATTTTTTCATCATGATTTTCTATCCATTTTATGCTTAACAGGCACTGCAAATTTTCCCTTTCTAATGTGGGTTAGTCTTCTTCATCTTGTCTGCCCTTTGATTTTTTCCAACTTGTTTTTGTCTCCTATTATACTTACATACTCATTTCTCAAATATATGTAGACTTCATTAATTTCAGTGTTTTGTTCTCTCCACACCTGTGAAGCTACATATCTCATGATAACTATGTGTACATAAGCATGCACTCATCTGTAAACATCATTTCTGTGTTTGCTTTGTCACCTCGTCTTTTCTTTTTACATGTCTAATGATAGAACTGAAAGTTGTATTGCAAGGTTCGTAGTCTAGATGACGTCATGGTCTTTCACCAATCCTTTGTGACAAAGGAACCAGTAATTGTTGTTGCTTGTAGAACTTTGATCGTAAATATGCTATAGCTTCTGCATTGCACACTACTGTGTGATCTATTGACTGTATAAACCATTTTTTCATCACAAAAACCAATACACCAAATGCAACTTGTTGAAAAAATAATAGGGAAAACAATGACATTAGCAATTAAAAAAACTAGTAGTTGACAAAACAACAAAACTGTTGACATACCAATAGCTGCTGCAAGATCAAAAGCAGCTGAAACAACAAATTCAATAACTGTTGGCACAAGAATAATTGAGGATGCAAGAAACAGTCGGTGTACATAAAAAACAGTTATGTAAGGACATTCATAGAATTGGTTTTAGTATTTTAATCAATTTTTTCGATAATGTTTTCAAGTTTATCAGAGGTTTAAAAATGAAGTTTATCAGAGTTTTTTGTCTTTGCCACTACATCTCATAAGATGTTGATAATGAATTTGTGACTAAGCTACTGCTTTTCTAAACAACTTATACCAAGCAATACTAGTCTGAAAAATCAGAAGTTACTATTGTGTAGTTGCCACAACAAGTCAATCTATGCAAATATGACAATCTTCTTTTAAAAGTTTGTAGCTATAGTGTAGATATGGTTGTTTGTGCTACAATTCTTAGGCGATATCTATTTACCACCAACAAGCACATGAAAAAAGCAAAACGGCCAAGATTGAGATATGAATCATTTCGGAGATCAAGCAACCCAGAGGAACTTGCCCGTGCTTATTTTGATCTTCATTATGCAGTTCGCTTCAAAGAAAACTGGCCATCTATGAGGTGTGCAATGTTGTCAAGAAAAAAGTACTGTAGCATTATCAATAACTTTTCTCCTGGAGTTGAGACACTTGTGCATAAATTGGATGAATCAGGAGCATATGATTTTGTAAAAGAACTGCATCAGAAAGCAAAAATCAAGTATGATGACATTTGCCTTGAAATAGTAGAGATTCTCCATGCAATGGACAAGTTACGTGCCATTAATGCACAGCTGGAATTGGATCTGGAAAAAAATCCAGACACAGAATTGTTTTCTATAAACAATAGAAATAATACAATTGTTGGGTGCTCTGATGGTGAAAACTTGTCTTCTCTATCCAATAGTCATTTCGATGATCCTAAGTTGAACTTGAGTGCTGAATTAAGGGGAGAGGATGATTTTCATGATTTTATTGCTAAGTACAGAAAAGAATCAAGCAATGAAGCTTCTGATCAATCATTCAATCAAGTGCCTGACAAGTCCATGCTTCAACTGATTGACAAATTGGAAGACCTCCATGATCGTAGAGAAGTTTATCACAAATTATGCAGATCATGTATTGATTTAAAAGCATATGTATTTCCTAAAGGGGACATTACTGAGCTGAATTCATCTGTCTTAGATTCTCCTCAGAAAGATTATTATCAAAATTTTTTATTGGACGCTACGTCAGTTCTTCCTGTGATTGCATTAGATCCTAAACCTGGGGATCAAATTCTGGATATGTGTTCTGCTCCTGGTGGGAAGTTAAGCACCATTCTCCAAATTGTAAAAAATGAAGGTTTGTTAAATATGTCGTTCTGATCTCTGCATGTGATTAACTATCACAGCCATGTCCAACCCAAATGGCTAACTGAGCCAAAAATTATGTCACTGTCTTAACCAGGGCTGCACCTTGAATAACATATTAATGAGGGCTGCACATTGAATGGCTTACTTTGATCTTAACAAACTAAATTTAGCTTATACTAATGTAATGAAAGCCTTCGAATCCTAAATGCAATGGGGCAGACATGATAAAGTGGCACTGAGGACCACCTGCATCAAAAGTGTCAAATTTAGGATTATCAAAAAGGACAGTTTGTCAGTATTTAGGATACTTTTACTACAGCGAAAACCTTAACTGGGCCACATGCGGGCCGCGGGTTGGACATAGCTGAACTATCATGATGTGTGGATGATTGTAGTGAAAACTGCAGTGTAATGTTGCACATGAAATAGTGGTACTTAACACTTTTTATACTGGCCTACATATCTTTACGTACTTGCTATTTACAAGACATAGACTGGGCTATGTATCAACAGGGATGTGGAAAATATTGGATACCAGCTGTAATCTTTTTCTCATGAAATTTATTACATTTATGTACAAAAAATATGAAGTGAAATTGCAGATTTAACAATTGAAGCTCTTTTTGGGCTTCAATAACATGTTGTTCTGTGAACCTGGCATAAACATNGGAAACTCAAAAACTTTGAAGTATCCAGTCTGCTTTTTCAGGAAAAACACCCGGTGCTGAAGTGTTAGGGGGCTGTAATATTTTTGACTGCCCTCATACTTCATTTGTCAGAGTTGTCGTGACAGTCAGATGGAAACTTTGCAGTTGACATTTTTGTTCCAAATTCAGCCATAGAAAGAGAAAAGACTTCAAATTCAAATTTTGGAAGCCTGGTTATTTCATTGCATGCAATTGTGAAAAATATTTTGGGTAAAACCCACTTAACAATGACTATGTCTTGCAAAGTTACATTAGATGTTTTTTTTTCAAGTTTGAAATTTCAAAGCCTGTTGTAATGATCTTAGCAAGCATATTAACCGAATTTTTTTAACATTTGGATTTGGTTGCATGCTGACAATAAAAAATGCCTGTCTCTCTTTTATCAAACCTATTTTTCTATTATTGATGTCCTACTCATTTTTTGATTAGCCGGTACATTCAGCCAAACTGTTTGCAATCTGCGTCTTTCTTAAAAAGCTATGATAGGGCCCTGGGCCCCTGATATTAATTCTTTTAACACTCTGATTTTCATGAGGTAAGGTACAGAGTACTCTATGCATATTTTCTTTGCTTTTTATTATATACTTTTATTTTTAGGGTCGTTGTAATTGCAAAAAAACATTTTAGAGCTTTGTGAATCAAACAGAAATAACCTCCATGTGTGAAATGTTGAGTTAAAACGCAGTGTTAGGATTCATTAGTTTTCAATGCACATTACTCTCTCAGTGATATTCTTCATACAGTGTAAAACTCCTGTTACCTTTGAAATTTTTCATCACAGACCAAAGGTTTGTGGACACGAACAAAAACTTGTTCTTCGTGAAATTAGGGAATTAAAGTATTTGGCAAGCATTCTCAAAATTTTTGTCATGACTAGGTGGTTGTGGCTTGAAGAAAATACTGCCCATCTCAATGGCAGAAAATAAATGTTGATCCTTTAATGCACGTTTGTTAGATCGATATTTGCAGTGCTACCTAATATGCACAGATTTATGAATGCCGTTTTGAGTCCTTATGAGTAACACTGAACTTATGAGATTTTTTTGCTGAAAAGTCCTGTTCTTTATGCATTTTCTAGCTCAAGTTGTTGCAAATGAACCTGTAAAACCTCGTTTAGCGAAACTTCAGCAGGCATTATCGCACTACCTCCCACCCAGCGCTGAAATCAAAGCTTACGTTTCATTTGTTGCTGAGAGCGGAGATTTTTGGAAAGAAGATGCGGCTCAAGTTTTCAACAAAGTAGGTGGTGAACTTGACGTTAGAAATTATACGAAAAGTCTGTTTTTTCTTATTTTTTAAACACTATCTATTGAAAGAAGCCTTTTTTCAGCAAGGAGTCGGTCTCTGTTATATTCAACAGAGAATCTTTTTTGCTTGCCAAGTAGGCATTTTCAGCTTTCACTCAAATAGAACGTTCTGCGTTCTGACCGGAAATGATTTACAAGTAGAATGTTTCAATCAGACGCATTCTTAGAAGAGCTGAGAATGTCGAAATGATGTGGTCCACTTAGCCACTTAGAGAGAGACCGATATCGGGCCGATGTTTGGGTTTCACCGACATATCGCTATCGGTCAAATTGCCCGATTTCATCGGCTTCAGTAGGTGTTAGCAAAACGCTGTTATATTCCTCATGAATCCAGACAACGTGCGCAAGAAAGCACAACGAACCAAGTCAAGACAGTCATGGCTAGCGCGTTTTCATAAACAAGCAGACAAGATGAAGCATGCGTCGGCCGTCGCAGAAACAAAAGCATCATCATTAATCAGATCAATTAAAAATCATAGCAAAATACTTAAATTGCTACAATTTGAAAAATTTAGTTCAAAAATCCTGATTTTTGAAGTTTTTGAAAAAGGTAAGGCACGGAATACATTATATTTTTGCTAATGAAGCAGAAATCATGATTTAAAACTTGTGGAAATATCGGTATTGGCTATCGGTCTATGAATGGCTGATATGTCGGTATCGACCCCAAAAAAGCCATATCGGTCGATCTCTGTCCCACTTACTGTGCCATAATTTTTGCTTCGAACAGCAAACAGTTCCAAGAGCGGTTTTTACTATCTGATGGGTGTTTCTCCAAGTTACGCGAGTAAAATTGCCCTCAGCTGAAGACGCAGATTTAAAGACAATGCTAAGCCAAGCAGATGTTGAAAAGAAGATCCCTTTTTTCAGTTTTATGGGTTTGTAATTGTGTTAAAGTCGTTTCGCAAACTTGACTAACCCAAGCCGTGACGTATTCCTTGTGTAAACTCGGGATTACGTCTGTGCTATGTCCTTTTCATGCCATTTGATATGAGCACAACACAACACAGCCAGTTTATTAACGTGGCTTTAAACAACTAAAAGGTCGGTTCCTTCAAAAGAAAAAATTAAGACACATTACACTGGCATCCAAATTGCGACCGATCGCCAGACCAACCAACGTAATGCGNTGCCGGCGGATGAGGAAACACGAAGCACCGCGGCAACCAAGCAAGCACCATTCAATGATTACGACCGCGCGGCCACTGAAGAAAGAAACGGAATAATAATCACAGGCACATTCCACGACACCCATGTTATTGCGACACAAGGCATGCATTTTCTGCACACGAAACACAGAAATGCATGAATGATTGTGAGAAACGCAGATGCGAAATTAAAGAAAATCAATGACACAACACAAACGTTCGGCTGAAAAAATGTTTGTTTTTGTGCGATAAACTCCAAACAGCAACAACTCAGATGACAACATGTGCTGCTGCTTGGGTAGAGTGGCGCTTCAGAAGAGGGTATGAAAAAGATCGAAACACGGGAACGGTGCCTTCAGGGTGCAAAGTGTTCCGCAGGAGGACTTAGACTAATTGCAACCACCTAATATCGTGACTTCTACACGAAGGTGGTGTTACAGGTTAAAATTGCGTATAAATCCAAAGTTTATTGACGTTAGAACACGTCGAAAGTTGACCAATGAACAGTAAGTCGCATCAATCAAAGAGCTTGATTTAGCAGCGTTCAAGTAAATTGACAACCAGTTAAAGCATAAAGCATCAAGCTGGAGTNTGTGAAAAGTCTTCGACATCTCTTTTTTCCAGGTCCTGGTAGATGTTCCCTGCACAGAAGACAGAGTGTCCATGTATGAATCGGATGAACCTCAGGAAAACATTTTTAGCGAAATGCAAAAAGGACGAAGACAACGACTTCCAGAACTACAGTCAGAAATACTCAGGTGAAGTTCGTTGTTATATTCTGTTTCCGGAGATTGAGAGAATTGGCTATTTCTGAGGCCGAAGGTTGTAAGAAGTGGAAATGAACTTATGTCATTGAAGTCGTCCGTAATTAAGAGGTGGTTTTGGTTTTTGGGACAAAAGTGGGAGAAGATTGAAGGATATCCTGACGTCGCAAAACTGTTAAACACCATGAAGTGTTTGCCTGCAAATACCATTTGTTAATAAAATATCGTTTTTGAATGTTTTCGTGTCGTTACCAGGGGCTCGGCCTAGCGAAAAATTTTCTGGTGTAGATATTTTTCGAAGTAAAGAGCAAAAAATTAATTTCATCTGCAACTCGCCGACCGATCGCGCTAGAGAGTCATTGAAGACGTAAATGCGTCGTGAGTTTTTTCGTTGAAGATGAACGGGTAAATTTGCGTTTGAAAGTTCTTATTAAATTTTCAAATTTTTTCAATAACGCAGCTGGGACCCTATCGTGACGTCACACTGCCCCAGGCAGAGTATTTCGAATGGTTCGGGGATTAACGAAATGTGGCCTAAATTTAAATGGGTTGGGAAAAGTGACACATTGTGACAAAAGGATGTGAGGGTAGCTATATGGCGTAATAAAGTGACGTGTATCTGGGCTAGTGATTACAGAACATTTAAAGCGCCGTGCCATGGGCGTCGGAAGGATTTTTCCATGAGGGGCACTAGAGGATTTTTCCTAAATTTTTCAAGGGGGGCCAAAAGTTGTGAAATGTGATTATCCCCATTCGAAACTAAAAAAACAACCTTATTTTGCTGAAAATTTCAAAATCCAGGGGGGTCAAACCCCCTCTTCTGACGCCCATGCAGCGTTCAGTGAGAGAAAACACCTTGTGTCTAGTAGATTGTGTCAAGGCTGTTCAACGTGCGGCATCTTTTGGTGCCACTGCACAAGAGCGTGGTCAAAGAAACGTCCACCGTACAGTTTCATACCTGCGGGACCCATTGTTGATGTAGAACATGGGTCTCTAAACTTTTTTGTCCGAGGGCCACATAAGCTTTTACACAATAATCCGAGGGCCGGACATCTTACATAATAATGTCTTTGTTTCGGGGTATGTTACATATTGTCAAACCTTTCGTAAATTTATTCTTTTTTCATTATTGACAAAATGTCTTCGCGGGTCGGATTTGGCCCGCGGGCCGTAGTTTGGAGACCCCTGATGTAGAAATTCAGATTAAGCTCATTGGGCATCATGTTAAATTGATTCAAGCAAATTCATGCTCCATCACAAAGAAGTAAATCGACGTCAACATTTTAAACATTTTGCCATATTTTTGAGCCATGGCAGGCCTGAATGCATTTTCAACACTTCAGGTTTTTCGTTTTTACCAAAGATGGATTGCAAATCGTGTAACCCGTAACGGAAGGATNACGCATTATACGAAATTTGNTTATTTTTATCGAATTCATTCTCTGTTATTGAAAAGTATTGTTTGTTGAACAGCACGCTGCTATAGGGTGTTTTCGAAAAAAACGCCCTGTAGCAAAAGTCCACTAGACCGAAACAGAATACAAGTAGAAAATTTTCGCGGCACTTTAGTTATGAATTGAAATACTTCTCTTTGTTAAAAACTTCAACGAGTACAGGGTGCTTTGCCAGTCGTGACATGTGCGACTCCTCTAACTAAAAGGTTTCGTGCTTTTATTGTTCGCATCTGGTGAAGAAATTTCGGATCCTCGTTTCAATTTTGATTGTGGCCAATATAGATGTCGCGGTGGGGAGCAACGAGTGTCAATGCCCATCCCTGCAATCTGTTATTTTACAGAAATGCCATCATGGCCTGCGATGTAAACGGGGTTGTGGTTTACTGCACGGACACAGCATCCCAGTGGCAGAATGAATACGTGATACAATACACGGTACAGGTAAGCACTGCAGCTCTGCGTTAAATCGTTTCGATCGAATACTGAATGTTGCGGTATTATAAGTTTGTGCAACCCTTGTCATTTTTTAAACTCTTGCACGCTGTTCAGGATCTGCTCAACGAAAATGATGTTTTATGCGAAGTTGTCGATCTCAAACCCATGGAAGAGCTCCTTGATGAAGAGTTTTACTTCCATCGTGATATAACCGTTGGGACTTTGGTGGTTCCTCGTCTTGACGCAAATTTCGGTCCACTGTATGTTTGTAAACTGAGGCGTGTAAGATAGCGGCAAATCCTGGCGAGACTCCTACCAGCGACCGTTAGACCTCCTGGAAAAGTTACTTTCTTCTACTAAGTAGTGATTTTTATTTCTTAAATTTCTTTTCGCTCTTCATTTGGGTGGAAAACTGCGCGAGGATCAGGCCTGGTTTAACAAAGTTTATTTATATGGAGCTGTGCAAGGGTAGGGATTTAGGTGAATATCTGAAGTACCAGTCGTAACGGACAGCATGGCTGAGATGTATGGGTTACCACTAGTGATAAAGCATAATGTTGCGTGCCTTATCTTGTTACGTAACCGTTTAGCTCAAAAGCTGTTGGGAGTATTCAATGCCGAGATGCGCACGTACTGTATAGGGATNATTGCCACTTTTGGATAAACTTCGGGCTAGAAAATAAAGTTTATGCAGCACATTTCTGCGCCGCGCCCCTGGCTTTGTCCGCTGTCGTGTCTACCGTCGATGCGCTGATTATATCCAATTAACGTCACAAGCGTTGTCTTGGCTGTTCATTTCGTTCAACCTGTTCTCTGCCAGTACTTTCTCAGTCCGGGGACGTCTGTTAAGCTTCACTGCTGCCTCAGTGATCTGACCTCGATGGTCTTTGATTAATCGTGCGCTTTTTACCTTCTCAGGATATCGCTCTTGTTAAGTGAAGTCTAGCGCACATTTGCGGGATTGTTCGCATCGATAGGTCCCGACATTTTACACCTAAGCCAAGTTGAATTTTTTGGGCGATGCGCGCCACACTGCAATAAAATTTATTTGAAATCGGTATTTGGTGAAGCATAAGCTACCTGTTGTTTGTGTGTAGAAAGGTATCATTGCTTACTGTTGAGGGAAGCAAAACTTGCTGTCACTTTTGCGTAACTCTTGTTTAAGATTTAGATTGCAGTGACGCCTTTGAGTTGGATTTGTTGACGAAACCTTCAACGGTTTCATTCAAGTTCAGGTCAAAACGTCAGGACACCGAAAATAGAACTGTTGACCAGGTTGTCTTCTCGATCAACCCTCAGTATTCAGGTAGTTTTCTTCTCAGGGTTTGAAGTTGATGGTCGAATTATAGCTGAATGTGGAGTTGTTACGGAGTTAGTTGCGGACATACCCAGCCAAATTGAAATCCTGCACTGGTTGCTGTAACGTTTTCACAGGGTATTGAAAAAGTATCGAATTGTGAAATCGGTTTACAAGACCTTGAAAAAGTATTGAATTTGGCCAAAATGTACCATGAAGTATTGCAAAAATATGGAAATTCTAAATACAGCAATAAGTTTACTCAAATTTTGTTCATTACCACTGATGACAGTTCTTCAGATGTTTTGGGCATAGTGTTCCAAGAATTAAATTTTCGAGAAGTAAAGATAAATGATGGTATTAAAGTCTTTTAGTTTAGTATTGAAAAAGTATGGAAAATGGCTTTTGAAGATGTGTGGGAACCCTGTTTTCATATCCCAGCCAGGGCCGCCCTAAGCCGATGCGGCTGCATTGGGCCCCGCGCCATGGTGCTTGGGCAGGTTATTTCATTTTTGCCAGATACTCCTTGCACTGGCGAAATCAGTAAAAACGGCTTATAAAAATCATTGTTAGCAAACAAATTACCTCGTTTAAACGAACGATGAATTTTCTCTTATAGTTAACATTTCAAACGTGCTCATTTCTCAACATGTTACGGCGTTATATCTGCGCTCCACCATGTTCTCCACATTGTGGATGGAACTTGGTTGTTGCGGTGCCAGTTAAGACTGCAGTAGACCTTCAGCTATTGCAAACAAGGTGTGTAATAAATCAACTCACAATGAACAGATCAAGACCAGCGTCTGCCGTATTAAATCTGATGGCAGTTCAGC
>JGI24021J15306_10010756_pt1 | contig 11372 bp, 7 predicted proteins | sample Ectturendosymbi1_FD_15306 | JGI IMG/M metagenome (IMG submission 15306)
GTACATTTAAGGTTATTAATAGAAGATCAAATTATATTTGCATATAATTTATTTCCAAATATTTACACAAATACCAGTTAATATTCTTTTCAAAAATCATTGTATGCTTATTGTTAAATATATCTATGAATAATCATGATAAAATGTATTGTCATAGGAATTCTTAGGGTTACCTGTGTATCTGTCGAAATGCTGAAGGGGTGCATTCTCATCTGTCGGAATGCTAAAGGGGTACATGGTAAGAGAAAGGTTGGGAACCCCTGGTATAGCAGTTGCAACCCTTTGGGTCGTTTTACTTGACATGTTTTGTTCGTGCGTGCGAGATTTGTACAGCCGCGGTCCTCTCGGCCGCCACACATATGTGTAGTGTGTTTGGTTTTTAGGATGTTTTGTCAAAAATTTAACCGTGACGTTTTTGGTTGGTTCGCCTGTCGAAATTAATAATCGTGTTCCCGCCAGCCAAGCACGCTTTCCACAATTCCGTATCATTGAACGCTTTTGCGTCGAAAGTTTAGCAACGAGCCCAGTGATCGTGGGACATTCTAGAAAGGATTTACAAATAATTTGTTGACCCTACTTTTGGAGCGTCAATATCGTCATTTTCGGATTAGAGTTTTTCCATTTTTCCCTTGTAACAGTGGGAGATGGGGCCTCACAACTGGATTAGCCTTGGGGCCTCGCATCAGCTAAATCAGGCCCTGACTGAAGGCGGAAGTTATCAGTGGGTCTAATAACAAAACGTTATTGAGCAACCAATACATGCTGTGTACGTGAAGCATTGTATTCTGGATAACCCTCATCGCTCTATATTGTTAAGAAAGTTTTGCCCAAGCATCCAGATTGTGTTACCAAGCCGTTACTTTCTTTCATTTCACATGCCAGAGCTTACTCCCATTCTGTGCGCAAGAGGGTAACCGACGGTTGAAAGCTTGATTGTTTTCTCACATCCTCTGCTATGGTAACAGTGTTTGAATAGTTCCATTGTTGCAAAAGGAGAATGGCCTTTTGCGAGCGACCTTCAAATTCCGACTTATAGCAGCATATGCGAGAAACGCGATTCAGGTCTCCAATTCCAATCATAAAGCACAATTTTTGTGTCCCTATGCGATATGTGTCTTGTATCATGTGGTCTTTCGTATGAGAAACGCATTTGTTTGTCATGAACTTTTACACATTGCGAAAATTTAACTTCGTTGTGTAACACAAGGATGTCTCTTACTAAGAATATCCAATTTTATTACTGTTTTGAGTCCATACTTAAAGATACTTTGGTCTCAAAAAGAGTAATAAAACAGTAATAAAAACTTGGACTCAAAGCTGTAATAAGAGTATTGAGTATATACTTGTTTGCAGTATTTCTAGATGATTTATCCACTGAAATAAACAACATCAGAGCAGGGTGTTATATTGGTGAAGTCTTATTAAATCACTTGATATTTGCTGACGATATTTGCGTGATTTGTCCAATTGTACGAGGGTTGCAAAGTATACTTGATGTGCGTCAGGCTTATGCAGAATCACATGAAATTATTTTCAAATGCAGCAAAACTGTTTGTATGACGTTTAAGGCTAAGAGTGCAAAAAGCACAGTCATCCCATTACTGACACTGGATGGTCAAAATGTAAAATCTGTTAACCACTACAAGTATCTGGGAATTGTACTGGATACTGAGCTTCCAGATGACAAAGATATTCAGAGACAACTGCGACATCAATATTGTGCAGCAAACAATCTGCGAGCCTCTTTTTCCCAATGTTCAAATGCAGTTAAAAATGTACTTTTTCGTTCCTTTTGTATGCATCATAACAGTGTTGCTAGGTTGGCCCTTTTGGGGCCAAATTTGAGAAATTTGGTCCCAATAACACTTGCTGGTCCCAAAATTTTTGTTTGGCCTTTTGTCTGTTTTTTGGCCCTTTCCAGGATAAATTTGGCCTCTTGCAAAAATTACATCTGATCACCCTGGGTCTTGTCTGAGAAACAATATTTTTTCACTTTTTTGACTAATTTGTCGCAGATTTTCACCAAGTTCCTAAATTTTGAAGGTTTTCGCTTAAAAACAATTTCTTAGGATAATGTGAAAGTAAGTTCATCAGAACACCTAGGCTGAGTGTTACTTGCTGCAACTGCAGAGGTAGCAGTGAGAACTGTTACGTTACCTAAATTACAGTTGTTTTGGTGGTGCACGTGTTTGTTGGTTTTGTTCAGATTGTTGTTGATCGCGTTAGCACTTATCGAGGTTGGTAAATTGATCTCGATTTATGGCCACACATCGAAAATAAGTTGTTCTGTTACAAACTTTCATCATGTACTTGTTTTGCTGTTGAGCTACAATTGTGATTGAGTAACATTGCCATTTCCTAATAAATTGCGAAGTGGGTTCATACGACTTTGTAACTGCTGATAAATTTGGAAAAAATGGTTAGCCCTTTATTTGGTCCCTTGTCTTAGAATTTTGTCCTTTTTTGGCTCCTTTCTGAACTAGATTTGGCCCTTTGGCAAAATGTGGATCTGGTAACCCTGAATCACAATCATGGTGTAATTTCAGAAAGCCATGCATGCAGAGATTGCGTGTGGCCTATAATTTTGTATCACGCCTGCTGCTCAAATGTCGCGAAAGCGATACTATTTGGGTGCTTAAGCCGCAAAGCTAGTTCTGCTGTGGTTGCTGTTTAGTATCAATGATTCCGTAACTTCTTGTGCCGTCTGGAGGAGGTAGCTGCAGATGAACTGCGATCTTTGTTTCGTCATAAAGTATAACGTATGGTGGAAACGCACTTTTCTTCCGATGGCTACTATTCTTGCGTTACATTACATCATAAAAATATGACGCTAGTTAAGCCATTTACACCACATGTTATTGCGCGTTCCGTCAGAAAAGGTTTTTGATCAGTCGATTCTAGAACGAAAGAGCAGAAAGCGAGATTCAGTGTTTAGCTAGCGCAGGGCTTCTCAAAATTTTTTGTTCTGCGACCCACTTCAAAAAGAATTTTCTAAGCGACCCCATTGATGGATATCGTAGAGTGTAGAGTCTAGACGTTAATGATACGTGTAATTTCATCACATCACAAATCTCAAGTGGCATTTTTGTCTATGGCGAAATCACATTGCACAAATGCACACACTCAACGAAAGTAACTATACACAGCAATAAAATAACCACGCAATGGAAACAGTAAAGTGAATAAAAAATTAACAAAAATTAATTTAGTTTATGAAAGTTATCAAGCACAACTAATGGAATGGATGCAGTTGATGATGTTTTCACAGTTCATCCATTCATAGAAAACGCAGGACGAAGAACCTTCTCAACATTTTTTAAAAAGGATCGCTTTTTAAAATTGATAATTGTCAATTTTGGGAATGCTGCTTCACACAAATATCTTGTGGAAAAGGGCAAGAATTTTTGAAGGCTAGTTCAGAAATGGCTGTGTATTCATTTGTTTTTATCTAAAATATACACAAACTCTGTTTTGAAAATTCCAGTTGCTCTCAAGTCGGAATGAGTGCAACAAGGTCAGTATTGGTCAGTGAGTTACAACAATGATGATGTCACAACGCATAACTTGTTGCGTTGGATTGATTAATGACTATTATCATTCGATAGTTCAGGCAGACATTCTGTAAACAGCTGACAGCATGTTGCACCTAAAAATGCACTAGAAATAATTTAACTGCAAGCATACTTTTAATTTTCTTGTAAAGTCTACCAAAAGGTTGCTTTCTGATTTTCAAGCCTATTTTTTCGCGATCCCAAAATTACATTTCGCGACCCAAATGGGGCCGCGACCCATAGTTTGAGAAGCCCTGAGCTAGCGCGATGCCGAATTCTGTAATGCCATCAGGAGCTAAAAATGGCAAAGTTTCTGAGGAGAAAAAGCGCAAAAATCCGGCAGTGTTAGCTGAAACGCCGCGACTGGAACGTTTTTTTCCAGCAAAGCTTTTATTCGATTGTAAGCCGCGGCTTATAAAGTTTTTCATCATTTCATGCAGCTTAAGATGAAGGGCTGCTTACATTTTTTATTTTTTGTGCTTTATCGAAAGGTATATATGACGCTCAGTCTTTCCTTGGCTACGTTTTGTCGACCAAATTCTTCTTTCGCATTCGATTTTGTTCAGCATGACGTGCACATCCATCACAGGAGGTATTATGATAAACAGAAGGCAGTTGTAGTGGTGTAAGCATCATTTTTACGGGAAATGCACGAGTACGCGAACGTCGAGAATGCATCTCAGAGGCTTGGGTAACCTATGTTCAAGTGCAGTTTACAATCCAGGGCAGCTTACATTAATTTTTGACACCATTTCGTGCGGCTTACCGTCAAAGACGGCTAACAATCGAGTTAATACGGCAGGCACGTGATCGACTACTGGAAAAAGAAAACGAGAACGTTGCGAATCAGCGAAAACAAATTTTACAAACGATGTCGTCATGAAATACGTCCTCCAGTGAAAATTGGCCCGGGCTCCCTATACACTTTAATCCGGCTCTGGGCGTCGGAAGGATTTTTGTACTGTTTTTCCAGGGGCGACACTAGCGGATTGTTCCAAAAGATTTTTAAGAGGGCCAGAAGTGGTGAAATTTGCTTTTTACCACTGGAAACTAAGAAAACAGCCTTTTTGCTGAAATTTCCAAATTGCTGCCCCCTTCCGGCACCCATGCTTGTATGAAGAGAAAAATTCGTGCCACACCATTAAAAAACTGGTGTAAGTTCAAGCGCTAACACCATTCTAAATATTGATTTTTTCTGAATCTTATACGCAAAATAAAATATTTGACAGATCAATTTCAATTATGTTTTCTTTTTGCATTGGCAGCATTAATTAGCTATATTTTATTTCTGCATTTGCAACACTATTGGCGTCCTTACAGACAACTTGCAAGTTGCTAAATAACTTTGTCTTGTCTTTGCATTCTGGTGACTGATGCAGTTGCAGAATTGGTATGCAGTCATATTACGTCTGTGTTCAACATGTGGAAAAGTTATGATTTTAAATATGTTTAAGACAGGTATCAATGTTGTGTCGTTTTTGCTTGTTTTTTAAGCTGTGTTCTTGGTGTTTTTAACAGCCCAGTGGTGACTCCTGCACACGGGCTCCTCGGGTTTAGCCGGAGTTTTCGATTACGATTTGTTTTGGAGAACGCGAGCTTGTTTTGTATGCTTGTGCCACACCATCCACGGTCTCACTTCAAAAAGTTGTTAACTCGGGCTCTTTCCTTTGGGCTTTGTCACTGCGCATATATATTTTGTTCCATGCCTAACCTTTCGCGTTTATGTTGCAGGTGACCTGAATAAAAAATATCGTTCGTAGTAGGCGTTCTCTCGACTTTGTTCGATCGCGCTTTACTCGGGCTCATTCATTAGAGCCTGAGTTGCCCTATGCAATATTAAGTATTTTTTAAAATATAATTCATGTCGGACTGAATTTTTTTGAAGCAATGGACTTGTATAGAAAATTGGATTTGAAGTCCAATCCACTGAACATTTACCATTTCTGGATCAATTTCAAACTAACGATAAATTGTCCAGCAACTCGGGCTAATGTGAATGAGCCTAGTAAGTAAAGGACTTACTGGCGTTATCATTGCTCTTTGACATACGTTACTGATCAGTGGAGAAATTATCATGAGAACTTCTCATTTATTGTTACGTAACTAACGTCATAGAGCAACGATAATGCCAGCCCTGGGGTGTAGCGAGGGGAGCAAGGGGGGCGCAATTCTCCGGGTGCCGAGTCAATATGGGGCGCCGAATCACAGCGAGGGCGCTGAAAAGTCCCCAAAATGTCACAAGTACTTTCTTCAATACAGTGAATTTGCTTCCGAAAGAGCTCAGGTTCGAATATGCGGGCGCCAAATTTGCTTCTTGCCCAGGACGCCACATAACCTCGTTACGCCCCTGTGCCAGCCAGAATGAAAGCAACGGGAATTTCAGTTACGCAAGCGTCGGACGGTTTTATTCAGTCAGAATAAATCGTATGAGCCCGAGTGAGGCTGTTGTCCTGGGTCGCCCCTGTAACAGCCTGTTTGAATTTCAGGTGGTTCACCGATGCCTTTTCAAAGTGGTGTAATTTTGTCTAAAATAGTGTAATTTAGACCTTAATATGGTGTGTAGGTAATGACGTCATATTTCATTGCTTGTGACGTCACAGTTGCCAATTCAAACCACAAAAATTTGCGATAATTTTTTTGACGTGCAATTGTGCCACCCACTTTGAAAAAGGTTCCGCACACCTATGATCCTAAGGCGCCATGAAGCGCAAATTGAAATGTTGGGCAATACTGATGCTCTCACATAGGGCTGGGTTCAAGTAACAAAAATTTATTGTTTAAGTAATAAGTAATTTCTAACAGATTACTCAAGTAACTTAAGTAATTCAAGCAAATCAGTAAAATCGACATTTAGAGTTTAAACATTCAAACCCATAAAAATCATTGCAATTTTTAAATCACATAATGGGTGGTTCAGACAAAATTCGCACCTGTTGTGGGGGGGAAATGGGGGAAATTTCCCCCCTCAATCCAAAAGTTGAACCAATATTTTTCAGGTTAATCAAGCTTTTCATGTGTAAGGTGTAAGCCAAATAAATACTTCAGTGCAAATTAACGAAACTGTTTAAGGAACTTATGCTACTTCAACTTTAAGTGGAACTTTATCAAAGCAGTATGATTTACCAAATGTCCATGGTTTAATCAAACGTTGTGTGTAGCGTAAATGCTAGAGAATTCATATCATAGCTGACCTTTACCTGAAGTTTAAGCTCCGTGTGGAAGGTGGTGATAATGAGATATGCTCGAAATTCGAGGAGGGCCATGCCCCCCTCTAGCCATGCCTGTGATACACGATTGATATCCCAGGAGACCACACACCTGCCATGCCCAGGATGAGTTTGCGGAGTTATTAAATGAAAAAGGTTTGCAACCAGATTTTTCAAAACAGAGTTTGCCATTTTTGGTTAAGAACAAGAAATGAATGCCCAGTCATTTCTGATTTAGCCATTCACAACTCTTAGTCCTTTGCACAACATATTTGTGTGAAGCGGCATTCTCAAAATCGATAATAATCATTAAATCTGAAAACCGATCCTTTTTGAAAAATGTTGAGAATGTCCTTGTCCTGCGTTGTCTTGTATCAATCTACGGATGGATGATCTATGTAAAAATCATCATGTGCATCAGTCCCATTAGTTGTGCTTGATAATTTCTATTAACTGAATTGTTTTTTTTTGTTAATTTTTTTTCGCCTTACTGTTTCCATTACGTGGTAGCTTTGTTACTGTGTAGTTACTTTCGTGGATTGTGTGCATTTTTATGATTTCTCCATAGAAAAACACGCTTCTTGAGCTTTGTAATGGGACGTTTGCACGTATCACATGTAGGGCTCTAGGTTATCCATTTTGAAGGGTCACGTAGAAAAAACTTTTTTAAAATGGGGTCGCAGAACAAAAAGGTTTGAGAAGCCCTGGCTTATTTTATGTGTGATGATGCTTGTCATGTGTAATATTGCGTTCGCAGGAACAGATGTGGCTTCTAAAATCTTACTTTTCTAAAAGCGTATAACTTGAAATATCAAGTAATGGAAAAATTACGTAAGCTACTGTGCTGAAAGTGTTCGAATGCTACCTGCAATGGTAACAACTATTTGGCACTTTAACCACTCCATAAGTGCGATGTTTTTGGCAAGTTTAGTGCCAAAACCAATGGAACAACAAAGGTAGAAATCCGAGAACTTGAAATAAGTTTTGCACAAAGGTGGAAACGCAGAAATCTCCAGTACGCAGTACAAAGTGATAAAGTGGGATTGATGACCATTGTCTCAAACACGTAAAATTTAAGATTATTATAAAAACAAGGATAGGTCGTCCGTTTGTACTTCTACTACAGCGAAAACCTAAACTGGTTCGCACAAATACTTTGACTGGGCCGCGGGTTGGAAATGCTGTTTTATAATCTTTGATTCGTAACTTGAGTAAAACAATGTAGCTAAGTGTGTTCGATTGTAAAAATGCTGGAAATATGAATGCTGCGAGACCACTTAATAATGGCTAGTAAAATTAGTTACAACTAGCCGTAAGTTGTAAAACGTGGTTATCTTGTTTTACAGTAATTCCAGTGTTTTTGCTATGCTTGTGGATATATTATATCCGATATAGCTGTACTGTGTTCATATGATTTATGACAGAGTATAACACACCAGTAAATTAGATACGGGGTAGCTTAGAACGGCGAGTAAGTCCAACGATCCCCCAACTTGGCTAAACTAAGGAGTTCAAAAATCTTTTTCGCCACCTGTTATTTGAGATTTGCTAAGAAGTCATGTTGTTGTGGAAATCACATTGAACGTTGGATTGCGTAGATTGGTAGAACGTGACTGGATGAAACGCCTTCATGCCAGTTAACTGACATAAGCGAATGCGATTCCACTATCCAGGAACGTCTCATCGACGGTCAAAGCGACCATGAAGCCTGTGCTATATTTCATTGACACGGATAGACAGATTTATCGATCAAGTGCAACGAGCGTTTTCAAGAAATTTGGGGAAAAGTGAAGCTATTACCGTACTATTGGTGTTTCCCACGACATATGCTGCTGAGCAAGGTTTTAGCCAAATACTCCACATGCGTAAAAAAACCTGCAATCGTCTTGACATGAACAAGAACGGGGGAAACGTCACAGGACTTAAACTGACCAGCTTGCAACCTCATTTGAAAAAGCTTGCAGATAAACATCAGTCGCAAGGTTTGCATTAGTTGGAATCAGTTATGTTTTTAGAAATGAATAAAATTTACTGTATTCTAAAAACGCGTTTGTTTTGTTTTGCGCTAACTAGATTGCCCGTTTATATTGCATCAGCACTAAATTCGATTCGCAGCAACAGGTGTGGTGTAATGGAAATAGGACCACTCAACAAAGTATTCAGACCACTCAACAAGTCATTCTCAAAACAAATAAATATTTTCAGACAATGTAAAATCATATGTAGAGGTGATTTTCAAGCAAAATTCCTGTAGAGGGGCGATTGTACAAAAAGGTTGAAGACCACTGCTCTGTTGGAACATTACAAAATTGTCCCCATACAGTACTGCTAAATTTGTCGTTTCAGCTCCTGGTTTGCAACTGCTTATCTATTTGCCTGTTCGATTACGTTTGGTTATATAGTACTACTAGTGGTACGCAGGAGAGACAAGCGTCCTAGCAAGCTCAAATCGCAACCGAGGAATGAAATGACAATACCAGTTAAAATCGCGTTCACAAACAGAACAAAAGACAGCTCCGCTCAACGATGGTAAGCACGTCGTGACAATGCTTCAAAACTTCTTCGTTTAAACACGTGGCATCAAGTTTCACGCTCAATCATGTTTGCGGTCTTACAATAAAAAGACCTAACGCGTTTCGTTTTTCACAAGAGCACGCCATGTATGCCCACACTAAAAGAATAATCACTTCCAAGATAAAGGTGCTGGTATCTTTGGAAGAACTCACACGCAACTTATTTCTTTATTTTGTTTGAACACCTATTTTTTTAGGAGTGACACAAGACACGATCTGCCTGGACCTACGCAACAGTTTCCGTTGCTAAGTGAGAAAAATTGCGTGTCCTAGAGCACTGCGTGGCAAAACAAAGCTAATTGTCTGTCTGTTGCGAGGCAATGAAAAAGGGATACTCTTCTTCTTTGTCGAGTAGTCTTCATAATAGTAAACGTGCCGTTGAGCAGAAGAGACATTCCGTTTAGTTTGTCTTGGCAGGTTACCACGCTAAGGTGTCAGGGCATACAGATGCCCTTCAGAACGAAAAGACAAGCAAAAATCGTTGAAAAACCGGGATATTATGGAGATGCTTAGGATGCGTACAAAGGTTGTTCCAGAAAAATCTAATGTTTTTCTGGGCATGGAAGAGCATGTCCCGTGAGCAAGGTTTCGCTACTCCCCCATAGTATTGTGTTGAGTAGTAGGTAAAAACTTTGAATGAAGATAAAGATGTGCACTATGACCTCGATCAACAACATTTGGAAACTTACAACGAAATAGACATGTCGCAGAACCAGCCAACAGGATAACAATAATAAGTCTTTGCTCAACTGTTGTACATTTGAAAAAACGACGTTACAGGCAACGAACACTAGGTTTTCACCAGGGCGCTGGCAACGAGAATAGGAGAACATTAGAATTCACCGAACGCGTGCGATTCCATGACATAGTGATAACAGTAACTCAAAAAAATTAATTTTTAAAGAAAATCTTCACAACAGTTGAGCAAAAATTTTATACAATGAAATGGGTTGAAGTTCAAAATGCTGTTGAAAGAATATTGAAAAATTGGTTAGTTGTGGCCATGAAGTCCCTCGTAAATCGGTAAGCACACATTCTAACCTTCACCCTGGTGGCATCGCTGTCTCCAGGCGTCAACGACATAAGAAACAAGACATTTTTGTAGCTTCAAGATTTCTGTAGTTTTTTCGTAAGCTGGGACGTTAGGAAAATGCTCAAAGTTAGACAAGGTGGAAAGGAGACCTTGACAGTTTGAAGTGTATGGATATCCTATGTCCAATTCGACATACAGTACAGGAAGTTCGGCAAATGTGCCATTGGTAATTCTGATGAGTGTAAATGTCTGAATCAGTATAAGCGTTAGGAAGAAGTAGTAACTTTTACGGGAGGCGCCCCATATTAGTTCGACATTGCCATAGTTCTGCCGGTTTCTGGGCTCGAGAGTTTGCTTTCATTTAAAAAAACATAACGTTCAGACTACTGAACGAATTCTGAAGCGCACTAATCAAAGCTTTGTAGTACATTGTGTCTAATCCATCCGCGGGAAGATCAAGTACTGCTTCACATTATTGCCTTCAAAGTTTCTATATGCATAATGGATTGAGTATTTACCAAACCAAATACTGTAAGACCATGTTTCTTGCCTTACCACGCCCAACCTATCAACGCATATTTAAGCGTCCAGTAGTGGGCAAAACAGCATTATTGCGTCAGAAGTCGCAAAAAACATTATAACTGTATTCAAGAATTGCAACTGAACTTACAAGAGCACATCAATATGTGTTGTAACTTTAATAAAATATCGATAAAGAGAAAAACTCTGCTGCAAGAAAATTTTGACTTTTTTTGACCTAACAACTTTAGAGTCGTTCCTGGTATCAGTGCGAAATTTGGTTTGTGGACAGTGGCGTAGCTAGAGTGTGNGCTGCCCGGGGCGGCCCTTGAGTTTGGCGCNCCCAAAGCCCATAAAAATACATATTGCACAGTGACGCCCTCTTAAAGCTTTGTATATATATTAACTAGTTTGTGCACCATTATAATATTACAGTACTTGCACATTCTCAAACATGGTATGTTTTAAATACACACCAAAAAACTCAAAC
>JGI24021J15306_10010758_pt1 | contig 11370 bp, 7 predicted proteins | sample Ectturendosymbi1_FD_15306 | JGI IMG/M metagenome (IMG submission 15306)
TTTGATGAGACTTTGCTAAATTTAACTGACTTCATTGAAATATAAGATGGAATTAAACTGTAAACACAATCGTAACCCCAGCATTACAAAATTTATTGACCACCCTCTGCTGCATGTAAAGACAGCTTAGTACTGCACGTAATTAATTTGTACAAATCACGGGCTTCTTGAAAATACAGTAACGTATCTTCGGAATTTGAAGCCCTAATGGGAAAAAATTCAAAGTTAGTTTCATTTTAGTCAAACGCGCTTTCTCAACTAGAGAGATTGCAAGCTCAGGATGGATATTAGGGAAGGATAACGAGGCAGTCGCCTCGGACCCCTTATGTTCAGAGATGCCATGCCCATCATTGAGAGCTTTGCACCATTGTTTGGTTAAAAAAGTTATGCACCGCTCTAGAGCCACATTTAAGGAAGCTCTGAAGAAAGTCATATGTTTTTCAAAATAAATAAAAAATTTTGGGAAAATGAGTCATAGGAGGCAACTTTCAATTGTGTAGCTGCAAAACTTTACAAACTTTTGTTCCTTTTGTATGCATCTTATGCTCTCGAATTTAGTTCGTAAATTGAAATGTGAAACAAATTTATCTCTACATCCACGTAATGCCACATCTACCTTTCGCTCTGGCGAGGGTTTGGGCCCCTTTCTGCGAGCTTGCCCCTAAATTTTAATATATTCCCCTGTGCAAGTTATCTCAGTATCTGTAAGTTATGGCAGTGTCAATTCCCTCAGCACTTGCAAAATAAAAAGCATCTTGCTACTTACGTTAGATTTTGCTGCTGACTCTGCTCGTAGCAGTTAAATGATTTCAAATAATTTACTGTAGGATAGGGAGCAATTAACATCAGATGAAAGTTGAAATACTGAGCTTATCAACAGCAGATCCGAGTCTAATATCTTGAAAAGACTGATTTTTTACTCTATGGCAGGCCTGCACAACTCAGAAAGCTCGAAGAGCCAAATTATCAACATAAATCTGCAACGGGACGCAAAAGTCAATTTCATTTCAATGTGGACATTCCATTGTAGTATGGAAGAAATTATAAAACGACAATTACCTATTCAAGGTCGAGCTTTTACAGATTTTTGTACAATTGAGAAAGCTCTTGCGGGCCACAAAAAAAGTTTTCGCGGGCCGCCTGCGGCCAGCGGGCCATATGTTGTGCAAGCCTGCTCTACGGAAAGGTAAAGGGAAATCACAGATGAAAACGTTAAGGCTCCATATGATTGTGATTGAACTGTCACAATCATGTCACCACAAATAAATATCTAAAAGGAATGCTATTGTTACTAAACAGTGACTATGGCGCAATGAAGAAGACTTTGAAACTGAATCGCTTCTTAACCAAAGTTTGAACTTTAAGATATATAAAATTTATCGCATCGCCATATTCACGCATGTAGTTTTAAAACTGTGCAAAAACAAAAATCTACGATATACTTGAAGGCTACGCTGACACTGGGAACCATGGGCGTCCGCAGAAAGTTTTTCAGGGGGGAGGCAAAACCGACATTTTGCTTATATTTTTCAGGTTGCTAATGCTGACGACCAGGCGGGGGGAAACTAATAGCTTCCCCCGAAATTTTCAAAAACTTGTTCACCTGTTAGGTACAATTCCAAGTTACGACCATTTTGCCCCCCTCCCGAAAATAGTCCAACAAGGAGATAACAGCTGGTTGCGATTCTATGACGTTAGCAAAACGCTTTACACTTTCTACAAAACACATAGGTGTAAAAGCAGGTATTTTTTCGGTGTGCAAAGGATGTCTTGTCCGAATATCCCAAATTTGCCCGAGAAACCTTCATGCGCCAAACTTTCTCTCTGCAAACTTTCTGCAGCTGTTGCTACGTTATGTTTTCATTTGCCATGTTGCCACAGGAAAATGCAAAATATGGTTCTTATTAATCCAATTGAAAAAAGTACGCTAGGCTATGCAAGAACATTGTCAGAAGCCAGCTGGTTCAGTATTCGTGAGGATCTGCCTCATAGTTTTGAGATTTTCCATTCACATTCCAGCTGTTGCTGTCACCAAGGAACCACAGACCTAGTCGAATTAAGCCTAAAGCTGCTTCCTTCTCTGAACACATATATGTGATATTCAGTGTCGTAAGTAGAGTTTTGAGCCAGGGAGGAAACTTAGCTGAAGGGGCCCACTGTCCTGCCACCGTAGGCGGACCAATAGCTCACACTCAGAAAAAAGTTGAAATGGTAGTGAATCCGGATGTGGATTTCAATTTCTAGCTAAAAACCGAAAAACGCAAAGACGACAACTTATTGAAGACCAAAAAATACTAAATATCAAAATATAAGCTAAATGGGGGCCCAGATTTTACAATTAGCTTGCCAGGGGGCGGCTCGTCGCCCTGCCCACCCATCCGTGAATCCATTGGTGACATATGTGACATGTATCATATTATTTATATTGTGACTATGCCGTGATTCTCACAACATTGTCTGTTCAACTGCACATATATGCAACAAACACTGTAGTTAGAATAAAAAACTAAAGCTTTTTTGTACTTGCACGGCATGGATCTACTAATATGACGTAGATGCCCTACATCATACTCGATTACCTCTGTGTACAACTAATAAAGCACATAAATGAAATGCTTTCGTTTGCCGAAACTTTCAAATGAGTCAATTAACTACACATCAACTCTCACAAACCAAAACGCGAAGTTACTAGAAACGGTTTGTTGCTTTTATATTTATTTAATGTGTTTCCTATGATGCAATAAATTTCTATTTATACACTCAATAACAAGGAAGTATAATTTAATTAATAATATTCTAATATTCTACAATTGTGAAGCTTCTTTCCCCATTTTTTTGAGATTTTGCATAAATTTTTACACATCAAAATTTTTGGGGATATGCTTGCATCCCCCGCAACCCGAGCTCCGACACCACTGTTTCTACACCATAAAGAAAATACCAAAGTTACGGCAACAGTCACAAAAGTTTCGCTTCGTTGGCGTATATGCTTCTTTTTTTCATGCTTCTTTTCACACAGTATACAGTAAAACTACGTGCCTTACCGCTGTCAGCAGTCGCTGTCTTGCTGCATTACCTACCAAATATGTCTGCTTTCAACAGTCACATGCGGCAAAATGCAGTGGCGTAACCAGAGGTTTGAGCCACGGGGGGCAAACTTAGCTGAAGGGGGTCCATTGGCCACCGTTTGGGTATGCAATAATTAGTTCCCAAAAACTCACATACGTTATTGCCCAGAAACAGAAAATATTTGTCGGGTGATGATGACCTTGAATTGGGTAAATAACTTTAAAGTAGAATTTCACGCTTTCATGTAATATCCTATCTAAAATTGATACCATCTATGACTTGTGACTGGGTAAGGTGGGCGTATGAATTGTTGTAAGATCCACTACAACCAGAGGCGCAACGAGGCTACGTGGCGCCCGGGACCAAGAAGCAAGTTTGGCGCCCCATGTTCGAACCTGATGTCTTTCGGAAGCCAATTTGGTGTGTTGAAGAAAGTACGTGTGACATTGTTGGGACTTTTTCGCCCCCCGGGTAATTGTGCCCACTTTGACCCCTCGTTACGCTCCTGACCACATCTGGATGTTGGTAATTTAACTCCTGAATTATTCTACTTTTCCACTAAGCACCAAATGCTTGACTTAATGATGGGGCATGGGGGTAGATTCTGGGCACTGCCTGAGCAAACAACAAAACAAATGTAGTAAGTCCAAAACGGATTTTTTGAACAGTTTATTGATATCTCCGCATCAGCTATAAAACCTCATTGATTTAGCAAACTAAGAAAATAATGCCAAACAATTTTGTCCAAATATGGAGCTGCACACCATACAACTACAAATAGGTATGAACAGTGCTGTAGCAGCCCACCTCTGCCCTCGCAAAATGCTTACAGGGCCCCCCTGATGGTGATTTACAAAATAAAGATTTCTAAAGCGTTGCTGTATTAGCGTTATTATTCGTCATAATTTAGTCGTCGCTGCAGGGCTGCTCAATAGTGGACCGTGGTCATACAGCAAAACAAACGAAATCACTGTATAGTGGCACAGTAGCACAAATGAAAAATATTACATTACAAAAACCATGAAAGTATCATAAACAGTGTCACATTATAGTAGTAGCAAAACGACTTCGAGCGAGTTTTTTGTCATGCAAAAGCCTTTATGACATCTTTCAAATCTAGAGGGCGCACACATGGAAGTTTCAATTGATAACATGGCTAATGAGGAAAGTCTGCTATCTGTCATAACATGGCTAATGAGGAAAGTCTGCTATCTGTCATACCTGTTGAAGGTTTTGATCAGTTTCAGTTTGTTGAAATTCCTTTCAGGGCTGGCTATAAGGTAGTATTGGGGCAGTTTAGCATAATTCAAAGTGCAATAAATACGTTAGGTTAACTTCATCAAGACGTGTCTTGAGAATAGAGCTTACAAAAGGAATTGGAACTTAATCATTGTCATTTATGTAACAACGATTATTTAGAGATTTGTTTGGAAATGCAACGTTTAACCAAAGCTTGCAGGAAATCGGAACCAAGCCTATCGTTCAGTTATGAAAACACTGTTACCGAAGGAACAAACCTGAGGTTGATCAAAGCAGTGCGCCGCGACGAACGTTTTCTTTCATTAGCGCTTAAGTGTATTTTGCATGAAAAGCATGCGCTTCGTGGTTTTAACTGGCCGAAATACACGTGCATACATTTTCCTAGCGTCTAGACTTTGTTAATCTCCTGGTGCATGGAACATGTTTAGATTAATAACATTTTGTATCTCAAATAGGCTATAAATGTTGATAAATATAGACCAAAGGGGTCTACGTGGACGCAACATGGTTAACATTCACAATTCACAAACGGCACGACTCTGTTGAGACAAGCTTAGCAGTGATTGCTAAATAAACTCTTCTAATTACGCTATTAACTCCATCTTGCTTTCTGAACAGCAGGCTGCGCAAATGTGTAACTTTGGTCGTAAGTACCAAAGGTATCTTGCTTTTATGCAGTACAAAATACGAGAAGACTGCCTGAGGTAGCCATCATATATTTTTCACAACAATCACTTCACAAAATATGTTGATCAGGTGTAGGCTAAGTCTGACTTCAGGACGTATACAACTAGCCACATAAGCTAACCTCACGCTCAACACTCCAAGCAATGAATGGTGCGACTTTACGCTCAAGCCTCAAATACGTTAAGTACCTCACAAATGTACCAAAAATGATGAGGCGATGTTATTCTAGGTAACAGCGGCAGGTAGGCTACTGTTCTGTCTATACTGGTCAAAACAGAACACAGATTGATAAAAACTACACTGACTTATAGTGTTTCACATTTTAATTTGGGATTTGGAGCTTTGTTTGGGGGAAAAGCCCACAAAGTGTTCCACGGGGCTGAATTTTGGACTCCCTGTGTAGCCAGGCAGTACACTTGCGGATATTTGTCTGATACGAATAATCGCATATTACGGCTAAACACATAAAAAATCTTGGCAAATTGGTTATGCGATTAACTGGACTAGTCTGCACCAACAGCCGAAATCACCGGAAACACTCCGAGAAATTTTTGAAAAACGCTGAAAACAAAAACTTACTAAAAATCAAAAGAATACTATTACCGAAATGCAAGCTGACAGGGAACGGCATTTTTTTATATTTAGCCTGCCAGGGGAGGCGGCGCGCACCCCTGCCCCACGTCAAATATTTGGACAAGACTACCGGATTAAGATTGGACTGGATTATACAATGAAAATATTGGACTGGATTAGGATTGCAAACATCTCCGATCTGTTCAACACTAACATGCACTCGACTCGAGTCACATTTAGAAAGATGATGATTCAAATAGACTCCAGTCACGATTTTCACCGAAACTCGACTCGAGTCACAATCAATGTCTCGAGACTCAAGTCAGAGTAATTTTGCAAAATCTCTAATCATCTGAGTAACAAACCCTAGCTTGTTTGAATACAAGGAAATAAGCTTTGTTGCTTCAGTGGTGCTCAATATTGGTGTCAATTTTCTGTTTTGACTGTGTCTCCTAGTCGTGCTACTCTACATTTTAATAATCAAGTGCTCCCAACTCACAGTGGAAGAGCTGAGACTTTGCTTTTCGCAGAGTGGCCAGCAGGGAACAGTACATTAAACACATTATCATGGTTTAATGTAGTATTTGCATAATGTGCTCATGGCAGCAGTAGCGTAGCCAAGAGTTTTGTTCGGAAAGGCCAGATATAACGCACCGCTAAAGACTTAGCAAGTTTGTTTCGGGGGCTATGGCTTTTTTGGCCTCACTCTGGCTGACTTACTGCTCGGCAGTCGGCCCATACTTATTGGGTCTTTTCCATATGAAGTAATTTATGTTTTTAAAATCCAAATCCAATCCAAAAAGATATTGCAAAATATAATGCAAATCCGAAAAACAAATCTTATCTAAATCCAAATTCCTCTTACGGTTATTAGACTAAGCCCATATGTAATTCAACTCAAAGATTCAAAAACAATGAAATAGCTTGGGTGCTAAATCAAGTTAACTTATGCTGTACCTTCATTTGGCTCACAGCATCATAACAATTGACACTGAAGGGACTTCAAAACAGTTACTGTTTGCAGCAAATGCAATGGGAAGCTCTGTTAAGCTTAACAATAGCGTGTAAGGTACCATAACAGAAGACTAACAGGTATACAACAAAAAAGACTAATTAGAACTGGCCTACACATATAAACAATGATGAACTGTGTTAAATGTTGTTAGTATAACGTAGATAAATTAAGAAAAGGGACTACATTAATGAGTAAGACTAATTCTCCTAGGCGTACGGAAGGCATTTTACTGGGGGCGCGGAAAATATTTGCCCTGAAAATAACAATTTGCTCTAAAAATAAACAATTTGCCCTGAGACTAACTTTTTCAGTTTAATCCGAATTGGGACTGAAACCTCTTGTAAATCTGTTCTATACAGATGAATTCATTTATGACGGCTTCATCTGTAACGTCAATTCGCCTATAACCTTACGTTTTATTCGGTCCCGATGGCATCTTTAACATGCATTTCAATTCGCTTATAACGTCAATTCGGCAATAACGTTCTTTATGCAATCCCCTAGAGGTGACGTTACAGGGAAATTCTGTAGTTACCTTGCTTGTTAACTCAGGGGGTGAAGTGCCTTGCGTGTTGTGTTCTTCCAGACAAGAAACTTTACTATAATTGCCTTTACTGATGCAAATATGTACGCTATTTCGATGGCGCAACGCAATGGTTAAAAACGACGGTTCCGGATACGAAGGGTCTGACTCCCTACACCTGCCTGTGTTATCGTTGCTGTGCGCTTGTGCAAGGCATTAAAGACGCGCACTCAAAAGGGCCAAGCAATCTGCACGCCCGTTTTCAACATTTCTGTAATAGACATTTGCATGCATGTTTCAGACCGCCGCTTTTCCCGCCGCAGTGATTCCTAGTGAATCAACTGAAAACACCATCATTGAGAGACAAACAATTTAATTATCATCTGAACAAGTTCAAATTGTCCGAATGGGGCCTGAAACCTCTACCAAACCTGTTTTATAGATACCTTGTTTGTTAATTGTTTGGACAAAGAACTGATAGCCTGTAAAACACTTTCGAAGTACTTTATACAAGTATTGGCATTTGTACCACTGGTCCATATTACACAAACCGCCACCAGGGTTGGTCCAAATTACGCACTGCATTCGCAAAACTAGCTTAAAATTTTCCTACCTCAGCCACTCAGCTAAAATTTGATGTTAAGATCAATGCTGCAACAGACAACTGACGAGTTCAAAAAAAGCACGAAAAACCCGGCGTTAAAACTCCTGTTAGTCAAAAAANATATCANATTGACACCCTGCATATCTACCCAGCTCAAACTCGAAAACGAACAAAGAAAGAGTTGCCAAATTCTTATATCAAGGTGTTGACCTACCTACATCCGATTGTTCGGTTGTTACAGAAAAAGAGGGCTTGGTCCAGATCAAAGTCATTATAACCAGTCATGACTTTAGGCTAGATTACACACTACACTAGCTCAAATAACACGGATCACCCCCAAGTGAATACACACTGAATACACTGTATTGAAAACTGTTTCGCCGTTCAGGACTTTTGAGGAACTTGCGCTTGCCTTGAAACACAGAGTGTGCCCTGAATTCACTGCTTTGAATATATATTTTTTATCATTCAGGATTTTTGAGCAACTTTGCGCTTGCTCTGAAAATCAGTGTTGCTTTGAAATTTTTCACTGTATCGAAATATTTTGTATCATTCAGGATTTTTTAGCAACTTGTGCTTGCCCTGAAAACAGAGTTTGCCCTAAAATTTTTCAAGTCGGTGAAGTGTGCCGCCCCCCCGCCTCGTACGCCTATGGTAATTCTTTAACTTTGTTGGCATGATGCATAACAAAGCAGACTTGTTTTGCTGGTCATAGACAAGGCTCAAAATTTAAACAAATGATTTGAGAAATTCCACTGAATCAAACTGTTGTTGCAAGCATCTGCATCGCCTTGAATCACTGAGGCAAGCACAAGGAAATATGGTAATTTTTGGCAGGCAAGCAACCAGCAGCAAAAGACATTATCCGACGAGACCACTCAACTCATACTAGGTTGCACTATCATTATGTAGGGATAAGTGAATTACAATAATTCACTTGTGGTGATTATCACAGTGACTTGTTACTTATAGGCACCATCTACCGGTGACAATTTCTTTGCATGTGGCGCCATCTGCAGACCGCAATACTGCCCAATAAAATAATCTGCAGTACTAAAACTGAACCGAAAGTTGCGAAGAAGTTCAAAACAATATTATCAATTTCAATCCAAATCTGGTTAAGCAATAATTATAAAATCTCAATTCATCAAAATTCTAGAATGCAGCAAGTTTTAATCCAAATCCAAATCCAAGTCCATATTCATATCTGGTTATTTTTTGGGCATGCGAAAGACATGGAAATATATTTCTTGCAGCAAGGTTGGATTAGAGTTGTGGAAATGACTGAAAGTGAAAGAGAGAAGTAAAGTTGAAACTGCTTTCACAAAAAAATTAGATACAATGACCTGGAATTTGAACAACACTGAGCACCAATTTTTAGATAGTGGTGTGCCATTTTATAGCTTGTTGGGCGCCATATCCTTTCAAAAAATAGACATAAGAAANATGTGAACATCTCATTTGACTCGACATTGACCCGACTCGAGCTTGCAAATCAATGGCTCGAAACGACTCGACAGTTCTTGTGACTCGACCAAGTAATGACTCGACTCGAAAAAATTTGGATGTCCCTGACTCGTAGGGCTTGTGATTCTGACTCGACATATATGACTCGGGCACATCGCTGGTTCAAGCTCATGGTTCCAGCACAAACTAGACCATAGTTGACAGATGGCGGAATCTTGCCAGCAGACCTAACAAGTGATAGTGGTGTGCATAAACGTTCGAAGTAACTATCTAACATAGTGTAATTTGCAGCTGATGCGCTTCAAAACAAACGGTTGTATCCAGAAGAAGATAAACCTCTTGGATTTTCTCCTAATCAAATTCCGTAACATTGGTGTATTCATTCTCTGAACGAAATGGTTATGTTATCAATGTCTGAGTGTGTATGCAACTGCGCAATGATTCCTCAGCACGTTACTTTTTCTCTGAAACATTCCTGACGCAGTGCAGCAATCATACCCAAACCTAACTATGTTCCCCTTACGTTGTCTGCTTCCATTCGTTTCCACCTACCTCTATAAGCAGGGGTGGATGTTAGAGGAGGCGAACGAGATACGGTTACTTTGGGCAACCCTTTTTTCGGAGATGCCGCGGGCACTCTTTCAGAGTTTCACACTTAGATTTTTCCTATTTTTCTTCGGTCATGGACAGAATTTTTTTGAAATGACCAAAAAAATTAAGTCAATTCGGTCATGATGTTCGAAAAGGTACGCTAGCTAATGCTGTTTCAGCGAGTTTTAATACTGCTACAAGCTTGAGTGGCGGAACCTTATGCAAAGTGGGGGGGCACAAGTGCACGTTAAAACTATAGACATTTTTTTGTGGTTTGAATTGACAACTGCAACGTCACATGCAATGAAGTATGACCAGGGCCGGCCTTAAGCCGATGCAGCTGCATTGGGCCCCGCGCCATGGTGTTTGCGCAGGTTGTTCATTTTTGCCAGATACTCTTTGTACTCCGAGTATTGTAAAAACAGCTTATGAATTTCATTGTTAGCAAACAACTATTTCGTTTGAACGAACGATGAATTTCCTCAAATTATCGACCTTTATCAAACGTGCTTAGCGTTATACCTGCGCTCCACCATGTCCTACTCTTTATGGATGGAACTTGCTTCCTACTAGTGCCAGTTAAGACTGCAATAGACCCACAGCTATTGCAAACAAGGTGTAGTGATTCAACTTGCAATGAACAGATCAAGACGAGCGTTTGTCTTATAAACTTTGATGGCAGTACTGCCAACGTGATGTTGTTCAGTTTTCAAAAGATCCTTCTGTTTTGAAAAGTGTTTGGTTGGTCGCGGATCATCCTCATTTCGACAAAGGCTTGCGCAGTTTTGCTTTATTGAAGTTTCGAACGTAATTTACATATTTTAATATTTTTTCAAAAACTCTATGACATTGAAAACAAATGACAAAAGATGAGAGGTTGAACCCGTGGAAGCCAAAAATCTCATGCAGACCAGCACAAAATTTTGTGCGGTGTTCGCACTTAAATTTGCCTCCTTTTGTTGGTTCATAAAATGGTTCCGCGTTATTTGTCGGTCGTCCAAGTACTTTTATCATTTACTGCCCCACCAAACTTTCACTGTGTTTCGCCTATTTGCGAGCGTAAGTAGGTAGAAAAGCCACTACTAGAAAAGCCCTGCGGCTCTATGCTTCTATTTTCATCAATCAACCATGCGCATTATTTATTGCGCTTGATAAGTGTTTCTACATCTCTAACGTGGTAGTTGTAAAATCTTTATACATTGCATTTGTAATTCACAAAAAAAACAGTTACATTCCAAGTCAGTGCTTTAAGAATAATTACAAAATTGAGCTTTTGGATAACTTGTGCGGATTCATGGGTTGGTCTCTTGTAAAGTCTGCTTTTTCAGGTATTGCGCCATAAAGGGGATAGTTGATCGTGAGCCCAGACGTTGCCTGTACACAAGAACGTGTCTGCGGTTGTGGTTAGTAAAAGCGAGTAACGTATAATCAGTTCATGTTAGCAGTTTTCTCCACGTCAGTTGTTCTTTGAATGAAAGTGCCGTGCAACATAGGTGAATTGTATTGTAAGTTCAATTCGCTTGTCAGTTCGGTTTGATTAACGTAACTTTGCACTTGCGTTCGCCGCTCGGATCTCCATTG
>JGI24021J15306_10010759_pt1 | contig 11370 bp, 7 predicted proteins | sample Ectturendosymbi1_FD_15306 | JGI IMG/M metagenome (IMG submission 15306)
GTTTCAGGTAGGAGCCATCCACTAGTTGTGGGAAACCTGAAAATGCGTTCGCTGACTTGAGATCTTCCAAGGAAAAGCTGTGCTTGCGACGCTGGCGAACGGGTGAGTCAATTAAATGACAGTGGAAGTGGTCGCATGGGCTCAGACTAGGTTGCAGCGAAAAAGATGCTGAGATGGAGATTCTACTTGAATGTTGAACGCTGAAATCAATGCAGTAAGCTGTCCTCGGTAGGAAATCGAGCCAAGAAAGACGACAAGCTCAGCGCACAGCTGGACGAGCACTCGCCCGCGAGTAGGCTCGTGGAAAGCGAAGAGAGATCGATAATCAAACTTCGAGCCGTGCGGCAGAGAAGTAACGGCCTTTCCGTCAGGCCAACTAGGTAAGAGTGAGATGGCACTTTGAAGTGAAGCATCCGCGCGCGGTTGAGGAGAAGTTGCAGTAAAGAATTCAGCGACAGCACGTAGAATGTGCGGTTGGTTTTATGTGAAACGACACGCTCAACAGTGTAGGAGCATCTGTGCCGTTGACGGCGGAAAGTGTACAACCAAAACGTTATGGAGAAAAGGCGTTAGAGATGCCGTGCAGAACGGTCGACTCCGCAAAGGCATGATGAAAGTGAGATTGTGGCTGGAATGCAGAAAAAAAACTAGGCAAGGCCGTAGGCCAAGTGTTGCGTGGCTGAACAAAAAACAGAGTCGAAAGGCAAAAGTGAAAGGAGAGTTAGAAAAGTAGCAGAAAAGCACATAGTGGTTTGCGGGATGCAGCTAGAGATGGTAGCGGGAGAAAAAACAGGGATGCGGTGAAATGTTGCTTGAGAAAACTTGCAGAATGACGTGTGGCTGTATGACGGAACTGGGCGTGGACCGAAAATGAACGTTGCAGCAAACATAAGCAAAAATGACACAAAGACAGTAGTGAAACAAACAAAATATACACTATGTACAAGACAAGGCAGTCACTGTTTACGGGGTGTAATGGTTCGGTCTGCGCACAACATGGGTGCAAGTATTACGTGATTGCGACGACGATGGCGTCAAGGGCTTGCAGAGCGGGAAACAACATGGAAACAAAGTTTGGCCCGAAAATGGGGCACTTCGGACGTAGCAGTGCTGGACATATTAGGTAGATGAGCCGGACCAACAGTACAGCAAATTACAGGCGAAGCAAGAGGCTGGTCAAAAGTGGACAGTGATAGTCCACTGGAGAAAACAAGAATCTCAGTAAGACTAGAGACCGAAGGAAGTATGTTGGAAACCGCAGTTTGTGGTTGTGTACTAGAGAAAAGGTCTTCCTGTGTTGCAGTGGACATAGCGATGGAGTCAGGAGCGCTGGTAGAAATGAAAAGTACGGAAACGATCGGAGATAACACTTGCCCGAGCGTAAGCGGCCTATGGTCTCGTGAAGGGAGACGGGCTGTGACTCGCAACTGTTTGATAAGGTAGTTTGCACTACGGATCATGACAGTGTGTTGGTTTACGTGGTTAGCGAGAATAAACAAATGGGGATTAGAAACTCCAAGCGAAAACTGCTAAGGTTAACAGGAAAATAAATCGGTAAGTCGAATCAGAGTTTACAATGCTTTAGCAACCTGACAGAAAACGTGTAAAAAATGAAAAGGCTGTCTTACAAAAAAGTACCTGAGCTAAGCGACAGCACTAGGAATGAGCTAAGAAAAACAGGTTGGGGCCAAACTCAGGCAAATAATGGGAGTAAATGAAATCAGCAACAGCAATCAAACTAAAAAACAACGATTAAACAAGCAAATTGGCGCAACATAAAAAGCTAATAGAAAGTTACCAAAATGTGGTAAATGCGCAATTTTAGTCAGCGTCTGAGTAAGACCTGCCAAGAGCAGGCAGGTTACAGTAAAAAGCAGCGAGAAAAGGTTAAAAATGCAAAATTGAGCCGCGTTGTGGCATAAAAAGTTTGGAAGTTTGTAAATAACTTGAATGCGATGCCGTCGCACAGCTTCTGAATTTTAAAGTCAATAAATGTTGTCATTTTGCATGTCTCTTTGTACATGTAGTCCTATTTAGTAGATACTAAACCTGAAATTTCATATATTTAACAATTTTAATTGAATTGTATTCCATATTATAATCAATGGGAATCCATTCCAGCGGGATGGGACAGGCCTAAATTGCTATGTGATGGGACAGNCAAATATGTCCATGGACAATCCAGCAAAAACAACTATAGCACCCCATCAAATTNTTGCACAACACGTTTCCTCCAAGAACCCACTCAGCATCAAAACCGCTGACCGCCACGGTCATGCAAGAAGTTATCACCAAGCACGAAAAGTTTCTTGAAGTGTACCTGCTGGTCGCGCCTGACGGAGTGCTCACATATGGGAAAAGCAAATTTGCCTTAAAATACAGCAACGGGAAAGGGAAGGAATGCCAAGTGGTTTCAGTCACTTTTATTACCACTGAGTGGTTCTTTCAATTAAAAAAAAATTTGAAGGTTTTTTCAACATCAGCGGGCGGCTCGTAGCGGCTCGGTGAAGTCCAACCGCTAAAAATATTGTTTGCGACCCACTCGTTCAGCCTCAGCGGCCCGCCGAAAATCAGGTCCAGTAGTGGCCCGTGCCATCTCTGCCATGGTCAGCCTCATTTTGTATTTGTTTGGGGAATTACCACCAAAAGTCCCGTGTCAAAAATTAACTTGCCCACTTCTGCAGTCTGCACTGTAAAAGTTTCACGGTGCAGTACGCTAGGCTAACTAGGTTTCGGTACCTCTCTAAATGTTATAGATTTGGCTTTGACTTTTCAGGCCAACTTTGGAGGAACAGGCTAATTTATCCAGTTTAGGTATGTTTCATTTTGCATTTGGGTGGACAGACTATCACTATGGCGGACTGTTATGAAAATTCCAAAATACACCGAGACGTACGTACCTACTACCTCCTGTTTCTTGAAAGATGCAGAAAATCTAACAACACAGGCCTATGGTTGCGTAAAAGGGAAATGTTTAACTCAAGTTTTCAGCGGAACCTATGCTAAAGTTCAAGTTTTTGAGCCTTTGATTGCCTTTCTATGGTTTCTGGTCTAAAAGGTTTAAGGTTCGATCAAAAAACAAATCTGGGGAAAATTTGCCCAAAAAGTTTATTTACTTAAATTAACTTAGGGCTCATTAACCTGGGCCAAAATGGCCTAAATCTACCCACTTAAGGCATCACCCACAAAAAACCTGAAACTCAAACTCAAAAAATTTTCATTGCAAACTAGAAGACTTGCCAAGCCTTTTGAGGGTTTGAACAGCTCTCTAGAACAATGACCTGGTGAGTTATGAAGTTGTAAAATGGCACGAAAATAGTGACTCAGTGTGTGATTTCAAAGTATATTTCGTACATTGGCAGGCTTGGCAGTGGATGTGTGGAGACCTGTGTGAGTCACTTTTTTACTGTCAATTTCCACCACCTTAACTTGCCAAGCAGTTGAGGTAGGTAGCTGTTCAAACATGCTAAAGATGCATGATGTCTTCCAGTTAAGACTTTTAAAAAAGTTGGTAAGTTTTTGTGGGTGATGTCATAAGTGTGTTAAGCCTAAGTTTTTTTTAGCCTAAGTCCTATGTGCCAAGAGACAATTTTTTGACTGAAGTTTTTGATGGAAACTAGGCTGTAATACGAGTCTTTGGAGCTTTTGATTGGCCATCTAGTGTTTCTCGTTCAACAGTTATGGCCAAAAATTAATAATCAATTGATTAATTAATAAATTATGGGATTAATTAAAGAATTTGTTGTTTCTAGGCCATAAACCACAGCGTAATGAAATCATTAACCAAGTTCAGTAAGGTTTACACATTGATGTAGGTTGTAAAAGTTTTTGACAAGGTTTATGGGTGCAATCTCACAAATTCAAAACTACTTATCAATGTTTGCACAGAAATAGCATGCAGTGATAAACTGATAACATTTACTTAGAAAAGTCTTGCACATGTGAGCAGTTGTGAAGCAGTGCAAATGTTAACATCAAAGATGATATGCAAGGGACATTTGAAAATAAACTGCAAAAGAACCCATTGCAAGTTTTTTTTAATGCTTTATAATATTTAATAGTCCATGAACTTTAAAACGATATTCAAAAGATGTCTGTTGATGAGATTTTGCCATTCACTTCTTCATACAAAAGAGTGTCTGCTGAAAAACAGTAAGTAAAACATTTTTGTAACACATCTATTATTTACAGTATAACTAAACTACTGAAAGTTTAAATGATCAAATAATACTATATGCTATATTTCACAGATAGAACTTGGTAAAGTTTCAAATCTGCTTGAAATACTGTGCAATCACTGCATTATCTTACACTATTTTAATGCCAACATGGATAAGCAGTATCTGCTCTTAACACGAGATCTGTGCTTTTCAAGAAGCCCATCGGAACATAAAGTCAGAAAACATGATTCTCTTACTGGGATTAGTGAATATTTGAAAGGTAAGCTGAAAGTCAGTTCTGCTATGCTTTGAGTTATGGGTATTGTAATGTGGTACATAGAATTAAACATTTTTATATTTGTTAGTGAATTGTAAGAAATGTGGTATGCTAACAATCTGAATAATCAAACAACCTGTCACTAAAATGCCAGTTGTATTTTTCAAATAGAACTATTTGAGGACTGAGGATGTGAAATTTTGCGTGGAATCGATTTCCTATTAAAAAGTTTAATGATATTTCTTACCAACCCCCATTGTGGAGAGTACGTAGTCGAATACACATATGTGCAAGTTTAATTCATCGCAAGAAGATGAAAACAGAGTGCAGTTTACTGATTCCTCAAAAGCATACATAAAACCTACATACAGCGTACTTGATAAGCTGTGCAGCTTTCATACGTATTGACCATATACAATGCAGATATGATGCACCTGATTTGTTTATTGTGTAATTTCATCACTTTACAGGTACACTCTTGCAAGAAGTTCTTATATCACCTCCTTCTACAAGATTAGCATGCTTGGTTTTGGATACTGAAGAAATGATTGAATGTGATGAAAGTGATGTGGATCGTTTAACAGCTGTTAGTATTGTACATTATCTGCAACTTCTTCACACATGACATGTATACATCTACAGTTGCATTCTACATGTACAGATCACCTGCCTAAAATTTGGATTTTTGCAACAAGTTTGGAAATTTGTCTCATTTGTTTCATCACATTGCTTTTTATGTTGGAAGAACATTGTTACATAACTGATGCTTCTGTTACAACTTTTTAGGAGCTTTGTAACAATCTAGTTGTCTTGGAAGCAAGAATATTCAAAATTAATGTGAGTTTTTGTGCCAAAAACATGGGCAAAAAAGAGGGTTATCAGTTGTGAAGAGGTCGAAAATTGTTACACATTATGAAGAGAGGTACACTTAGATAGGCGAATATCTGAAAGACTGAAGTTCAGCAAGACTGCAATCCATCAGTAATACCTCCCTCCACTTTTCAGCAGTGTAATCAAGGTTAGGCTTTGCAAAGGCATGTCTCAGCTTTCATGAAAGGTGTAAGCCTAGGGTTTCTGGCAGGTTTACAGGCTCTGAGCCCAAATTAATCACTGAAACAACATTTTATAGTAGGTGTAATGGCATCTGCACCTGTGAGCAATGGCACAATTAGAAATAATCAGAAGGTGTTGGCAAAAAAACTATGAGATGCTAGGGCCAGACAAAGTGGGCCAAGGTGACCTAAAAGTCCTCCACTTATGATGTCACTCACAGAAAACCCGCAACCCCCAGGCAAAAATATTTTTTTCGAGTGCAATCTACCAGACTGGCCGATCCGTTTGAGCCGTTGAACAGCTTTCTAGCGCAATCGGCGGAGGAGCTAGGGCATTGGTAAGGCAACCGAAAATTGCTGTTTTTTAGGCCGAAATCAAAGTACGAATATACTGTAGGCCGGCTCTATACGTGTTAATGAAAACACTTTATACAGGATATCTTTTGTTGAATTATAACAAAGAAACTCCATGACAGTGCGCTTCAAAATGCACTCATTAAGCTTCTGGCAGATCACTACACTGTGGATTACAATGTTGAACAAGATTTTTTTTCAAAAATCTCCACTTATGTTTCATACAAGTACCAGTAAGCATCAAAAATCAAAATCTTAGGCCTAAAATCATCAAAAAATCAAGAAATCTGAAATATCTCGAAAAACATATAAAATAAGCAAGTCAAATGTATTAAATGCAGATAGGAACATGTTAGTTCTGGTTCATTAAAAAAAATTTTGTTCTAGCTCTTTCGGTTGTTGAGATCTTGCATTTTTATATTTTTTGGGTTGTTTCCATGGAAACGCTCATAGAGGAGGCATCAGACAATAATTGATTCAATTTTTTTGTCATTTTTGTGAATGATGAGGCCAACTGCAACTTCTGACCAACTTACATAGAGATCTGAGACATTCACCCAAATTTGGTATGGCCTAACTGTCACCAAACCTAGCTGCTTTTAATGAAAATTTATCACAACATACATTTCCACATGTTGCATGACAATCAGAGTGACAAGTGATCTACAAAAATACAGTCATTACGAAGTTGACCTGTTATTTGCTATTGCGATGATGCATCCTGCTTTGTTATGTCAATATGATCAACTGAGACTTAAGCGCTGAGCAGGATGTATGTGTTGCAGATGCAGTGCAAGGTGATGTGTGTTGCAGATGAAGTGCAAGATGGTGTAGTATTCGTTATCTGGTGAAAGTTGGTAAAAATAGGCACTATTGATGAATCAAGTTGTCAGCGGTATATAAACCACAGTGGTGGCCAAAAGGTTGATCGCCGAGTCCAAGTTGGTCAATTGCACCTAATTTTGCATTGAATTGGCAAGATATCTAAGAAGAACATACTTCCATCTAGTGGTTGGGCCCTAGGCCAGGTAATGTAAGCCAAAATTTCCAAAAACCTCCCTTATGATGTAACTCAAAAGCAACCAGAAACCCAAAACACAAATTTTTTTTCATTGCAGACTAGAAGACTTGCTGAGTCCTTACGGGTTTGAACAGCTCTCTAGCACAATTGACTGGCAAGTTGTGGAGTTGCAAAGTGGCGCAAAATTAGCGCTCAATGCGTGAGTTCAAAGTAAGACATAGTCGATATACTCAAACACCAGCGCAAGCCATGCTAACTTTCTCATACTCTGTCTAATTATGCCAGTGGAATCTCTTTTCCTATGTTTGTCTGTGTATCAAAAAGAATCAAAGTGTTATATGTCAAGAATGGGTTGGTTGTGTCTTGTGTGACTGGCTTTGGTTTGTTCTTTTTATTTATATGTGCATCTTATGCCTTGATATATAAAAAGACAGCGTCTGCATTGTGCATGCCTCGTTCTATTTTGCAGCTAGTCAATAAAATATAACAATATAACAAAATTTGGACAAACACTATGAGACAGTAATTTTAAGTGTGCACAATACTTTATCTTTTTAGCCATTCTTCTAACCACTGCTTGGCCACACTAGATCTCAAGGCAGATGTTGAGCAGCCATTCAATTGTCTCATCTTCCAGAACTGTCAGGCCGTGCAGTCCATGGGGAGGTCGATGGATTGGACTTTTGAGGACAACATGGTTGACAGTTTGTTCTTCTGCGCCACACTCACAAGCCGCAGAAGCCATACCCCATTTGTACACACAGGAGTGGAAACGCCCGACACTAATGTGGAGGCGGTTAAGCCGGATCCAGGCTGTTCTTGGGAGGGTCGCTAAGGGGGTTATTTGCAAGTGTCGGGGATGAAAATGCGGAGTCTTGTGGGGTTGTCCCCTCACGTCGCATTCCATTGGTGATCTGTCCACTCAGCCACACGTATGTTGTTGTTGTCAGATAAACTGACGAGTTGTTGTGTGGCAGGTACAATGGGTGTCATGATTTTGAGACGCTATGCATTTGCACTTGATGGACAAGTGAGTGTTGAGTGGAGCAGGTGTCCAGGCACCATGGCACGGCGTGCTAGAGACAGTGTGGCTACAATGTGACGAAGCTTAGCAGGTTGGATGCTTGTGAGGATTAGAAGGTTGTCCANTGGTGTACACAGGCATCCAGTCTTGATTTGCAAGACGTTGTTGATGGTGGGGTTGATAAGGCGGGTTTGAGTACTGCAGCACCAGACAGGAGCCCAGTAGTCTGCGGTTGAATCTACTAAGGCCAGGGTGTCTTTTTGCAAAGTTTTGCTCCAGCACCTAGCCGAAGCCAGCAAGCCTTCAGGAGCACAATGCGTGATGTCAGATTCTTACGAAGTGACTCGAGGTGTCGGTACATAAGCAACCTGTCCAGCATTACTATGAGGTATTTAAGCTCGGAGCAGAAGGGCAGGTTCGGTGTTGAAGTTGACTTTCACAATTTCACCATACTGATATACATATACGCAGTTGAAGATATGATGCAAGCACTATGCTCATACTGATGTTTTAATTTTTCATATTAAATTCAGTGAAAGTTTTATGATATACCCTTTAAATCCTGCCTACACAGAACTTAAAGGACCATATCATGAATCCCACTAGAGCCATTACGCGTCAGCCAATTGAGCTAGAGCAAGGGTGGGCAAACATCTTCTACAGAGTGCCACATTGAAGATTTTATTGCTACTGAGGGCCGCATGCTCATATTACATATATTACATATTTAATCGCTTTGAAACCTTTAAAAAAGTTTTACATGAGCTACCACAAAATGGAGGTAACAACAGTCCCTTCCGGTTGAGTAAAAATGTGGTTTCGAATGAAACGTGAAAAAAAAATCTTGATAATTCTAATTTAATCCAAAAATTACTTTAGCATAGACTTGAAATATGTGGTATCTATGTACATGTGGCTGCCCTGCGGGCTGCACAAAATGCTCTTGTGGGCCGCATGCGGCCCGCGGGCCATAGTTAGCCCACCTCTGAGCTGGAGCTTCTGTTCAAACCTCTACAGATTCAGCAAGTCTTCCAGTTCAGATTTTCAAAAATTTTTTTCGTTTGGGGTTTGGGGTTTATTGTGTGTGATGTCAATGTGGCATGTTTTTGTGGCTGAGTTTACCTGACCCTGGGCACTGCCCAACGAGCAATTTTTGGTTTTAACTTTCTTTGGAAACTAGGCTATGATCTGTGTTTTTAGAGCCCTTGATTGACTTTCTAGCATATGTGGAGTCACAATTATGTCTCAAAAAAAAACAGTTTGACAAAAACCAAAAAGTTTAATAAAAGTTATTGTTTGCTATTTCAGAGCAAATTTTGGCTAGCCATAACTCAACAGCAGATTGAGCTAGAGATGTGTTCAAACCCTGTAAAGACTTGGGAAGTCTTGTAGTTTTGAATAATAAATTTTTTAAAGTTTTTGGTTTTGGATTTTTTATCAATGATGTCGTGAGTGGGGTATGTTTTGCTGTTGTTTGTGATCCCATTGGCTAATGCAAAGAGATGGTTTTGTGGCTCAAAAGTTTTATTGGATTCTAGGCTATAATGTAAGTCTTCAAAGTCCTTGATCAACTTTCTAGCATTTCTGGTTCAAAATATATACTAAAACTATAATAAAAATTATAGGTGAAGCTTCAAGGTAACAAGTTATTGCCAAAATTGGATGTGAAAAATGAAAAATTGCTTGTGCTCTCCCTTTAAAATCCATGTAGTGACCAAAAATTCAAAATGTTGTTTTAGCCTAGCTTCTACTAAAAAGCCACCAGTCAAGATATTTCAAAAATTTTTTTTGCTAATGTAATTTTTCAATCTCTGTTATATGTCTAACAATTAGTAAAATCCATGACTAGTTGTTAGAAGGTGCTTTGCTTATAAATGGATGGATTGTTTATAAATGGATGGACCAAGTAGAATGCCATAGCACTCCTTAAGCATTGCAAATAACCTCAACCACCATGTCAAGAAGCAAATTTGAAGCCTGCCCTTTTGGCCAGTTACTGCCACCAAAATGATCAGGGCAAGGGAACCAGAACTCTAATGTCAGGCTCCAGCTCCAGGCATCTAATTTTTTTGGCTCTGACTCCAACATCTAGATGTTTTTGGCTTGGGTCCAGAATGATTTGGTCCACTGTAAACCATTAGTATTTGAACAACTCACCTGATACACTAGGGCTTTTTTCATATACATCAGCGATTCCCAAAGTGGGTTCCGTGGAACCCTATGATTCCATAGACAAATCTAAAGGGTTCCACAAGCTTTCCAGTTTTAAGCAAAAACTGCTGGTATGTCCTTTAACCCTTGGGCGTGTGGCAGCCGCTATATTGTTTGATGTAGCTTTCCTTTTTCCCTCGTTTTCCTCATTGCTGATGGGCAGTGACGCCACAATGAGCTGCATTTTGTTTTCCTGACTGTGACTATGGCGCTCTGAAGTTTGAATAACAAGTAGTACGGTGCAGATTTTCCCAGTTTGCAGTGCAAGAATAATTATGGGGTACATGGTATAGTATCTCTTTAAGGATACAGAAATGCCAACAGAGTTAACAGCAGCAGACTATGAAAGTTTGATAGAAATTACATCTGATAGTATCTTGAAGGATGACTTTGAACAACTTCCTATTGCTATTTTCTGGGGATGTTTAATTAAACGATATGCCAAATCAGCAAAAGAAGCTATGCAGGAGCTCTTGCCGTTTGCATCAATGTACTTACGTGAACCAGGTTTTTCCCGATATGCACAAACAAAGACCAAGTATCGCAGCAGATTGGACGTTACATCAGATATAAAAATTAAACTATAAGCGCTTAAGCCGAACTTATCAGAATGGTTGCAGTCCAGCAAACAAATGCATTTCTCCCACTACAGGCTGGGCCAAAGTATTTTGCTGAAGTTTTCATTGGAAACTAGGCTCGAGTCTGTGTCATTTTAGCCTTCGATCGACTTTCTAGCATTTCTGGTTCAGAAGTTATGATTTTAAACAAATTAATCAATTATCTAATTAACTAATTAGTCAAATATTTTTATGAACTTAGATCCCCAGCAGGTCATCCAAAGTACCAAAAAACTCGGATTGTAGCCTAGTTTCCAATAAAAACTTCAGCTAAATACTACCATCTAACGATTATGACAAAAAGTCTGAGGAAAACAACAAAAATATGTTTACCATTAAGCGCACATTGATTTTTGAAAATAATATTCACTGAAATATATATAAATAATTGAAAATAAATAATATATAAACATATTGTTAATCTTAACACTTTGAGAGCCGGCGTACGATATATTCGTACTTCGATTTCGGCCGAAAAAACAGCAGTTTTGAGTTTCTGGTTCAAAAGTTATTATCTAAAATAAACAAATTAATTAATTATCTGATTAGCTAATTAGTCAAATATTTTTACTAACTAACATCATAACTTTTGAACCGGAAACCCCAGCAGGTCATCCAAAGTATCAAAAGACTCGGATTGTAGCCTAGTTTCCA
>JGI24021J15306_10010760_pt1 | contig 11369 bp, 5 predicted proteins | sample Ectturendosymbi1_FD_15306 | JGI IMG/M metagenome (IMG submission 15306)
TTTGCAATCCTATAACTCGCCAGGCGATTGAGCTAGAGAGCTGTTCAAACCCTCTACGGATTCAGCAAGTCTTGTAGTCAAAATCGAAAAAAAAATTTTTTCATATTGGGTTTGAGCTTTTCTGGGGGAAATGTCACAAGTAGGGGTGTTTTTGCATTATTTTGGCCATCTTTGCCTGGCCCTGGGTGCCGTCCCAATGGGCCATTTTTTGGACTCAAAGTTTAGTTGAAAACTAGATCAAAATCCATGTCTATAGAGCCTTGATTGACTTTCTAGCATATCAGGAGCGAAAATTATGGCTCATAACCCAAAAATTGACCAAAATTTTGATCCCTCAAAAGTCACTCTTGGAGGCATTTCACCACAGGTAATAACTCGCCGTCAGATTGAGCTGGAGAGTTGTTCAAACCCCCGAACGACTCGTGAAGGTTTGCCATAAAAAAATGTTTCATTTTAGGATGTCTGTTTTTTTTAATGCTTATATAATGATAGGATGTTTATGTTATTTTTTGCTGATGTCAGCATTTTTGCCCGACCTCCTTTTAAGACCCACAGGAGCCATTTCAATGACATACAATTTTTTTGAGTTTAGCTGTTTTTGGTTACCAATCGGGACTTTGAAGGGTCCGAACAGGTTTTTAGCATTCCTGGTTCCAAGATTAGGGCCAAAAAAACTTAGAATTAATTTGGGAAAACCCCCAAAAGTATTGAGAAAAGCTCCTTGCCAATTAGCTGTTTTTTGGCCTAACTTTTGAACCAGAAACGCTAGAAACTCAATCAAGGGCTCTAAAAACGCGTATTCTGCCCTAGCATCCAAAAATACTGCGAGCCAAAATATTGGCGCATGGGATCGGATGAAGTCTTATAATTAACCAAAACACATGCCCTGTCATGATCCCATTGGCCCAAAACCCCTCAACCAAATTTAAAATTTTTTTTTATTCTAAACTACACAACACCACTAGTCATTACGGGGTTTGAACAGCTCTTTAACTCAATCTACTGCCGAGTTATGGCTGGCCAAAGTTTGCCCTGAAAGGGCAAATTATGCCTTTTCTGAAAAGTTTTGAATTAGGCAAAAAACTCGGTTTTTGACCCATAATTTTGGCTGCAGATATGCTAACAAGTCAATCCAGGGCTCTATAGACGTGGATTTTGACCTAGGTTTCATACAAAACTTTGATCCAAAAGAGTGGGTCAACGTGTTGGGGCCTAGGGCCGGCCAGAGGTGGCCAAAACTTCCAAAACATGCCTTCTTTGTGACGTCACCACCAGAAATCCCCCCACCAAAAACGTAAAACCTTTGTTTTCGATTTTGACTACAAGACTTGCTGAATCTGTGGACGATTTGGATAACTCTCTTGCTCAATCGCCTGGCGAGTTATAAGATTACAAAGCTCTGCAAGATTTGGGGCTGTCGTGGGACTGAAAGGGTTTTAAACAATCTCAAATATCTGCAGGTGTTAATTGAATTCTGTGATGGAGGTGCCTTAGATTCCATCATGGTTGGTAAGTCACTGTTACTTATGTATCTGCTTGCTTCTGACTTTTATCACAACTAGTTGATTGTGTGCCATTGTAACTAGTTACTTTCATGGGCTTGTGGCCCATTTGTTAGGCCTTGATGAAAGTAAAATATTGTACATACATTATGATGAAAATAAGAATGCTAGAGTCAAAATGTTATTACTAAGAAAGTTTTTCAGTCATTGAACAATTAAAAAAAAATGACTAAATAAGTTAGTCAGTTTGCCCCAAATGCCTTTTTCATTCATAACAAGTGTCCAAAAATGAAAAGATGACAGAAAGATCTTAAGCTATTTTGGACAAATGATTGAATTGTCTCAGCGAGAAGAAAAACCCAACATAGAAAAGTAGCTACATAGCAAGGTTGATGTAATTGGACTCAACCCCCAAAAAAACAATAAAGCCCACCAAAAAAACCACTCTACTTTTCCTTTGAAAAATGTACTTTGAAATAAAGCAAAATAGGCAGCACACTTGTACAGCTAACTGTAATTTTTTTTAAATCAAACAAAACAAACAGCAACGAAATTTGGACTTCAAAAACAGAAAAGAATAATTTGAAGATTGAGTAAGCTGTGCTGGTTATCTTCTTCAGCTCTGTAAAATCGGTATATTTTGACCAATTTTTCTGCCTTCTCTGTACCCAACCTATTTCTGATGTTGGACAATACCAAACAACCATAGTATATTGAAAAAATACACTATAGATGCCGAACTAGTAGGGCATGCACATAAACTTGACATGAAACTGCAGAAGTTGCATGGGAGTGGCTTTTCTCTGTATGCTGTGCGCATACTTCCCAAGTGCCACCACTTTGATGGAGTGAACTGACCAACAACACTTTGCGAAAACAAAGATGAGGTACATTTCTTTACCCTCAATTTTGAATGCCATAATAGGTATAACAAGTTGTTATTGTGTATTTTTGAAAATGAGGATTTTACATGAAACAAAAACAATTCAGAATGGGTTTTTGTGTTTCTTTTGAAAAAAAGAACAAAAACTTGTTGCTTTTTACAAAATACAAAAAAACGTTTTTCTTTGACAAAAGAACAGGTTTTTCTCAACCCTGCTGCGTAGATTTTGGTTGTATGGGTATTATGAAATATATTAATATCACCTTACAATAATTTACAGTAGATGTAATTTTTCCAGTGTTGTTATTTTACAAAAGTTGCCAATCAGACAAAATATTGACCTTCTACATTTCAAAAATGTTTCTGCTGCTGAGGTTAAAACATTTCTGTGCTGTTTGAAGGAGGTACGAGTATTATATTGGTTCGTGTGTCCAGGTTTTCTGTGCATGATAAGCACTTCCTTGCAGTATTTTTTTAAAGCTACATTGTGAACTTGCTAGTGCAAAATCACTGATGATTGAGATCATAAGCACTGGATGAATGAATGTAAAAGACAAAAACTGTTTGATTTGTGTGTATTGCACAAATCCTTGTGTTAGCGCTTGGTCAATTGGTCATACGTAGTTCGTTTACTCTTTAGTGATGGTTGGTGGTGTGTTAATTTGTTTGGATGCGGCTGTTTATACTTTGTGGTAATCCTTATAATTTTGTACTCCCATCTGCACGTAAATTTGTCAAATTTCACATGTCTTTGCATGAGACTGGTCAACAGGTTACAATATGAGAAAAATCTTCACATAAGTCGATACCTTGCTTGATGATTCGCTTGTTGAAACTAGTCTTAATAATTCTGAAAATTGCCCATGGTGTCACTTTTGTTTGTTTCTGTTGGAACCATAAAATTGTCTCATGTTTACTGTATTTTTGTTTCTTGTCCAGCTATTTTTGCTGATACGAAGCTTTTTGTGTTCTTTATAATGACTGCAACAAATAACTAACTTCAGACTTCCACATTAAAAAATTAAGCATTGATTCCGCACAAATTAGAAGTTTCAATCGTGTTTTGGCAAAGTGGCAACCTTAATAACAGTTTTTTGATGATGATTTTTTCACCTTATTATTCTTGTTTGTACAATTGCGACTGAGGTTGTGATGTCGGCGTTGGGCACAAGTTTTAAGGCTGTCATTTGAATTATTCTGTACAATGCTCTCAGCAGCTAGCACACTAGTGGTGATGGTCATCAAAAACACTGCAAAGGTTTGGCTGTACCAGTACAGCTGGTGAGTATCTCTCACTTTACGTGAGAGAGCCTGTAGCATCCCCCATCAAGCTTTATGAAGCATCTACTACTGATTTACTGAATTACAGAGAGAGCGTTTTTTTAATTGCCGTAAGATTCACTGGATCGTCGTTTCCTGTTGCGTTATCGTTGACTGAGTTCAGCTTCACTGCTCCCTTCTACAAATGAGTGTTTGCTAATATGTTGCTATTGCAGTACTTATTTACTTTGGCGTTTCGCTGAGTCTGGTTGTTTGCTCTGAAATTCCATCAATCGTTTATTGAAGTGCTGAATTCAGGTTTCTGTTTATGCAGATGTGTATCATGCCTAGAGATTATAACTTCTGCCTCTGTGTTAACCTCTGTGTTATTACGAAATCAGGCGTTCCCAATGAGACACGTTCATTTGTAATGCATATTTGCTTCAGATAGCCAGAACGCGTTTAAATTGTCAGTTGCTCTGTCGGATCCACCAGACACGTTCACAACAGCGTTAACTGGGCTTGCATCCAACAATGCACCTACATCCTGTTAATATTCAGTATTTGTCTGCTGCAGTCCTTTAAACATTGTTCTTAACTTCATCCTTAACCTGCTCCTACAGTACGACTATAAGGATGAGCAGCTTTCCTGTAGGGCAGGCCTGCACAACTCAGAAAGCTCGAAGGGCCGGATTGATCAACGTAAATTTACCGCGGGCCGCGAAAGTCTATTCCGTTGTAGTTTGAAAGAAATTCTGGAAAGACAATTTCCAAAGTCGGGCTTTTGCAACATTTTCTGCGATTGAAAAAGTGCTTACGAGCCGCATGCGGATCGGGGGCCGTTCGTATGTTGTGCAGTCCTGCTACAGGGTACCAAAAAGCTTTGTAATTGACACGACGCGCTAAGTGTTCCCATTGCGAAACAAAAATTTAGACGCACTTGAATTACGATGGCGGCATTTCCGCATTTTTTATCGTGTTGTCCTTTTTCCAGAATTGGAACGTGGTTTGAGTGAAGGTGAAATTAAAGCCGTTTGCAAGGAAACCTGCATAGCGTTGCAATATCTGCATCAACACAAAGTTATACATCGCGACCTTAAGGCCGGTAACATCCTTCTGACCATGCAGGGTGGAGTGAAACTAGGTGAGTAACTGTAGCACGCTTGGTGTCTTGTACCAAGTAATTGACATGCCAACTTCAGGTATTTTGCGTTTAGGTCAGTATGTCCCTCCGTAGAGCGCGTTGGAACAGTAGCACTTGCCGCCGCTTCGTGAAGGCTTCAAATTAAGTTACTTTGCTGCTAATCGTGCCAGGCTTTGATTTTACCACTTGGGCTTATTTTCAATTGCTTTGTGTGTTCGAGGCGCTTGTTGTTTAAATTGCACTGTTTTAGGAGAGCTGCAACGTGTCGTTTTTTTTCAGCTGATTTCGGGGTATCTGCACAAAATGACAAGACATTTCAAAAACGCGACACTTTTATTGGCACGCCGTATTGGATGGCGCCGGAAGTCATCATGTGCGAAACCTTCAAGGTAAAGAGAATCTCGTGGTTCTTTTTCCCGTACTGCCGCCCATGCTTCGTTTGTGTTGTACCATTTTTATGTCGAGCTGTCGACTTGACTGAGCGTCGCTGGTAAACTGCTACGTTATTTAGCTTATAAAAAGTATGGCGTGTAGTTCACTGATCGGAATATCAGAGTGCTCTTTTGTTCGAGATAGAACTGTAATCGTGCGCATCGCCCGGGAGCGTCACGCCAAACAAAGAAGTGTGGGAACGCTCTATTACGCAAAAAAAATTACCCGTTACTTACAATCAAAGATAGTTCAGCACTTTTTCATTTAAAAACTTCACCGATTACGAGAAAAGCGCGGACATATGTGTTTCCTAACAAAAAAAAGAGAATGCTGTTTCGTCGCGAAACGGCGTGGGAACGATGATCCCTCGCGTCTTTGCAGACGACATCACTGGTGCCACAACGGCTCACCTTGCATTGTTTGTTGAATGTGCTTAATTCACTCCTTCATTTCACATGTCGATGTATAGAAAGTACTTAACGCACCAGGTCGAACGGTGGTTATAGCAGTTGATTGCGTGAATATCTACTACGTCTGTTGAGTGATTGTGGTCCTTCGCATTCTCAGACCTGCTGCACATTTCATTGCCTTTTCTTCAGACAGTTTCCAACAGTCGTTTGTTTCTTCTCTTCCTCAGGACACACCTTACACGTATGCTGCCGACGTCTGGTCTCTCGGCATCACTCTGATCGAGTTAGCGCAGATAGAGCCCCCGAACCACGACCTGAACCCCGTCCGTGTGTTGCTCCGGATCACCAAGTCCGACCCACCCACTCTAGAAGCACCGCAAAGATGGTGGGTTGTAGCGTAGTTTCACCTTAACGTTATTCTGAAGGTTCTTGGAACGAGATAACCACGTAGCTCTGGGGTNGGCAGTTGATTTGGGTCGGGGGCCATTTTCAGAAGGCTACGTTTGGCGAAGGGCCGTACCTCCATAGTGAAATAGAAGCAAGTCTCGGTTAAGCTAGCCTAAGCAGTCAGCACTAACATTTGTTGTGATAAGTTTGAGGAAAATTCAGATTTGAAGGTATTTTCTAAATGCTTCTGCGGGCCACTTGAAAAGCTGTGGCGGGCCACATTTGCCCCGCGAGCCGCTATTTGCCCATCCCTGACGTAGCTTGTTATAATGACATTGTTTGATCCTTTGTGTGAATTGATAATGCTCAGAAAACGAGAAAAAGCTGCAAATAGGAGCCCTACAAAGGGTAACATTCTTACCGTTGCAGGGTTCCTACGGTCAGTGTTTTATAAGGTGTTTCGAGAGTCCGAAACGGTCTCTCAAATTTTCCCAACGGTCTCTCAAAATGCAGTAGAGCCTCGTTTTCGACCACCATCAAAGTACGCAAAACCTCGCTTTGTGACCACCTCGGTATTCAGATGAAATAGTTGCGGTCTCTCGAAATGTTTTAACGGTCACCGAAGTCAAGTCCTAAAAAACCCTGCCTACGGCCATTAAAAATCCTTAAATCCTGAAAAACTTACTTGTCATCAAAATTCATGAAAAAGTTGTGGAAAACTTTTTGAATTGACGGGTCCTAGAATTTTACTGTTCCAGAAAAATCTTGGAAGCAATTATGTCGAGAGTAGCTGCGATTATTCACTGTGGTTAAAGTCGACATGGTAACATACTAATCAGGCACAGTGCCTGTGAAGCAAAAAACGTCAAATGTTTTGGAACATTTTTCGCTGACAACTGAGAGTTACAGCGCGCATGCGCGGTAGACTCGAAATGAGCTACTGTGTTCCATATCAGCACAGGCATCTTTCGGCATATATGAAGGAAATTGCATTTCAGAAAGAAAAATAACAGAATAGGTTTGGATCTTCTGGATACGACCGAGCCCTTCCGGACTAAATCCGGAGTAGGAAATTGTTCTGAATTGCCCAGTCTTAGCTTTTTGTCCTGTAGTCTAGAAGAGGTTATTATGCAAAATTATAGTTGATGCGTCTGAACTGTAACTTGTGTTCGCTGTCGGTTTCTGCGTTCCGTTTCTTAATTTTGTTCTATTTGTCGTGCTATTCGTTAGAATACTTTGCATACTGGTATTAGAAATATGCATTTTGTCAAACTGCTTGTTTACCGTTTACAGTATGATAATATGTCATAAAGTGAAGGTGAGCAGGACAGTTACAAGGCTGGAAAAAATCAGATTGGAAACTTCTGGTATGCTTAACTCAAGGTTTTCAAAGAAACCATGATGTACTTGGCACTGAAATTTTTTTAAAAACCTGCAAAGCAGCTTTTGTGAATCGAAAAAATGCCCCCAAATGTTTATTGACTTAAGTAAAATATCATCTCAGAACCCTGGAAAATATGTAGTGCAGAAAAGTCATGAAATATTCTTAAGTATGTCATTAAAAGTCGAGTTACTTGATGATTGCATATTTGTGGGAACCCTGCATTAGAAGTATAATTGTCTTCGGATCAAGTCAGAGCTTAAACGCACGACGACATGCGTTGTCGTCGATCATGTTATGTTGAAAGCGTGCTCGAATCAGATTTCTCTACTCCTTGGGGCCAGGTAGTTTGCAGTTGGTGAAAGTGACAGTTACTTTCTCAAATGTACGTGAGAACATTCTCGCTTAGTAAGTGAGCACACAAAACTGACCGATTCCAAGCAGAAAGTTTTCAAGAATGAGCTACCTGCTTTTTTAGTCTGATTTACATATTTTTAATGAGCTGCCTTTTCTTTTGTAGTTTATCAAGTTAGCTGCTGTCGAGGTTGAAGGAAAGTGTGTCATTGGTTACCCCCCTCCGTACGTGGCGTTATCATCAGCAGCAAAATGAAATTTGTTTTTGCCGAAAAAGAATGTTTCCTGTCGAATTTCGTTTGTGGGTGCACCCTGTCGGTCCCCAGCATAATTACTTTTGTTAAGTAGGGCACCAGACTTCTTTTTTAGCAATGTCAATTGCAATTCCATATTCAGGATTTTCGAAGCTTGATACTGTAGGAAAGCTTGACACTTCAACGTGGCATTGTATTTGATGCGTATGGCACATATTTTTTCCGTCCTCGTTTTAAGATATGGGTTGTTTTCATTGGAGGCTATTTCGGATAAATGACAGAAATGTTTTACCGAAAAGAAGCCCAGTTGTTTTATTTTTTTGCTGAAAATTGTTCTGCTCCCTCTTCGTTTGGTTGCACCGTTGCAGTCATCGACGACCGTCGAATCTTTTATGGCGATTAAACAGACATGAAACGAACGAATTTGCAATATAAGGCAGCCCCGACATTCAACAGTGCGTGTAAAAGGCTTTTCCTACCGTATTACTCCTATTCGTTGCCGCGCTGAATTAATCGTCGAGCAGAATCTGTCGCCGATTTGTTGAGCAGCACCTTAGCGGTGCCGTTCATTATATCGATTCGCATTCACAAGGGTGGTTCTGTTGGAGCAGAAGCCTGCAATGCCAGTTATTGACTCCCTATCAGTCATTCGCTTTGCAGCGACTGATGCAGATTCGTTTTGCTCCCAGAGCTCGCTCACTCGAAACCATTCTTGAATAAGGTCGTTCCTTTTTACGAAGTAAATCCAAAGTGTTTTAACGTTTTGCTGCAGTCAGTCTTTCCCGCACCGAACTGAGCACACGATACTTACTGTATACGTTTCCTAGAACAATGCGCGCGGTATAAATAAGTGATGGCGAGCTTGCTACAGCAGATATACGCAAATTGCGGCATTGACATACAACGGGCCGACAAGTGTAGGCTTTGCTTTTTTTATGGCAATCAAACAAGGTACTTAAGTTTCATTCCTTTTATCCCCGAAAGTCACATTTCGGTTCTATTCTGACAGTTTGAGACTAATCCGACGCCGCCGCGCTGAACTGCACCGCCTTCGAAAGCCTTTCACATTTTATGCCTTCGCTACTTCGTTGTGATGAACATTTTCGATAGTAGAAACAAATGTGTCATGTGAAGAAGTTGCGTGAAAAAGCAATTTTCGCGTTCGTTTGGGACGAGGGATTCCTGGCCTACTCCCACTTCCCTCTGTGTGCTGGTCGTAAATGTCGTTCAGATCGCGACAATGTAGCGAAGCGATCGAGTTCTACTTCCGAACCAAAGTTGATATTTCGTTGATCGCGCTGGATTTGCCGAATACCGCCGCCGCCGCCAACGCTGGTCACGGTGAAAAGCACCTGTAATGACATTGGAATTTAACTTGTGGTTGCTGGGAAACGCATAACTGGCCCCTCATCGGCTTGAGGTGTTGACCAATCAAACGATCCACCGTTCCCTCGAAACTGTCTCGATTGTTAAGGATGTAATTTATCAGCGAAGTCCGTCCTGCTTTGGAATAATTTGTAACTAAAGTGACCGGCGCCGTTTTGCATCCGGTTTAATCAACGCTGACATTGTTTGTCCAGGTCGAAAGACTTTGCGGACTTCATCAGCCGCTGCCTGGTGAAAGCGCCTGAGAAGCGCGCGACCCTTGCCGAGCTGCTGACCCACCCTTTCATTGCGTCCACCAACTGGAAGGTGGGCGCGGCCAAGCACCCCCTTTCGCGTCTGGCCGCCGAAGCGAAAGCCGAAGTGTTCGAAGAGGTGGAGGACGACGCGCATAGCAACGTGAGCGAATGAACTGACCATTATTTGTATCGAAAGACGAAGCGGTGCGTGCTTCGTGTCCTCATCTCTCACGTTTTCTTGCCTGTAACCAAAAGCCTGATTCTCGTCTCCGACCAATGACATAGCCCAGGGGTTCCCAACCTTTTACTATGTGCGCGGTAGGGGGCGGATCAAGCTCGTAAGTTTAGGGCGGGGCGATCGCTCCAATCGCCCCCCTCCTGGATCCGCCCATGGTCCACGGCAGCACAATTTTCATCACGCGAAACATCAAAGCCAACGACTGAAACCTAATTAATAGAAACGCTCTCTTTAGAAGAGTCCTATACAAACGGTTCAAAAATTTCGCTGCACACCTGACACTGTCTCGCTGCGCTGCGGTTGGGAAGCACTGAGGTGTGCCTTGCCGATCAGTGTGTCGTCATACTTGGTTCAGTGACGCCACAGTAAACTGCGTCGGCTTTTCTACGCCCAAGATCGAGAAAGCGCCATGGTTCGCTGAAAATGATTGTAAGCGAATTCGCGTAGCGTATTTGTTGGAGACGTTCTTGTTACAAGTACAGCATCCTTTGCAGTGTGGCAGGCATTGGCAAACCACATCGTTCAGACAACAGTGCTGCAAACGCAGCTGCTGCAGGTCTTTCTAGTCACGACCAGCAGCGTTTAAAGATGTATATGTTGTATTGCTTGGTAATAGCGCTTTTGTTTCCCCACCGTGGAAATTCAAAAGGGGTAATCCCTGGAAATACACGTTTCAAACTGCTGCTGAAAAAATCGTGCCGTCGTGTCGTTTTGGTTGCTCTTCCAAATTGCTTTCATTCTGTGCGTACTATAATGGTAAAACTAAGATTTTCTTAACTTTTTCGATGGTTTTTGTTCCATCGTCACCAAGCTTCGAACAGTTTCATCGTTTCCATGTTTTGTCACTGTCGCCTCATTGCTTTATTTTAGCGGTTGCAGAGTTGTGAAGTTCTTAGAGACGAAGCTACAGATAATTATTAAAAAATCTTTCCTCTCCTCGTCGTATACTCTGTGGTTTCACCTATAACTCTAGGTCCTTGCTAAAAGTTTATTATACACCTAGGTTTATCGTGTGGCTAAAAACGTAAAAGAGCATACGCAGCTAAAAATGTATGTTTAGATTTTAGAGTGCAACTAAAACTTTCAAATTTTCGCCTTTTCGTGCGTTGCAGGATGGGTCCGTGACCCCGGACCCATCGAGGAAACCCTCCCCAATTCCAAGCGAGTCGAGCAAAGCCGAGACCATTTCGGTGAAAAGCGACCCGGCCGCCGACGACCCCGAACCGGATCGCCCCACCGCGAACGGAACACTGAAAGAAGAAAAGCCTGCCGTCCCTCAGACAACGGCCGCCCCTAAAATCGAGGAACCTGAAAAACTCCCTGCGCCGCCCGTGGCCTCGTCCCCCAAGCCCGGCGTCGAAGAGTCGTCCTCTGACGAAGGCATCGGTTGCTCGAGCGTCAGCGAAAAGTGCGCATCGACCGAGAAACTGGACTCGGACGTCAAAAGTGACAAGACCGACGACGCCGTCCCTCCGAAGCCCGGCAGCATGGACAGCGGCCAC
>JGI24021J15306_10010761_pt1 | contig 11369 bp, 4 predicted proteins | sample Ectturendosymbi1_FD_15306 | JGI IMG/M metagenome (IMG submission 15306)
TGCTAAAATTTGGGGGGCATAGCCCTGTGGGAACCCTGGCTATAACTATGCAAATGTCCCTAACATTTATTATAATATCCTAAAGAACAGTGAAAGTTTATCGCTTAGTTAACTTGCCATTGTCAACCCAGCCAAAACATTACCCTGAGGAAATCTACCTCAATAGGCAATCGAAATGTGGGCAAAGAAACAAAATAACAGACATCACCAGAAGAAAGCCTTAAATTGTTGTTGTTTGGCAATTTATGGCACACCCAAACAAACATCGTGAGTGATCCAGATGTGTTATGCATCTAACGTTTTGCATACTCTGACTAATATTTAGAAATTACACCACTAAAAGCAAACTTAAACAAACGAGTTGGGACAAGAAGGTGTTTCAAATGAAACACAGCCTAATGCTTGTTTGGGCAGTTTGAGAACTCCACAGGCCTGCAACATTGTCATTGTCTGTTGGGCAATTTTGCTGTTACGGAAGACTCTCCGGAGGTTTCACCGAAATAGAACTCGTCGCAACGACATGGCTAATGGGAGGGCTTAAAATCTAATTACAATGACGTCTGCTGGTGCTGTGTTTCGTGACCACACTACTTGTCCAGGTTTTCCTTTGCCTCGCAAACGAAAGTGTGGTTTAACTGAGGAGATATTTGAAGCTCCCGAATAAGGACGCAACAGGTTCGCTGTCTTGTGTTTCGAAGGTCATTGGATGAGAGGCCATGTTCGTACAGACTTATAACATCATTTGTCGCAAATGTCACGATGGATGTGAGGTGTGCGTGCGTTTCGTGCTTATACTCAGGGAGAGTTTCGACAAAGCTCTATTGCATCTATCATTTATCAGGATCAGTCACATTCAACTTTGGCGAAAAGCAGCAAGCGACACTGGCAGACTGAATCAAAGAGTTTCATTTATGTTTTTACAAAGATTCTACATGTAAAACAAGATTGGTGTGCCTTCTTTGCATTCGCAATTTGTTTCTGTTTTTTTGGAAACTTGGAAGAGATTATGTCTTCTATCTTTTGAGAAAAGTGCTTGTTTGAAAAGACATGTGGCGATTTTGTTTTGAAAAGATAATAAAAAATTTCAGTTAAGGCATGTGAAGCATCTTACCCTGTGCATCATAAACACTGGATAGTTTCCCTAAATTAAAAGTTATTTTCTAATGACAAACATCATGTGTTCTCGTAGCAATAGTAATTGGGTTTTTCGATGCATGTCAGTGCAAGAAGTCCTGAACTAGACAGTGAAAATTTTTTTTCTGCAGTAGGTGATGAGTCGTTTGCAGTGACAAAATACAGATTAACGATCAGTTTTTCCTTTTGGTTTAGCAAAATTATGTAAATGATAATCTGGACGTTTAGACCCAAAACATTATGGATACCTTGTACAAACTTACGATTTTTTTATTATAACTATTTTTCCTTTTCGTTCCAGTGCGAAAAAATCAGCCTTGCCCTTGAAAGGGAACAGGAGTAAAGCTTTTAACTTGTTTGGTGCGACGCAGCTGAAGACAGACTTGAAAATCTTACCCCTGCAAGTCCAAGCCGAGTCCGAATCATTTGCAATAACCTTGATTCAAAACCAACTGGAAAGGCAAAACGATTCGAGTTCCTGACCAGGTCGAATCAAGGCAGAGTTGAGTCAAAATTTTCTTCCAGTTGGTTTTGAATCTTACACTTCTACGATGCGGAATAGCAGATATGGTGAAGCGCAGAAATAATTTTTTTATAAACTTGGCAAAGCGAAGTAAAAAACGAACAAACTTGGAGGAAACAGAGTTTGCCACCCATGCAAAATATTAAGCAACTACTCCAAGTAGGGAAGCCATTACGGATCACTAATATTGCTGACTACAGTAGGTTCAAGTACGGTCTTGCTGAAAAATAGTGGTCCGAGTCGCAGAGAGTCACTTAGCCACTCAACAAAAATGCAGCCTTTGTGAGTTTTTCAAAAAGTCGCTCTAATCTGACGTTGAGTCATTGAGACGCTTCGACATCTCAGGATAGCACGAACTCTCTGAAGACAAAATGTACTGAGTCGCTGAAATTGCAAAACTATGTAAGTATGAACTTTCATCGTGTTCAGTGGATCACCCTGAAGTAATATTGTACTTGGATCAAGTTGTTCTAACAGCAGCGGTGTTCAGTGGTTCAGTGTCGAAAGCAAAATTGAAGTGATGCTCTATAGCAAGGGTTCCTAACCTGGGGTACATGTACCCCTGGGGGTACATTTGTCTATCTGAAGGGGTACATTTAAGGTTAGCCATAAAAGAGAAAAATACATTTATGTATTATTTATTTCTAGATATTTATACATCAAATACCAGTAAATATTATTTTCAAACATATTTATATGCTTAGTGTTTAATACATCGATGATTAGTCATGATGAAATATATTGTCATAAGGAATTTTACCGTACATGCTCAANTGTCAAAATGCTGAAGAGCAATGTTCCCTCNAATTTTTAATAATGCTGCNCGGAAAAACAAGCGGGTGCTCTGAATCATAGTTTTACTGAGCAGAAGTTATTAAATCTATTACACAGTAATATGTATTACAGATAAACANGTAGTGGAGACTGCGCTAAGCATTGTTGCAACTGCGCAGATGAATCTTAGCAGCTGNGCGGCCGCGCAGGCGCGCAGCTTAGAAGGAACATTGCTGAAGAGGTACATGATCAGAGAAAGGCTGGGAACGCCTGCTCTGTGATAACGAAATGAATTAATGTTTTGTCACAGNCAAAATTTATATTTTATGTTGAAAATTTCACCAAAATCGACCGCAAACAAGCTTGCGATATTTTACCACATNAAGAAANAGGGGAAGTCTGTTTCCCACTCAAAATAGGTTGGGACACAACCTTCCTCCGTNTTNTCTTCCGACTATACCACTCGTGATGTTTTGACTTCCAACGTGTACAACTCGGAATAGACACGAAACACTGTATGGAAATTAAGCAATTGTTGCTCTTACTTGGCCGAAAATGTATAAAAAAATGTTCAAATTACTCTACTTTTAGTCTTCCCTGTCGTTTACGATTTACAGCGAACTCTCGTTAAAATAACCTCGCGTGTAAAACGCATTGTACTGATAGCTTTGTGCATCTCGCGTTTTTTACGTCTCGTTGGGCTGATTTTGAAAGAATGTGCTAAGCGTGAACTGTGAGCTCACCAGGTTTGTCCATGGGAATCTCATGGGATTTGTCCCACGGGTTGAGATGGCACAGTGGACTTGAAATTTGNCCCGTGTCCCATCGTAAGTAATTTTACGTCACGTTGCAAGGATTTTCTGTAGTTGAATATAATTATTATTATTATGCTCCATAAACAACACGTAGCGGCTCAGTATCATGGCGGAGTGATGCGAAACCTCCGAAAGTGAAGTCCTTCAGGGGTGACAACTAAATAAAAGATGACTTCATTTTCAATTAATTCCACATTTGGATACTTCGGTGTGTTTTAGCCACGGCACTGTGGAAGCTAGGCATTAGACATGCACATGATACAATGTACTTCGTATTACTAGTTTCGTGTGAATCCCATGGAATGTGGCAGTCACAAGTTGCCATGGAATGGAAAGAAAAAAAATCACAGGTTAATTTTGTTAAACTAGAAGCAAATTCTGTTGCTTGCACATAGAGCTCAGGTTCCTTTAAAAAAAAAACAAGAAAATTCACCTTACTTTAAAAATTTTCATCTTTTTAACTTATTGTTGTCAACAGTCAGCACCACCCAAGCATCCAATACAAGAATATTGTACGATGCCGATCGGCTAACTTGTATACTACAGTGGGCACTTGTTTCCCAAGGGTCAGGCTGGATTAGACATACTGTTGCGTTTGCAGCGTTTCTATCCTTGTAATCGACGTGAATGCATAGGTGCAAGGTTGCGCTTCATGCGCTTCGCTGTGAATGACTTGCCAACAGTTCAACATTCACTACGAAAGTATACCCGCATAGCCCTTGGCACAGACCAAACGGAAACGGGCGTCCGCAGACCACTCATGACACTCCAAAAGGAGTACCAATCAAGTATAATGAAATTCCTTTTTTCCTACCTCATACGATGCAATCGCAACCAATAATATAGCTAAGAATCCATTGATTTGGGAACGAACCAATTTCTTTCTTCTAGCCATTTGATCCACAAACAGTAACCTAATTTTTATTGCCACTCAGTTACTGCCAGCTATCGTCCAACACGAATTATTTTCGCAGCATGAACAATAAGGGGCACAACACCATTTCTGTACGTCGAAGCTGCAATGAAGTTTGAAGAACTTTATGAAATGTTTTAGGTGAAAATTTGTTTTATGACATTTTTCAAAGTTTGGCTCTGATTATACCATTAACAATGGTCAGATCTACGTAAAAAACTTAAGCGTTAATCGGGTTCACACCCTGACATATACACAAGGACAAATTAAGACTGCATGTGCCAAAATGTTTGGTGAAGTGTGCGGTCTACACAATGGAACTTTGGAAACGGAAGAAAAAATAGAAGTTACGTTTTACGGCTAATGTCGACAGTGAGAGCGAATTGTATACAAAATCAAACGTCCGTCACAGCTTTACGAATCTATTGAGGCAACTTTTTAAAAGAGACCAATATTAGTTTTATGAGCCTACGCTATACGTGTCAACAGACTTTCAAGGACTTTTTTATATGTAAACCAGAAGATGGTTGTGTCTCTGAGCAAGACTCTCAAATTGGAAAGCCGACTTTGAACATATTTGAGGATATCAAGGATGGCAGTAATCTGAAAGGAAGTGCATAATTGAGTAAACCTAACATGCACAAGTTGAGGTTTCTACTCGAACCCTTATTTCCATGCACACTCTTCTCGGAAATTTTCATTGTATCAAATGTTTTGTCCCCTACTGTAAAAAGTTTAAGTTTGTTTCAACAAACAGTGTCAAAGTACGTCCGAAATGATACTAAACTTGATACAAAACGAATGAAGTTACGTGTGTTCACAAGTTAAATTGTGCTTCGCAAGGAATTGGCGTGTCTTCTTTTTTGACAAAACCGTGTAGTTTTTAAAGAGACAGCATTTTTAGCAAAACGTATTTTTTCCACAAAAGATATGAAAACAAGGGTCAAACTGCAACATCTTCTACCTGCGTTTTACTCAGTAAGTTCACAGATTTGATGCAAAATTTTGAGCTTCCCAGTCCCATTCCACTTCTAGGCGCATTTGTGGGAAAAGTAGCACAATAGTCTAAGTGGTGCACCTCGTTAAAAATATAAAGCTGCAGTGGCGAGAATCGAACTCAAGATTAGATGTTGGGCTATGCGCCCTGAACCAAACGCACCATATGGTTGGCAGACACGGAGTTGTAACAGTGAGCATCCATAGGGTAGGCGCATGACGCAAATTAAACTGGCGGGGCGCCGAGCCAGGCCGTAATCGCTCAGAACTCATGCCGTCTGTTGTAGTAACTTCATAAAGTCCTTTGCGCGGATAACGCCACTCGTGTGCGTAAGCCGGGACACCATGACTAGGTGCGCCGTTTGCGCACATCAAAATAAAGGTTATTTATGTACTTGCTCTTGCCGTTGTGTATAGCAACCGTGCCATGCCTGCGTCAGTGATGAAGCCGGCAATTAAACATTTCTCCCTTTGTTGCTTAGATAGCCGAATGTCTGTGTCTGTAGGTGAGCGTTGGTAGAAAACATATGACTCGTGCTTCGAATGTTCGCACCCAGAAGATTTTGACATTACGATCGACGAGACCACAACGATCCACAGCCGATGAATTTGACCAAAGCTTAATTCGTTTCAAAGTGAACGTAGTTTCACAATCACGTGTACGAGAACATGGAGGGCGAGTAAAATACTGAAAAAAATTTGTTAAAGTATTTGCAGGCCAACAAATCTTGAAATTCTGTGTTTTCTAAATCTCCCAAAGTGTGTTTTTTAAAATCCCGATACTTTCTTCATCAAAATGGACAAACTGAATCTTTCAAAATCAAGACGTCTGTACAATCGACCATGACCTCTGTCTTGCAAAACAGTCATCGACATTGTATTTAAGTGTGACATTCACGCCGGGTAGCTGCGGCGGTCATTCAGTAAAAAAATGGGAAGTATGACTAGTAATATCTCCATTCTCCATCGTGCTATCGATTTCAAAATAGTAGTATCTCTTCACGTTCTTTCAGGTGTGCAAATCGCTGCATAATCATCAATCAAAAATGACTACGTGCCTTGCTTTTTGTTGTTTTGTGATATTTTATTTCGATGATTGACGCGATATTCGCGTCCTTTTTCTGTTATTTCAGGTTTCAGGGACATGCTAAAGTTCTTTACTATTTAGAAATAGGAGTTTTTTATTACAATGTGTTATCCTTAACCGCAGAAGTGTCAAAGTAGACCGTTTGCTTCAAACTTTTCGTTTAAATCTCTCCAGAGTCCTTTCAGGATGTAGGCGATCGTATTCATTCACTCTGCTGTGCCTGGGCTTAAACTTTACTCAGATTTTAGGAAAGTCACAACACCTTCAGAAGATTAAATTGACAAAATCTCTGAGGTCATTTCTGCAACGTACTGTGAACTTCACCTAAGAGGGACAGTTAGTCACTTGCAGCTGTAGACGTTCTCTACAGGAAAAGCAGTTTTGGCTTAGGGGCTAAAGTGTGACGTATAGAAGAACATTGGTAATATTAATTGGACTTAATTGTTTCAGCAGTGCTCGGCGAACTTCGATGGGTGCGGACTTTTATCATTCCTGAGGTTACACGAAAGACTTTCGATAATTTTTCTCGCTGTTGGCATACTTGTTCCCTGACCCAGGTCAGGCCAAGACATGGTTTTTCACAGAGGAGTACAAGTCAGAAGTCAGTCCCTACTTCAAGCGTATACGAGCACTTTTTTTTGCCGCATGTACGTCACATTATGTCATAAAGTGCCGGTCATGTTTATCCCTGTCACATGGATGGATGTGAAAAGCTTGCAAGGTACGAGCGAACTGAGTTGCAGACGTACAACTGTAGAAGAAGAAAGTATAGGTCTTAAATGATAAATCGAATTGTTTTCGTGGCACGCCATGAACCTAGCTGAGTTTCAATAAACACATGCATGCGTGGCGTAGAGCAGGCAGTGGAAGCGTTTCCGCAGCAGATGATGTCATGATCGTGGTCGTTGTTTAAGAACTAATGATGATCTTTTAAAGGTCCCGCATCTACAGTTAGCATTAAAAGGGAAGCGGCTGAACTCGTGCAGGTACCTAGGAATTTCCCAGTCCTTGGGAAAGCATGGCAGCTAGCGGAAAAGGACAGCGCGCCTTGCACAAGCATAGTTTCAGTTTGTTTATGCTTGAAGAAGGAATGCGCGCCTCTCCGGAGAGTTTATGCAAAATCTTTCAGATCGGCGTTTGTTGCAAGAGCTTGCAAACACATCTACTGCTTTGCCGTGATGTGGCCTGTAATACAAAACCCAGGTTTTCAGGTCACAAAGGACTTTCGAAGATCATTAATTTCTGTGGTGGGCTTATGTATTACGTTTAGACGTATAGCTGCATCCATTGCAGCATGAGAAGTAACTAAGAGTAAAAAATGCTTTGCGGATGTTTCAGTGCAGCATTATGAAGAAGCAGAAGTTTCAGAGCTTTGCAGTTAGAACTGTTACGCTAAAGTTAAACTATTCTGTCTCTTATCTGGTGCTTGCATGTAACTTGCAGGATGCTGCATGTTAAGTTATCTGTTTTATTTCATTGTTTGGACTTTTATTTAAATCAGTGGATTGCTCCAACTTTGCTTGAGTAGAATGAACAATCGATGGTACTTTTCTGGACGAAAAGTCTGTGAAACGTGTCAAGTTCGCTCATTTAAAAAAACAGTGCTTCCCACAAAGAACGCTTAGTGAAAAACAGTGTCAAGCAGCATTTGCTTGGCGAGCAGACTCATTTTTTCTCTTGTTTCTCAGAACTGGAGAAGGTAAAAGTGCAGATCGCTGCTCAGACCACGTGCGCGAATGTCAGAGCAGGCGGTCATGATGGGTAAGACGCTGTAAGAGGATAAAAATCAAAGTTGTTTTCCGCCAACCTGACATAAAATTCTTTTTCGGTTAGAATTATTTGTGAGTGGTTAGATAAAAAAAAGTTAAAAGAAGAGAAAAATGTTTTTGATCGAAATTAAGCGACTGTGTTATCACGTGTGAGCGCCCTGCTCATTCAAAAATATTAAAAACTTCCTTCTTGGCAACGTTTTTTCTTCGTTTTTGTACAGACAGATTGCACGCTTGGTATGGAAGTGTTTCCTTTAAAAACGGGCGGAGTAACTTGTGACACTTTGTCATAAGTTGCATTTTGTTTATCTGTTTCATTGGTTCAGGAAATATAATAAAACGGAATTTCTCCAGAAAGTTTTATCTTTTTGGGCTTTGTTTGTAATAATCATTTGTGAGAATACGCTCTTTATATTCAAACAATTGCAGTTTAAAACACTGAGTCGTTCCAATATTCTGCAACTGTTTCTAACAATTTGGAAAAATCTATAACGCTGCTACTTCTCTCCTTGGTAACGTTTTTGCGAAAAATTTTGGCGAGTTCAGCCAAACTTATATGAAGTATGAACTTGAATAAATACCAATTTCGGTAAATAATGCTGAAAGTAAATTGTTCATTGTGTCGTCTTTAAATAACTTCAACACCCTTCTTTGAATGGTGACAGACCTAGCGTTGATTGTGGCAACAGCTGGAGAAAAATCTCCCTTCTTGGGAGAATTTAACCTCCAATCACGAATTCTGGATTTATGCATCTGTGTTTTGCTCTGTTTGAAATAACCACGGATCTGGGAAATATTGTACTCGTTGCACGCTGAGTATAGACCCGAGTGTTAATGTCCATGTTCAACGTGTCAAGAGCAAGGCTATAGAATAGTTTTGATCATTTCATGCCTATCATTCGGTTACTTGGTCGAAAGCTAACGAAATGCTGGTTGAGATAATAAAGAGTACAACAGTTTTGCTGGAACATATTCTCAGCTTATGTTCTATTTTTGTACATAAAATTTGCATGATGAAAGTCAAGCGTGAATTTTGCTTGCTGCGAAGTGATCCTATCTTTACTGGTGCTTTTCTTTACGAGATAACTTACTCATGCGAATTGATACGCGAGAGCAACCACTGACTTTTAACTTTTTATCACTCGTGTTGAACTGACTGCATGTTCGAGAAAGGTCTAGCGCAAAATAAAATCAATCACAATTTTTTATCAAACGTTTCACGAACATTCAACTATCAGGTTTTTGCTCAACATTGCTGGGATATTCCTATGGTGTTCAGTTTTGGTTAGTGCTAAACTGATCAGCTCACAAAATACCAGCACATACTCCGGCTAAATCGATGTACAGTATTTCCCGAAACGAGAGTCGTGTTGCGGCTGCAGTAGATGTCCAAGACATACAGTTGAGATAACTCAGCTTGAGTCGTCAAGGGTAATTAGTCTCTTTAATCAGACGACTTTGAAAAACCCAACACGAATTTCTCATTATCCATGTCTTAGCCTGAAGATGTTTAAGGCGGTGGGCGCGTCAGTGTTGTAGTGCTGCTGCACGTAATTGACTTTTGCAAGCAAGACTGCATAATTGGCCATCCCAGCAGTTTATGGAAAAAGAAAAACGGACGTCATTATGAGCAGAGACGCATCCGGCGCTTGACAGGTCACGTTCTACTGTTTGTGCCGCACTCGAGACTCCAGCGGAAGATCTCTGGCTGGTACGACAGTACAAACGTAGCAACTGGTTCGGCGCGTTTGTGGGTCGGTGGCATTATCTAGGGCTCTTTCACTTGTAAGTAGTCGAGCACTTTTTTGCGGTGATTTTTGTTGTCGCGCTGTGTGTGTTTTTCGCGGCGTTTGTCAAGTTGCTATACGATCTTATCTCGTCCGTTCATTTGTCAAGCGCCCACTAATCTCTAGCGACAGAGCACCAACGAAGCACATGTGTGTATTGTGGGAGAATGACGCAAGCGGAAGGAAGTGTTTTGTCTCGCTTGCTATCTCGCAGCCGAAGCAAATATTTGGTTCTTCAGTCAGTAGATGAAGTAGCTTATTGTCCTCTTGCGTGTAGAATAGACAGCCAATGTCATGCCTGAGTGTCGATGACCTTTTGGTGACAACAGTCATCGGAGGTCGCAATGAGCTTCTTTTTTCAACACGGCAGGGGTTTGTACTTCTACTCTCAGTTTCTAAAATTCTCTTGAATTACAAACTCCAAATTTTTGGGAGACTTTCATTGAAAACGACAAAAACCCTGTTTTCAGAAAACTTCGCCAACCGAGATAGAAAAAATTGATTTTTAGCACCAGGTTACCTGCATCACAAAATGAAACCTTCCGTGAAATTGTAGGAAAGTAACAAGTGCGCTGAAACGAAAGGAATGATTGGAGGCACTCTGTAGAGTGTAGACAACCCGGCAGACCAACATTGCGGATTTCATTTAGACTTGGGTAGAGCAACTGCGAAAAGCATGAGCCGACCTAGACAAGAAAAACCTATCTGTGACCACACAATAAGAACGCGTGATTTCGTTATGCGTTAAACACCAGGTTTTGCAACATATTTAAGCGGTGTTTAAATTTAAATGTCTCTTCCAAAGCTTACAACTTTCCCTACGTGAATCTACCAAAGCTGGAACCATGGGCGTCGGAAGGATTTTTTCCAGGGGGGATCAGTAGTGGATTTTTCCAGAAGTAGCCAAAACGATTTTTCCAGGAACGGACGAAAGTGGTGAAATTTCATTTTACCCACTCGAAACTAAGAAAACAACCTTTTTTGCTGCAAATTTAATAGGAAATGCCAAATTTCAAAATCCAGGGGTCTTGGCCTCCATTCTTTCTGACGCCCATGTTTGGAATATTGCGGGTGAAAGGTCAATGTTGCTGTAAAGCGCAGCAACTTTCGCTTGCAAGAGCAGTAGAATCAACATTAATCCCTGCAGAGGTTGCGATTGCATACAGGTATTCAATTTATGAGTAATTTGGTCAGCTCGGAGTACGCTACACTGACAATGAATAAGGTACGCAGTAACTCGTTCTTAAAAGTCACTCTACGTACCTGAAGCCAGGACCGTAACCAGCGGGTGCTTCGCCTCCCCTAGAAAAATGTGTTGGAGATAGTTTAAAATTATTGGGCTTAGTTTAAAAAATTTGGGCTCCTCTCAAAAAACTCGTCGCCCCCCTTGTTGTCCCAAGCTGGTAAACGGACCTGCCTGAAGCTGAAAGAAACCAGCACTAATCAACAAGTAATAAGTTTTGCTTTTTGAATAAGGACTGAGGATGCGGAATTTTACGTGAAATCGATTTCCTATTAAAAATTTGCTGATCGATTCCTTGCTTACACCCATCGTGGAAAGTACATACTTG
>JGI24021J15306_10010762_pt1 | contig 11368 bp, 8 predicted proteins | sample Ectturendosymbi1_FD_15306 | JGI IMG/M metagenome (IMG submission 15306)
TTGTAGCCTAGTTTCCAGTAAAAACTTCAGCGAAATACTACCACCTAATGGTTGGTGCCCAGGGCCAGGCAAAGTGGGCCAAGGTGGCCAAAAAGTCTTCCACTTATGACGTCACTCACAAAAAAACCGCACCCCCTAAGCAAAAAAATTTTTTTCAAGTGCAATCTACTAGACTGGCTGATCTGTTTGAGCCGCTGAACAGCTCTCTAGCGCAATCGGCAGAGAAGCTAGGGCATTGGTAAGGCAACCAAAAACTGCTTTTTTTCGAAAATCGCCGAAACCAGGCGGCTCTAAAAGTGTTGATGTTGATACATTGTGTTTGGAAAAAATGAAGAGATAAAGCCGATTTAACAATTAAAGCACTTGTTTGTCCTTCAGTTACAATGCCTTTGTGAAGACGGCAAAAATATCGAAAACTCTTAGGAGGCCCATTATCCAGCTGATTTTCTGAGGACAACCCCCGAAGCAGAAATTGCAAAGCTGCACATTGTATATGTCACATAAGGTTCTCCCATTGAACCCATAATGGATTGTTGTTTCTCACAAGTAGCTGGTGGCAGCTTGGTAGATGATGCTTGTCTTCCTAACATCTTTAAAACATGTTAGCACTTTTCCCTTCTCTTTAATGTCTTTTATATGTAAGGGGATTCATAGCCTTCGTTCAACAAACACATTTACTTGAGCAGTATCCGCTCTTCAAGTGGAAGCATCATACAAAATAAATAGAACTACAAAAGTGTTCTGAATAAGTCTGAACTGCCAGCCTTGCAGGCCAGAGAGTATTTGCTTGATTTTCCAAACATTTTCACTATATACATTACCATAGAATATTCATATCTGAGTCTTAGCATAGATTCACTTCCTCATAATATGAGTAGGAAACATTTTTGCAATTATTATCTAACTTAAAAGACATGAAAAAATGTTTTCAAGAAAAATCAGTTTGATTCAATTAGTTCTTTTGTGACCTTAGTACACTTATTACCACAATAACAGTTGGAAATCAATGAGAATTTCGCAAAGAATGTTAGAATTTGCATTTAGATGTAATCATAATGGCAAAGCAAATGGAAATCATGTTTTTGGCTATTTCCTGAAGTGGCTAGGAAGAAAGCATTTTATTCAAACTTTTTAAGGGTTTTTTTTTTAATTTTGCAGAAAATTTCTAAGAAACGTTTCTTTCATTTTTAAGTATTTCTGCTGTATTTGTTTCAAAAATACGTACATGATGTTATTTCATTTTGATTTAAGTCTTGTAACATCTCTTCAAATGTATCAGGTTATTAGCATGCCAACACAACTTACTAATGAGTTGCCATACCTGGCATGCTTATTAAAATAAATTTGATTGTCATATCAGTTAATTTCATGGATCTTTTTCAAGTAGGTACCCATATAAAAAATGTGATTATATTTTCACCCAACAGTTTGTTGTGAACTTGGAAATGGACACACAATGTGGAACGTCTATAATGTTCTTAATTCTAAATATCGGTTGCTCCAGCATTCTAATATGCCATTTTGAATTTTGTTCCACTTGTGTCATACCAATTTGCACTTGCAATTCGTTGGTTAACAAACATTACTACATTTGTTAGGTTGTATTCGCCAAACGGAATTCCAGACATTTATTAAAGGTGGTGCAGCTCTTGACCTTAAGTCTGTCCAGGCAAAACCATGCAAATGGATTCTGGACATCACATGGCTGAATCTGGTGCAACTGCAGAAATTGCCCGAGTTCAGAGAAGTTTTAAATCAGGTATTAACTTCTAGTTTGTAAGTTGAAGTTAAAGTTAATGCAGTCATACGTACTCTTCAAATGTGGTGCAAGGTATCATGGCAACATCTGTATGAAACAACCTTTTGCAGACAAATATGGTTTTATGAATTTAAGGGTGTAATACCTTTTGTCTTGTTTTCAATGTAGGTTGTTTCACGTTGTTTTCTATGAAGCAGATATTGTTTCCAGCTAGCAGATGTCCTGTGTTCTTTTTGCTACATGTGAGAACCAATATTTTTGTTTCCGTTTTTAATTGCCAGGTTAGCTGATTTATGTAGGCTTGTTCATTTTACACCACAATGTCTGATTGTACTTTGGTGTCATTCCATGTTGATTGGGTGAGATTCCAACTATGTAATTAGGCGTTTGGCATACCTTTTTCCATGATAATAGAGGTATAGTTAGTGTTGCTAATTGAAAAATAAGTTTTGCCTTTGCTATGACCCGTGACTGGTGGAAATCTAAAACTATACATCACTATACATCTCGAGCAGGAGTCTCAAATTTTTGCCTGATGGCCACATAAACTAATGCGCAACAGTTAGAGCATCAGACATCTTCCATAATGTGATTGTTTCAGGATAGGCTGCATTCTACCAAATCAACAAGTGTTTCATAAATATATTGCTTTTTCATTATTGACAAAATGCCTTTGTGGCCAGATGAAATAGGTTTGCAGTTGAAAAATGTAAGAAAGTTTCAATATACTTGTTTCATACTTCAGAGTAGTGTTTTTAACCTTTTTGATACCATTACCTCTGAGAAGAACTTAATGCATTTGAAATAGCCCTGTTTACATTCAAATGTCCATGAAAAGTACATAATGGGAAGGTTCATCTTGTTTTTTTGCTCTCAAGCAGTTAAACCTAGTCATTAACACTTGCAAACCTAAACTTCAGAAAAGTTTCTTTGGAGGCAATAGTTCTTAGCTTACATTAGATCAGTGTTTCTCAAACTTTTTTTCCATCGCCCCTTTTTCACTCTCGACATGTCGTTTTCGTCCCCCAAGGCTCATAAAACAAACACAAGGTAGTAAACTAAAATAACTTTTTTAAAAAAATATTAAATAGCTGAACCAAACCTTCGAAAGCTCAACTAAGGATTGTATTACGACGCTAATATTACTTTCAGAATTCTTGTGAAAATGATCCAGNGCTACGCAACTAGAGCCCCAGAGCTGGACATTTTGCCAGGAGCCGGAGCTCAAATTAAAATTCAGTAGCCGGAGCTCAGTTTAAAATTTAGGACCGGAGCCGGAGCTATGGCCATTTGAGAGGTAGCTCTGGCTGCAGTTGCCTTTCTAAATACTAACGATTTTGCTGAATAGACTTACATGTGTTCTTTATATCACACTAAACGCGATTGCTACGAGTTACGACACCAGACTGCAGCAATATATCTGCAAGCCTTTAGTGTTTCTTTGGTAAGGCTGTGACATCGTAGCTGGCAGGCGTGGTGTTACTTATTTAATGATGGTTCTCAAACACTGTTCTAAGAGTCGCATGCAGGTCCCAAGGATTCTTTGTGCGACTTTAGCAATCTTTCTTTAACAGATTCTATTTGAATAAGAGCTGGATAATGCCTACTTCGTAGGCGCAATACATACTCTGTAAGAGCTTTGTGTCTGATTCTTTGCGGGAAAGGATTCCTTTCAATAGGCATTGTCTTTCATTAACACCTCTGATATTTCATGTGACGGCATCGTTAGTGCAATAAAACAAAATGTGTCGATTGACTTGTGGGAAAATTTTTGTGCGGCTCTCTAACAAAACTGGAGGTCTGGTTTCCTTCAGAAAAATGGTTAACACTTCGAGAGTCGGTCTACGATATATTCGTACTTCGATTTCGGCCTAATAAACAGCAGTTTTCGGTTGCCTTACCAACACCTTAGCTCCTCCGACGATTGTGCTAGAGAGTTGTTCAAGGGCTCAAACGGATCGGCCAGTCTAGTAGATTGCACTCGAAAAAGTTTTTTTGTTTGGGGGGTGCGGATTTTTTGTGACTGTTCTCTGAATCGTTTGAACCTTTGATTGTTTTTTTCGCTGATTTCCTCATGGTAAATTTGAGCGCTGCTTGTAAAAAACTACCAGATTAAATTAGGGGAAGGTGAGGTACAGTCAACACTTTTTTGCATTTTCAATCACTGCTACTTTATTTCAAGTCCAAACAAGCTCAAAATTTGTCACACAATGAAGCAGCTCTGTATGCACAATGTCATGCCAAAACATGAAAACAACGCCTTTCACAAAAATTTTACAATCAATTTAAAAAGAGTACTTTTTCTGTCGAGTGTGCCCATGCATGGGGCACACTCGACTTGAGCATGAGATACACCTGACTGGTCAATAAAAAGTTGGATTGCATGCATTGCATAATGTTCACATGAAATCCCATGTAAAATAGGCACGTGCTGACTGCCTCTCCACTTTTTTTTACATTCTAATTACCCACTATCACTGCATGGCAAATCAAATTTGTATGATTACCAAACATTGAAACCAATGCAGTATGCTGAATTTCATGCCTCACCATACAAATACAATGTGCCTCTAAGCATATAATAAACCTAAAAATGCTCATAGATTAGAATTATTCTGTACTGGATTCCAGTATAACCTCTCCAGCTTTTCCTTGTTAAGACTGACCTAGTGACAATGTGTGGAGTGTGCCCCATTATTTTTTTATCAGATGTGCCCAATGCATACCTAAAAAATAAAATGAAGAAGTACCAACTCAACATAACAAGAATTTAAAATCTGGCATTATCAAATGATGTAGCACTGCCCTGACTACAACATCCCAAAAACTCAGAACTGAAGATGTTGAGTAACGTGGGCAAAACCCAAAGCTAAATGCAATTTTATAAATTACTTTTGGGTAGCAAAAACACAACTTGCTCTGTAACTCATAAAAACGGTGGCCTATCAAGGAAAAATTCACTTTAGTACTACGCTGGTATGAGCCTAAATTGCCATGGAAATTTTAAAGTTCAACGTTTTCAACTTTTTGATTAAATCAAAAAAGACAACTGTGCCCCACCTTCCCCTGCTCAAAAAGATTAGTTATATTCTCTCTTTTGTGCACTTGATTTGATTCATTTGCCATTCAACTTGAGGTACACCAAGACAATCAAAATATTAATCTGTGAAAACGACCAGAAGTTGGAGCCGGAGCATTGTATAAAATGAGCTCCTGTGCTGGAGCCACACATGAAAACCAAGATCTCCGGAGCTGGAGCCATGTTTATAAAAAGAAGAACTATGGAGCCGGGTCTGTGTCATTTTTTCGACACTTATGCAGCCCTGAAATAATCCACACTATAACCGGGCACATATGATCCAGAGTAAAAATGCAAAGGATAAATTGTTTTACCAACAACCTCCAACGATTATCATAATAAATTATAATTTGTAAGAAACTAACAAGTCAATAGTAGGCTAGTGAAGTTAATCCAATGATCGATTAGTGGTTGAGCATTTTTGCCCCCTTTGTTTTTTCACCCCCTTGCCTTTCAAAATCGCCCTCAAGGGGGCGAATCTGCCCACTTTTAGAAACACTGCACTAGATGATACTGCTAGCGACTCCTACTTATAGTCACTGGACTACGATCTATGACACACAAGAGATGTCACATAAGGCGTGGTGTTATAAGCGAAACAAAACAATGTATGAACGAAAACTCCACATTCTAAAAAGTTGAAAATACTTTAGTGTAATGTAACCAAACAAATAACAATGTAAATTTCCACTGAAAAAATGTGAAATCACTCATTTGTGGGCAATTTGCCCACAAATAAGAACCATTGCATTAGAGCAACTTGCTTGTCCCAAACCCATGTGGTTGCTTTGGTAGTGAATGCTGCAATGGTGGCGAGTCAGTGGTAGGACCATGTGGAAGCTTTCAATTGTACCCTTCCATAAATGCAAGCACAAGTCTGCATAGGCTGCAAGCACAGTTTTCCAAATTTTTATTGTTACCTGAACAGAAATCAAGCCCTGCATACCAGCTTTAATAGCGTGTGCTCAACTCGTACTTCTTGGTTGGTCTTATACGCAGAACCTTAAATTCCTTACATTGTGAAATTAACTGTGAATGCTTGGAACAGGTGTCACGAAATGAAAAGCAATGGAAGTCATGGTTTGACACTGAAGCACCTGAAGAAGAAATAATCCCTGATGGTTATAATGCTTCATTGGATACTTTCAGAAAATTGCTTTTGATACGATCTTGGTGCCCTGACCGCATTATGCCACAAGCTAGAAAATATATTGCAGAATCTCTTGGTGCAAAGTAATGTATTACTGGTGGTAGTGAAGGTTGTAAAAGTAGAATTGAATATGTCTCTGCTTATAATTTTTATCTCAACTATAGATATTCCTCGAGTTGAACTGTCAATATCTAAAAGATTGACTGTAGCTACATCAAAAATGTACCAAAATTACTGGAAATCTTCAAACACACATATTGAAATTTCTAACGTTTTCTGTCTTGCTTTCTGCTAAATGTTGTGGTTTTTTTAAGAGCATGTTAACCTAGAGATGAGCTTAATGTTGTCAGCTTTCTTATAGAGAAATGTTTCCTCCGACTTTTGTTTCAGTTAAGTTTGCTTAATCTCCATTAATTTTGTTGCCTCAATTAACCAATTTGCTCCCTGTTTGCCATAACATTTTTGAAAGCAAATATAGACTATGCTGATTTTCATTAGTTTCATTGTACTACAAACATATGTTGAATGGTTGATCACCTGTTTTTTTTTATTTTTTAGATATGCAGATGCTGTTATCCTCAATCTTGAAGAAACACATGGGGAGAGCACGACAAAAGTTCCTATGATTTGCTTGCTGTCTCAGGGCTCAGATCCAACAGATCAAATTTCTACTCTTGCTAAAAAGAAAAATTTGGAATGTCGAGCTATTTCTATGGGCCAAGGTGATGTAGTTATTTTTTATTTGATCATCCAGTGCAGTTGTAAACTTGCATTCCACTTTGTTTTGACAACATTTATGTTAGGTAAACAATCGATTAGTGATGACAATATTGCACTTGTTTTGCACTAAAAAAGATTTACCTGTGTTGCCGCATCATGCAGCACCAATAGCAAGTGATCTAGGTAGAATGGGTACAACACTAGCAGAAGGGGGAACCTGGCCAAGTAGGTAATCTTTATTGCTTGTTCATATCTCGCAATGAGCGCTTTGGTGAGCTTGCCACAAGAGTTTGGACCTCGACGCAGCTATCGGTCAGCTCTAGGCTCGAGCTCCATCTGAAGCTGGGAGAGGTGTGAAACTTGGAAGTCGTCAAGTTATAATAGGAGCAATGCAGTACTACGAGAATAGTGAACCTGGTTGAGCAACGAATGCCTATTGTTGGTGCTGCTGCAACACCAGTGGCAGATTAAGGGGGGTGCTGACTGGGCTACAGCCAGGGGCCCCACTCTATAGCGAGCCCCCAATCCCCAAGTCAGCAAAACGTATAATAATACACTATACGTTGTAAAAGATGCCATCGCCAATTGGAGCTGATAAGTAGGCGCTCTGTGCTCACTCATTGAAATTGCTTCGTTGACATAAAAATAATTGATTCCTTGGCGTGTGGTCTTGCTGACACTCACAAGCAAGTTACCTGTAGTACTCCAAGGTCTAAAAAATTCCGCTTGTCTTGTTTTGGTTTCGGATGCACATGCAGTATCCATATCATTTGAACAACGGCCCTACAGACAGCCCCAACGGAAATTGTGACCTTGTTAAGTGGTGTCAAGTTTCTCAACAATGGTGAAAGTAATTAGATTTTAGCTTAGGATAATGACTCATGGTATTAAAGGCAGGACTGCCAGAGTTGGTAGTTTATTACCAATTCTGGTACTATTTACTTCCAAGATGCAAGTTTGGAAATTTTGGTATATACTAACTTTTATGTGAATCGCCATTATTTGGTACAATTCCTGATAATTGACTTAAAACAGAATAAACGCAATAATAATAAGAAAAGTCGGCAGATACACTTAAAAACGTCAACTGATAACAAGATCAAGCATGCCCTACTTCTGTTTACATTTTGTTCAAGTAACTCTAAGCTTGCTCATGCTGAACTCAATGACTCATTCGATCTTTGACTTCAGTAAGTTGTTTAGTAATAAGCTACAGTAAGATGTGCTTTTAGTTAAGAATTTTGTTTAGTAAGATAACTCATTTCGATTTTTACTCATTCGATTTTCGACTTTAGTAAGTTAAGATGTGCTTTCAGTTACGAATTTTGTTGAGTGCCATTTTATATTCCAGGTGCAATAAAAAATTAAGAACAATTCAGGAGTGTTATGTCTTATGAATGAACATAAAACCATAGGTAACAAGTGAAAGTGAGTTTCACAATAGCTATGGATAAGTAATTGCATGCTCCTGTTTTTACTAATAGTCTTATTGATTTGTCCTTGATTGTGAACAGAAAAACGAAACACTGAGTTGTAATGAGCACAATTATTATTTTTACCATATCAATTTGGGACATGTCAAACTGGGCTATTATTGGTAGGTACGGTTAGTTTTAAGATTTAGTTAGTGTTATTTTGGTGGGGAATCTGGTATGGAAAGCTGATTTTTCTGAATAATTTATAAAGAAAATTTATCTACCCCGCAAATGTCATTTGTATATGTATATACAGTGGAACTCCGCTAGCACAACTACCCACTGGACGGCATTCGATATTGGTTGTTTGCGGAGCTGGNGTGGTTGCGTCACACTTGAATACCAGAGATTTCGTGTATTATTGCGATCACTTCATTCCTACAATTCTTTCCTTGATTGAAAGTTATTTAGCTCTGCCTTACGTGCTGCCATAGCCTATCGTTACTGTACTATAAAATAACACAACGGAAAAAGTACGAATTCCAGAAAAGTTTGCAGTATCAGTTTCTTACATCCAGGGGCTTAAAGGGGGGGTGAAATTCTCCAGGCGCCGAGTTGCTACGGGGGTACCAAATCACTGCGGGGCACCGAATGGCTGCGGGGATGACAACAATGTCACAAGTACTTTCTTAAATTCAGAACATTTGTTTCCAAAATACCTCACTTTTGAACCTGGGGGCGCCAAACTTGCTTCTTGCCCCAAATGCCATATAACTCGTTACGTCCAGGTGGTTATGTCACATTGGCACTTACTATGCTTGCACTCATGCAGGGGCGTAACAAGGTTAGATGTTTTATTGAAAGTCTGCTTGGTATATTAAATATTTATTGATTGGCGAATGCCATATCTCTGAATACAAATTTTGAAACAACATGAAGAATGCAAAATATGCCAAGCTTTGGGAAATTTTCCAAATTATCTTTATGCTATCTCATGGCCAAGCTGCTGTTAAGAGGGGTTTCTCGATCAACAATGAGCTTATGGTGGAAAACATGAAAGTGGAGTAATTAATTGCTGGTCGTTTTGTGTATGACACAGTGAAGAGCAGTCCTGTTCATTTCAGTGAAATTCCACTGACCCCCATATTGTAATGAAATGTTCGAGCAGCGAGGATGAGATATCAATTACATATAGAAGATCAAAGGAAACTCACTGCTGAAAGTGAAAAGGCTAGAAAGAGGAAAGATGAAATCCGTGCAGTTGAACCTAAAATAAAGTTATTAAAAGAAAGCATAGCATCCATGAACCAAGAGGCAGGTGCATTAGCCGTGCAAGCTAAAAAAAGCACAGTTTTATTTTACTGGCTTAGTCCAACACTTTTAGACAAATAATTCATGAAGGCGAAGCAAATGAGCAAAGTCTTTGTGAAGAAGCACGCAGTTTGAAAGAGAAGCTAAAGTTTATGGAATAAACAAAATATGAAGTAATTATTTGGATTGGCTGACAACAATTTAATAAAATTGGGGCTGGTTTTGTTTAAATTCAAAAATAACGACTGCTTGCTGCTGTAGGTTACAAGCTGTATTAGCCATGCCACACTTGATCTTCAAAAACAGCTTTCATAGCATGGGTGAAATATCTATAATAAGCATCATAATTCTTAGATTGTTGTTAGGCAATGGTTGCAAAGTTAGTTTTTCTAAGCAAGAAATAGTTGATGATGATGCTAGATTTGCTGTTGAAACGTTCTGCAACTTTTTGTTGGCTTTATATTTCTGCAGAAATGATTCCACTCCCAAATCTACAGTATATTGTGCAAATATGTTATGTTTTAAGACAAGGTGTGGCCAAGTTGATACATCTGTTAACCCTATGTTCATGCAATAAAATGTTTTCTACCTGAGATTCTTAAGATGCTAAATTCTTTCCCACCTGAATAAAAATCAAGCTTTATCCATCTTTTTGTAGCCTCAGTGAAGTTTGTGAATAGTGGGATGTACACTTTCTACAGTGTTGCTGCACGCCCTTAGTTTTTATTATTAACTTGCAACATTGACAGCCAAGTGTGATAGTAAGATATGGAGTTTTGTCAATGCTTTGCGACAGAGAGGTTGATAATAGTAAGGTACATACTGTATCTTGTAAATACTGTGTGACAGCGACACTATGACAGTAAGCTTAATAGTGAAGTGCAGCGTTTATTTTTCTGCAAATTCTTTTTGTAGCCTCAGTTAAGTTTGTGAACAGTATTATGTACAGTGTTGTTGCATGTGCATATTTTTTACTATTAGCTTGAAACATTGACAGCCAAGTGTGATAGTAAGACAGGGATTTAGTGAATGCTTTATGACAGTGAAGTTCATAATATTAAGGTGTGTACTGTATCTTGTAAATACTTTGTGACAGCGACACTACAACAGTAAGCTTGTAATAGTGAATGCAGTGTTTATTTTTTTATTTCCCTGGAAATTCTTTTCTCTGTTTTATTATGTACAGGTAACTTAGCATGCCAATGGCTAATCATGAGAAGAAATGAAACATTTTACTTTGAATACTTTCAAACACAATGTTAGTAATCGTGTAACTAACTGACTCTCTTCTAAGAACCATTGATGACGTTCTCCCACGTCAGTTTTGTGCCCTAGGTCAGTACAGAAAACCCGCACCCTCCAGGCAAAATTTTTTTTTCGAGTGCAATCTACTAGACTGGACGATCCGTTTGAGTCGTTGAACAGCTCTCTAGCGCAATCGGTGGAGGAGCTAGGGCGTTGGTAAGGCAACCGAAAACTGCTGTTTTTTTTGCGAAAATTGCCAAAATCACCCAGACGCCAAGGTGTTAGGAGTATGCCTTATCAGAAAAATACGGTAATGTTCAGTTTTGTCATTAATACTCAAGACAAAGAGAAGCTACTCTTTCAGCAGTTCCATTGCTTGTATGACTTATTCAATGCGGCTGGTCGAAATCAGCCCTTTGATAATTGGTATTAGTCTAGTGCTTTAGCTTCAGTGATACAACATATGATCATTTAGTGTGTTATTGTAAGTCTTGCTTTAGTCTTTCATCATTTCCGCTGTAAGGTTTTGCTTGCTATTTACAGGACTGAAGATGCATGGTTAAAAAAAATCAGATATTGTATTGTATTGTGCAACGTCTTCACTCCCACACGCAAAGCGCTAGGTTTTAACATGCATCGCAGTAAAGAGAAAAGAAAACGCAAGTACACGAAAGAAGACCAGGATGTAT
>JGI24021J15306_10010765_pt1 | contig 11367 bp, 6 predicted proteins | sample Ectturendosymbi1_FD_15306 | JGI IMG/M metagenome (IMG submission 15306)
GGAAGAGCACCAAACGCTAAACCCAAAGTTTGCTCTGGAGCTTCGGAGAAGAAGCCGTTAAGGGCGAAAACAGATCTGAAGAACCTCAAGTTGACGTGAAGGTCAAAGAAAACCCTTTGACTCCCGCGAGAACCAAAATTTTGGCGCAAGGATTTTTTAAAGATTTTCCCCAACACTATCAACCATAACTCGCCAGCCGATTGAGCTAGAGAGACTTTGATCCAACTTCTAGCGTTTGTGGTTAGGAAATTATGGCCTTTAAGACAATAAAGAAAATTAATTCCCTAGGAAATTCGATTAATTAATTAAAGATATTTTGCCATAACTTGCCAACCACAAACGCTCAAACCTCAAGGAAAGCTGAAGAAATGGCTATGCACAACTTTGATATAAAGCGTAATGTTTCAAAGAAACCAAGAGAAAAGCTGAAAAGGAATCTGAACAACGTAGCTGCAGAAGTTGCAACGATAAGGAGAACCGCACGGGGGTTGGAAAAGGTGCTCGACATTGGTGGTAACAAGGTATTCCGTCAATTGCATCCGAGATGGAAAAGTTTTTTCAATACCGGTGATCCAAACTGTGAACTCAAATGCATGATGAACTGCGTTCAAGGCTTACCGGCGATTCCTGTACACTGTACAGCTCACCAATATCGCTCACTTATAGGACATCGGAACTTGTGGAAAAAACTGCACACTCCATAAACAACTTGGTTACACTACTTTGTATTTTATACAGGACCATAAAAGTTCATAACAACAAGCACAAGTCGTCGGGAGGTGGTTAAAATCAGAAACTCGCTTTAGATTCGACCGGCGATGTCATACCTCCAACTCACACCTTTGATTAGCCTTAGCGCACAATAAAAGTTAATGGCAAAATATCCACAGTTTAAAACAATTTGTTGTCACAACATTTTGCAGTTACACCGATGGAAAAAAGTTATAAAATCTGAACTTAGATTTGTTTACTTACTACGTTAGTTTCTGCTTTTTGTGTTGCAGCGGCCAAGTGACGTTTAAACTAAGTTGTTTTGATAGCGTGGGAGCGCGAGTACTAGAAAATTGTCTGGCATTACATTTTTAGCGGACCTCAGGTTTATCTTCCTGGGTTACCATGTCAGCAGATGGTGCAAACTGTGTGGTGTCAAAGTCTTTCGCTGTGAAATTAAGAAATGCTGACAGCGTTCGTGAATAAAGTTTCATTTCTTTTAAACAGTGCAAAGGGGTAAGATTTTGCAAAATGACATCACTTTTCAATCAGATGTTTCACAGTCGTTTGCAAACACGGTCAAGAAGAAGCATTGATGCCAGAATGATGAACTTTACTGAAGAACAACAATTCTTACTTCAACTGGTGGACTGTATTTTTCAGGTAAATTTCATTGGTAAATAAGGCAATTGAGTTGAGTTTACAGTAGTTGCAAATCAACACCAAAGCAGATTTTTTTGTAAAATATCACAAACACGCACTGGAAATTGCATTAAAACAATTAAAACACATTTAGTTTGACTCATTGCGCATTTTTTACCAAAACATTATTCAGAAATGGAATGTTCCCCTTGCCACAGACTTGTTCATACTGGTAACAATGCCGCTTGTGCAAGTTTTCTTACGCTACAGAAGAAGTAGACACCTGCGTACTTACGGGAAGCTATTAAATTTTTTCCACCGTTGTACACCGCTGTTATCGAATACTTTCCTTCCATTGAAAATACAGGGCCGTGTTTTCCTTCGCCGAAAAGAACAAGCTGGCTGTAGCGATCAGAACCATCGCCGCATCCAGTGGGAGAGAGGGTTATGTTCTTAATCAAGCTTGACATGTCCACGTAGCGCAAAAAAGTGTCGTTTACCTGTTAGGCGGTAAAAAATCCATTTAGCTTGCTAAATCATGAGTACTAAGCAGCATTCCAATTGAAGCTGCTATCAGTATGTTACTTGTTCAAATATTTTTGGACACAGTATCACCCGTTCGTTTTTGCATGATTTTGAGTGCTTTTTGCTGTTAATATAATACGGTAACTCGTTCAAAATTGTTGCATAAAGTAACAATAACTGCGTAAATTTTAAGATTCTTCAGGTACCTTATAAAGGCTGCGATAATGTATACTGTTCTGTTATTCTGAAGTAACGTTATATTTTAACTGCAACAATCGCAAGCTGCATTGTTATCTTTAATGTGTAAATTGCACATAAATTATTCTACAGTAGAAACTGTTAGCAATGAAAATTGTATGCAGAAGCCCTGTTTCATTAAAAAATCACAAAAAGCTTACACATCACTGTTTTAGCTCAAATTGTAGAGCTGTGCAGGACCACTGCAGATTATTGATTCTGCCGGAAACAGAATTATAAAATGAATTTTTGTCTTATTCGTCTCAATAAAAGACTGTTTTATACCAAAAAATTCGCGGGTAAATTCCTGAAATTCTAAATCTAGAGTGAATCAAAAGAAAAGTTAGAGTGATTGGAACATACTTGTTTACAAGCAACGAGAAAGTTGGTTCTTGAATAGTGCCTGTTCCGGTTACGCAACACGCAAATGCATATGTAGAATGGATTGACACAAACGCAAAAAAGTCGAAATACCAATACAAAATCTTATAACGGTTTGTTACTGCTATTTCTGCATAACAAATTAAAATGCAATAAGTCTCATTAAGGGTGACGCAGTCGATCAATCAGAAAACGTTTTACAGTAATAGGAAATCGATATCACGAAAATTTACGCGTGCTCAGTTCCAAGGATACGTAATTACATGAAATTGATAATAATTTGCTGAATGACTTGACTGCGTCTCCGTTATGGAGACATATTGCTGGAATATGGATTGATTGATTGATTCATATGACTCAGCTAATAAGCAGAAACAATCCAAAAAACACCATGCAAAGAAGTAACCAATTTTCAATGGAAACTACGGTAGAATAAATGAAAACACAATGGCAAAACAACTGATCAGTGTAAACCAAGATTGTCACTGTGTCACGCACGATTGGAGAGACCATGAAGGTCATCCAGTTAAACCAGCCCTGGCTATGTACAAGTCCGAATCATCGCAAAGTTATGAAAGCAGACACGGAAGTCAAATTCCTCGAAAGTTCTCCACAAACCTACAGCCTTCGTTTTTCAGAAATTAAATTGGTATTTTTATGTGGGTCTTGCCTCGTGCTTTATCTTTATTGCTAGAAAAACGATTTGTGTGAATGTACGAAAATACCAGGCATTATAACAGTAAAACGCACTCTGCTTGGGATATCATTACCATTTCTTATGAGTAAAGCAAGTTGATACACTAAAAACATAAACAACTGCAAACAAGGTGGCAAATTCCGAACAAAAAGAATAGTCTCATATTTATCAGGTAGATTCAGATATACCTGAGGCTATTGCTTGTTGACATGAAAACAGTTCTATAAAGGAATTTGCTGTACTTATATTTAACATCCTTGTACCGGAGGTCACATTTTCTAATTTTGTTGCAACACCTTTTTATTACGTAAGGCACTGTCTTTATGGTTACAATCACAAATGGGATATTTGTGTTCTTTTTTGCAAAACATAGAATATGTGCTTGGTGTCACCATGCTGTACGCAGTGATAAAAATACCTCACCTTGTTGAAATGCAGTTTACGAAATTATTCCTGGTGTTTCTTTTTCACATTATATCTGCAAGCGTTGCTATTATACTTTGCAATCAACCAAATATTGTTTCACGTAGCACTTCTGTTTTTTCCAGGCTTGCATGAAGCTTTGGATAAGAATAGCCATAACTTTGTGTTCCTAGTTCAATTTGATCGTGGTCCTTACTAAATGTCTTCTTGTGTTGCTTTTTTGTTTTTATTTTTCAAATTCGTATAAATTCTAGATTATGTTGTAAGCATTGATGCATGCAAACATTAAATGTCAAAATGTACAATTTTGTTGCATATACATGATGCATCAGTGCGTCATACAACACACTGCGTTGATCTGAAATGCACCATAAGGCTATTGGAAACTTTTACATGATTGTACGGTTTGTTGTTTTCGTTATAACGACTGAAACAACATACCCCACAAGAGATGCAATTTGCATGTGATGTTCATAAGCAAGAACTGACCCAACAACTACGCTTCCTGAAAGTGTCGAAGCTTGCACGTTCAAGACAGGAAATACGTTTTCCTAAACTTCCAAACGTGTTGTGAATTAATCGCAGATTCGCATCTTTATGACTCAACACCAAACAAAAGCAAATTGTGGTCAGAGTGCAGCTCGTGTGATGAAACTGAACTCAAAATTTTTACAGCAAGCTTGATTTTTTGTGTTGGTCGTTTATTTGAACACGGAAAGATCTGTTGTGATACGGTGGAATTTTAATGTTTCCTTACAAAGAAAAATTACGCTCAAAGCATGAAAATGTTTCGTTGTTGGTACGATGATATACTGTATAACCATGAGGATGTTTAGTGCCTCCTGTACTGCTTACAAAATTTTATCAATTTTGTGGCTAACTCGGCGAACTTGAAATGTAAAAAATTGTTTTAAGCCTTCACTTCGGTTAGGAAATAAACAAAACTTAAGTCAATATCCAACGCGTTCAGGATAAACAAAGGTTTCAAACCTGTAAGTTTCAAAAACAGCTGCACAAACAAATTTACGCGTTGCTTCGGTAAATGATATTTCTCGAATTAAAGATGTTCATAAAAACTTTGACAAATATGTTAGAATCTCGTTAAAAGAAAATTTTTATTTGATAGGTGGATAACAATTGACTTTCACCTGTCCATATTTGACAAAAAAACTCCTTTGTAAAGAATATGTGTTCCAGTACACTTGTATATTGTGAAGACGACGTTGACTGAGCTGCAATCTCTCTGTTTGCAAATCTTGTACACGCGACCCGTAATAAAATACGAGAACATGCATTGTGGCTTGATTGGTTATCATACTTTATTCGTAGACTTCCTTACGTTTGTTGTCTTGATAAGTTTCAAAAGATTTTACCTCTCATGAAAAAGTGCCACATAGACGGCAAAAGGCATATACCACCATTCCTTCAACAAATGACAATTACAACGTCATAACTCACATGCAGCATCTCTCCGTAATATGCAGCATGCAAACTATTTTATTGCTTGCAGCTGCCATTATGCATTAAAGTGATTTATTCCAAGATTTTATGTACTTACACAGAAAATGGTTAAACGTTTCCGTATAGTGTTCTTACAGTAGTTCAAAAGCATAGCAATAACATATTTAGTGTCAAAGGATATCTTTAAAAATTGCCATATAGTGATTCCCTTGTCATAGCTACATGTAAAAGATGAGCCTGACTGGTTGCAACTTCACAGAAACGTTTGCAAAATTCTGTTTTTCATTTCGCCACGCTGCATAGCCGTAAATACAATATAAGTAGAACAGCTGTTTAATCGAAAAAGAAGGCTAAATATTTGTTTGCTATTAATAAACATTAGAAAAGAGCTACGAAAAAGATTCGATTTTTCAAAGGTAAATTACATGGAAGTGTTTGATATAAAGTAAGCATTTGTATACTCCACCAGCACATGGTCACAATGACTTTGCGTATACTTTCAAAGCGATGAAGTTTTGCGGAAAAAGACCGATTAAGCAATTTATATTTATGAGTGGCTCGTTGTTCTTTGGCACTAGGTGACTGAAAAATACTTCACCTGGATCAGTTTTAAAAACTCTGTAAAGCAATTAAAACATTATTTAAGTTTACACTTATGAATGCACTGAAATTCGATCCTGATGTCAAGCAATTACCGTGATGATGCCGTCTGGGCGTGCAACGTAAAAGGAGACGTTGCCTCCCTCTGGATTCAAGTTTTCGTCGATATTGACAGGCAAGTCACCATCGTTTTTCAAACGAACTTCCAGTTCCACCAGGTCTCCCTGCAAACGGTAACCATAATCTTGCTCATATCTGATCAATCAGTATGCAAATATGAATATTAGAAGCAATAAGAGTCACTCGGACTCCTTGAAAGTGAAAACGTTTACCGGACACACACTTTCTTGAAATGAAAACTCACGTTAACAACAAGAAAAGGTCCTTACCAACTTGGCGCGTAACTTCACAAACGTCTGAGGGAAATAAAATTTCCGAGTAGGCACTGTGAAATATTTCAGATCAACACTAAAAAATACTCTTTCGAGCAAATTTAGATTTTTCACGATGTCGTTTGCTGCCTTATGTTTTATGATTCATCCGGACAAAAAGTTTTGGAAGTTTGAATGTAACACTTACAACCCTATGATGACTTACCAATATCGCGAACCTCCCTTATTTCACCTGGACTCCCTTATCTTTTAGTCGGCTGGTATCCAACCGACACAACTAGTTTTCGAGCTTTTTCCATACGGGTTACTGTAGCTGTAGCATGCTACTTTTTAACATGAAAGTATAGCGTGCTCCTTTCGCTGGTATTAGCAGCAAAGAAAAGAGCTTGCCGTCGATTATCCACGTTTGCCAAAAACACACGTTGAGACCAGCTTTACTCGAAAGTGCTGCGTCAAATTAGGGCACTGCGCAAGATCCACATCTTAAAATATCTACGGCATTAACAAAATATTGATTTTTTCAGCGAAGAGTAGTTTCTACGTCAGTCCACGCCATGATCTTTCAGTTCATCTGTACTTTTGAGCAACCTCTGGGCTCGAGTTTTCGGTTTTGCAGGAAAATTGTTACAAACTGCAAGTCACGGAGTCCGCCATACTTACAAACTCACCAGCTCATGAGTTTTAAGTGTGTGGGGAAGTATTTCACAAAATAGCTAGCCAAGCATTACTTCATCTCAAACTTTTTTTCAAACACCTCTAAACCTCAAATAAATGTGTGGAAATACTGCTGGATTGTTTTGAAATGTATTACACACTTCAAGGTTATATTGCTATGATGATCACTCATGAGATTTCTCTAACCTAGTTTTATTTCTTTGAAACCTCGAAAAAATGACTAAATATTGTTATGCGTGTACATATTTTTTGTTAAAAAATATCAAGAACAATTACGGCGGTAAAAAGCCATCTGACCTGAGAAGTATCTAAATCTGGCCAATATTCACCTATGAAATCTTTTATTTCAACAATAATAAGCTAGTATTGGTAACCAATGCAGCGGCCTGGTGGATAATGAAAGCTTTACGTCGGCTGTGACCTGAAACTTTGCGATTATGACAACTAAGCATAAACGGTTTTGTACACTTGTTTCATTTTGAAAGTATTGTGGTTTAACTCAACAGTCGTGTTGTGTCTGAAGTAAATAAGGTTGTGAGGGCAAAGTAACCACCAGATGGCAAGTTTGCTAAGTGATGCCAGGTGGTGGAAGAAGCGTCGCATTTATTGATTTTCAGGAAAACGTCTTGGACAAGAAGCAATTTGTCTTTTAATGTAAATATTGGGTACATTGAACTGGGAGTTTTTATTGTAAAAGCGCACTGTTAAGGAAAGAGTACACTAACTGATACTAAAGCAGTTAAGTTTACATTTATCGCTTTCATCACCATTTTCACAAGTTCGGTTATTCAGGAAGAAATACATATTACCGATTTGCAGGCGACTGGGAAATGACAACAAAATGAACTCATTTCATTTCGTATTCAAGAGGTTGATCGAAAAGGGAGGAAGAATTGGTTTCCTACTTATTTAAAGTATGTTGCCTCCTTGCTTGAAGGGCACCAACATATTTGCGCTTACGTTTGCCTTTTTTGCGCAGTTTTCAGCAGAAAGAAATCCTCACCTACATTAACCGTACCAAGGTGTGTTCTTTATTGCCCCTCGTTTGTTTGTCCCTAAATACACTACACTTTCAGTTTTAGTCCAATTCTCAAGGAATCAGCCAAGAGACTTCACTAATCAAGGTCCGTTATTTCAGAGCAGATTCAACAAGGTTTATGAACTTAGTGCAGTGTATATGAACTTTTGCTCATGTGCGCTTTAATAAAACCGTTTGATGATATAAAATTATAAGCGACTTAGCAGTCTGCAATTAGAGTGACGTACAGTAGGTGGATTCACATAAAAACTGTGAATTTAGTTGAGGAACGCCATTTGCAGGTAAAAAGTAATGTCAACTTTTGTCGTCAAAAACTGCTAATCGAATGCAATTCGGGTTTGTTCATTTAGTGGAGCAGTCATGTCATCTTAACCTTTCACAAACAACACGCTAGAAATTCGGTTGGCAGCAATGATCTATTGGAAAATTCCCAAATTCATCATTCCTGCTTTTTCTTGAAACTCACTGCATGGTAAAGTTTATTCAGAGCTTTAATTGATAGCTTCAGTTTCTCTTCATCCTCGGTTTCATCCACATCATCATCTGTTGTGGGAATATTCTTCACTTTGAGGTACTCATTCAAAACGACGTTCGTTTGAGTAGCATCGAGAAATCCCTACGTGAGTGGATCAAAATTATGACTTTCATTCTGTTTCATTTACGCAACAACTGAAACTTAAAGCACAACTCCAACAAATATTTCAGAAAAAATAAATGGCGGTAGAGCAAGCTGGGTTGCATTTGCAAAGTGTTTGTACACGAGGCTGAAATTAGAAAAACTAGTGCCTTTCGTAGCTCATTGGGAAAAGTAGATCCTTTTACGTTGTCTATAGCATATCCTTAAAAATTGATACAAAACTTTAGAGAAAACATTACATGTTCGCATAGGTGCAATTCTGCAATTCATACGGCCTAGACAACAGAGATGAGCTCGGATTAGGACTGGATCAGGACTGAAGCGAATTTTGGCTGGATCAGGATTGGATTGGACTGCAATTTTTTTGAAAATTGGCGGATCAGGACTGGATCGGACTCAGAAAATTTTTGTTGTTTTAATGTGATTATTCTGAAAATATCAAAATTTTTAGCATTTAGTTGTGATCCGATTTCACAGGTTTGCTAAATGGTTGTGTATATTTTGCCATGAAATGCAAAAACGCTACTGGGACTATTTTGCAATTCGAACTGCATCCACGTTTGTTCACTTATAATGTCCAGGTCTAGTAGCAACGTGAACATAGTTGAGTGGTAAGCGTCAATGCCTGCTGTACGATTGTTCGTTGGTTCTGCTCGCATCATTTTCTTTGGCTTAGCTTGTAGAGGTTACACCTTTGATAGGAATGCTTTTAATGCACTTTTTCAAAACGTTTAGGGTTAAGTTCATGGTGTATGTTTAAGTTTCGGCTTAGGGTTTACCTTTAGGGTTTCGGTTTGCAGATTAGGTTTCTGGTTTAGGTTCAACTTTTAGGGTTAGATATTTGGGTTGATGTTTGAATTTGGGTTTATGTTTTAAGTTTTGGGTTTAGGTTTTGGGTTTAGGGTTTGGGTTTAGGTTTTGGATTTAGGTTTTGGGTTTAGGTTTTGGGTTTGAGGTCATATGCAACAAAGATCTTACGCTAATCCAAGTGTATTGTCCTTGTCACTTGATCAATCTAAGCAATCGGATTCTCCTAATGGCAAAATAACTTCAGCAGTGCTTTTCCCTCTGAAGCCTAATAGACACTTCCATGTTAAATTTTGGAAACGCCAAAAGGCTGTGCCTATTTTGCCTCATTATTCAAAAGCACTGCTGGAACTATTTTGCCTTCAACCAATCGTATTTGACTAAAGGCAAAATAGCTCCAGTTATTATTTTGCCTCATGAGGCAAAATATATACATATGATTTTACATTGGCGGATCAGGACTGGATCTGACAGATGATTTTCAAAAATTTTGGTGATCAGGAGTGGATCGGATTCAATTTTATCGGATCAGGACTGGATTCGGACTGAAAAATTTCACAGTCCGCTCATCTCTGCTAGACAAGTAACTATTCAATCTGCAATAATTGTTTAGCCTTTTTCTGACATTTTCTTTTGTTTTTTTGAAAACATGGCAATGCTGCAGATTTTGAAAATTATAGACAGGTAGTTCATAACAACTGAAATGTTGTGAAGCAACCGCCTTACTCGTATTTCACCAACACGTTTCTTTTGCGAGAAACAAGATTTTTAGCAACTGAAATACATTTGTCTTTGCCTAGAGATTTTTATGCTTTATTTGCGATAACTATGAAATATAACTCTACTGTAGATGAGATGCCAAAGATAGAATTAAGAATTTGTTTGAGGTAGAACTTTATTTGGAAATAGCAAATCGTCTAAAAATTAGATTTTTTATCTCGCAAAAGCTAGATCATACTTAATAGCATTGCTAAAGGTTAGCACCAAAATGCTTAGTATTGCGAAATTAAAGGAGTATGCAAGTTCGACAAACGTCTAAAAGCAAATGAATTGGGCCTATCGTTTCTTTTCGATATACCTACTGTACAGCATAAGGTCTATTTTGGATAAAGTGGTAGAATTCGCAACAACAGCGCCCATCCATTTCAAACAAACGACACCAACGCATCTAAATTTAGGCTTTTTTCCACTTAAGGTATTTTATTTTAAGCTATTCAGCATTCAGATGCTCGTCCTACTTAGATCCGGAGGACGACTTTTCTTTGCTGGTATATACCTTGTTGGGAATATGCCGCAATACCATCAGTTCTGCATCGGTAAAAGAATAACGAAAGTTTTCATAAAACTCTCCCGGGCCAAACACGGCGTCATATTTCCATGAATAGTTCATCCAGCTTAATGATGAATGGTTTCCTGAACAAAAGAAAAAACATTAAGATTGGTAAAAAGAACTTTCAAACGGTTATTTCAATTCTACTTACCCATTTCGAAAGGATGAACCAAACCCAAAGAGTGTCCAATTTCGTGCACAAAGTAATGAAGAAAACGACGCATAGCTTGCTCATGGTAAGGATCATTTTTGTCATCAAGGCCTTTGAAGGCTTTGTTCCTGAAAGATGTGTAACATTTCTTGGAAGATGAATCATTATACACCAAGCATATGGAAATGAATTTATTTCAACTTCCAAATTTTGAAACCTACAACCACATTCATATGAAATAACGCTTGCAACAACCAACAAATTCTTACTTTCTCTTTTTTACTTGTTTGTAAAACCAAAATACACTCACGACGCTTTATTCACTTATTCAGCGATCCATATTTTTTGCAAAGAACTACCCACTATTACTCTGCAACGCACTGTCGACTGTAAAACAACGTTCGTTTCATGGTAATTTAAAATGTAATTGGTGATCATTTCAAGCAATCACTTCTTGGCGCCACGGGTCAAAATAGGTAGTCACCACTCTTGCATAGATACACCCTGGCCTAAATTTCACATGTGTACTTCGTAAATAATCCAAATCCTCGGCATCCATCTTTATCGAAAGAGTAGCCCAAGTAACGATGATCAGGCGGTTCTGACGCAATCATGCACCAAATGTTCACGTCGCGGTCAGAATGATCGAAGTGGTGCAT
>JGI24021J15306_10010766_pt1 | contig 11367 bp, 10 predicted proteins | sample Ectturendosymbi1_FD_15306 | JGI IMG/M metagenome (IMG submission 15306)
GCGCAGAGAAGTTTGATGCGTTTCTTAAACTTTGCAAAAATGAAGAAAACGTGGACGTGAGAAATATGCTTTCCGACAGTAGAAAAAAATCATAGATCAAAGCAAAACTCGGCTGAGACATGTAATCAAGGTGGTTGAGTTTTACGGTCGTCATGAAAGAATATCAGAGAAACAAGATGGCAGTTTAGTTGGAAGGACCCCAGGTTTCGTGGTGAGTACAGTCAACTGTTTATCCACAATATATGTGCTTTCCTGGCTATTCTTATGAGAAGCAATTTTTCCTTTTCATAGCTTTTGCTTCCATAATTTCAGCCCCCCCCCTTAGAAAAATCCTGGCTGCGCCCCTGGCTACGCCTGTGCCCTACAATCTTTCAAATTCCTTCAACGTACTTTTACCATGAGGAAGTTACTGTTATGCTTTATTCTCAAGAGAAAGAAACAGATAATATGAAACCGACAAAATTTCTTAAAGCAAAATGCAAGGAAAAGAAAACCACTGTTTTCTTCTTTCGCAGAAAAGAATTCGTGTAGGTTCTTCTCCATTTTTTTACATTTTCTGAAAGAAACAAATTTTGTGCAGTCAAACTTGCCAATTCAGAAAACACCAGGGATGCACTGCTAACAAAAAATGTGTGGGAACTACCTAAAAACATAGCCATTTCAAAACAGCTATAANCTCATTTTAGACCAAAACTTGAAAAAGGTGTGTGAACGCCGTTNCCACGCATTCCCACCCCACTACACGCCAGTATACCACAGATTGTTGTCAAAGCTCACTCATTGTGACGTTTTTAGTTGTGTGCAATAACTGGTAAAATGGAAATGAGGCTGATAATGTGAAATTAATTGATGCATGGGCATCGGAAGGATTTTTCTTTGATTTTTCCCACTCAAAAAACAACTTTTTTTGCAAAAATTAAAAAATTCGGAGAGGGGCAAAGCCCCCCTGCCCCTTTCTGACGCCAATGGATGCAAGGAACTATGCAGGAAACAGTAAATTCTTGAAAGCAAACTGAAATCCCAGGTGTTCTCTGTACAGTTGGGGTCACGATTTTCAGTCTTCTAACTGCTGAAACCAAGATTGAAAGATTGCGTTGCAGCAACATGGCATCAACGTCTATTTACACTGGCTTCAAAGAGAAAAAAAGTTTAAAATGCAGCCTATTCAAACCACAGGAAACAAACATAACATCAACGTTGCTAAAAAATCAACAAGTTTTGAGAAGTCGCAATTTTGAAATTTTGCCAACATCATTCGTTTTTGCTGACATTTTTATTTACATTGAAATAAATTGTTTTTTTAAATATTGCATATTCTTCCTACGACAAACAGTGTTTTTATACAACCTTAAATCAACTCCCAATCAACGTTGAATACACGTGGCATGTTAGCTGGGTAATCCCTTTCAAATTTACAATCATATAGGCAATAGAAATGCAAAACAATATAGGTTATCTTCAAAGCTGCAACTACCACAGCAAACATCCAACTTTGGTTAGTATAGCTCCAAAATGTGAGCAGAGGCTGGCCTATGCAAGCGGTGGCTAGGTTAGAAATCTGCACAATGAATGCGAATAAACATTGTATTTTGTACTACCGCACATTACTTCTAACGTCTTTGTCAAATCCTGTCACTTCCTAGGTCTACAGTGTACAGGTCATTTCGGCGTACGATTACTTATCTATAATAACTTTTGTTAGCCATTGTTTTTGTCAGGTGTCTTGTGTTATTGCCCACATCATTAGCCCCAAATTCTCATAGTTACGACATGGATTCCGAAATTCCCGAACTGCATTGGCGCTTACGTACTGTATTTTGCATCGGCCATGAAGCCATCATTAGTGGTGAAATGCTCGGTACCCCCATCCAGTGTTACACTTTCGTTATATACGACGACACTGGTCAGAAAGCACGTGTCAAATAATTCCAATTCTGTTTGACAACAAGCATCATAAAAAAATTAGGTCCCTTAAAAATTTGGATGGGCTCCTGCACAGACCTTAATGTTGACTCGGGCTCCTGCTCTGGCTCGAGCCTAAAATATTGACTCCAGCTCCTGCTCTAGCCGAAAATGCAAACTACAACCGGAGTCGACTCCGGCACTCCGGCTCCATGGTCATCTTTGAACTACGCAAGAAACGGTAAGAACACAATGCGCCAATCATGTAATCACCCTTGAGCGAGCACGTGCACATCCAATAACCAATAATTGCACCACATTCACCCCCCCTCACACGAAGTCTGCCAATACGGTATAATGCCATAGCAATCGACAGGTTTGTGTGGCCATGTGGACCTGCGCACAATGGGGGCAGGTGACGTTGCAGCGTATGCATACTTTCTTCCGCTCGATTGCCGCCGTCTTGTGAAGCTGCGCAAGCATCGCAGCGACTGGCATTCTCCGGTAAGGTGGGATCACTAACAGTGTTTTCAACATGTTCACCATGACCAGGCACAAAGCCGACCGGGCTATGTGCTGTTTGAGCTGCTTCTTCCGTGTTTGCGTCATTCTGCTCAGAAGGTGAACCAGGTTCAAATCTCTCCCACCGACGCAATATTTCGCAGAGGCACTGTCGACTCTCTGCCAGACGGGAATCGGATTTGAGCATAGTTGGGTGTCGCATGCACCAGCTCTACCTCGTCAACAATGGGGTCATACTTAGATGAACGTAAATGTCTCTTCAGAAATACAAGTCCAGGCACACTCAACAAAGTGGGAATCGACACACCAAACGTCAATCGTTGTATAAAATGAAACAGGCGCTCATGCGGAGTCGCATTCATTGCGGTACACAGCAGAGAACGTATGGAATGCAACGCATCAGGCAAAACACATTCCCAGTGCGCAATGTCCAGCTTCCGAGACTTAATCGCCAGTTTGACCGCTGTCCAAATTATGCCATTATAGCGTTCGCATTGTCCATTTCCCGGAACATTGTAAACAGACCTTCTACTGCAGGCGATACCATGCTGACGCAAAAACATCGTCAACTCGTTTGACATAAAAGCCGCCCCTCTCTCGGAATGAATGTATGTAGGCATACCAAACAACGCAAAAAGCTGGTTAAAATGAGCTATCACGGTCTTAGAATCAACACTGGCACACGGAAAAGCGAACGGAAAATGAGAATACTCGTCAACAATTGTTAGCAAGTAGCGATTCTTCGTGGATGAAGGGAGTGGTCCCTTAAAGTCTATGCTCAAACGTTCGAACGGCTGAGTCGCTTTAATAAGCTGAGCTGAATCGTTTACAAAAGTTCGGTTTGACTTCTAAACCCATGCGACAACTTTCGACAGTCTTCCGCACATCAGCTAAAGAATATGGCAAATTCTTAGCGCAGACAAAATGATACAAACGTGTTATTCCAGGGAGGCACAATGACGCGTGAATGGTAGAGTACTTTCATGCAAACTTGTGCAATACGCCATAGAAAGGGCGTCAGGGACGGCATTTAACTTCCCAGGACGAAACACTTTGTGAAATTCAAATTCGCTGAGTTGCATACGCCAACGGATTATGTTCTCATTTTTTATCTTACTTGAGTGACGTACATCGTACATAAAAGACACAGACTGTTGATCCGTCACAACAGTGAATTGACGGCCACAAAGTAGATGATCCCATTTTCGAATGACTTGAAGAACAGCGCAAGCTTCCTTTTCCACACTTGACTGATGTAACACGCATTTGTTCAAGGTTCTCGAGAATAACGCCAAAGGTCGGCCTTCCTGATTCAGAGTAGCAGAGATCGCATTATCTGAAGCGTCCGTCCCCAAAACAAAAGGCAACTTTTCATCGATAACTTTAAAGGGCAGCTGAAGTTAAATCCTGCTTCAGTGTCTTTAAAGCTTGCACAGCTTCCTCGCGCAAGGGAAACTCTTTCGTTGCAATCAACGGCTTAATTTTCTCGGAAAAACAAAGGACCCACTGAGCGTAGTACGCAAACATTCCCACAAGGTGTTGGAGTTCCTTGCCAGTGTTCGGCACTGGCAATTCTAATATAGGACTGACACAGTCAGGGTCCGGCAGCAACACGCCGTTCGAAATGTGGTAGCCCAACAATTTGGGAGAATCGTTGGAATAGGCAGCCTACACTTCTTTTTGTTGAAGGTAATATTACACCATTTTGCTGCAGTTAGAAAACATTTTAGATTCTCGTCATGCTCTTCACGAGTCCGTCCACGTACTGTAATATCATCCAAATAAGCATAAGTTCCCTTGCAGTTATACTTTGAAATGATTTCATTTACCATGCGCTGAAAATATGGAACGGCATTCTTCAACCCAAAGGGTATGCGTTTGAACTGATAAAGCTGGCCATTGGTTTCGAATGCAGTAAACAACCTTTCTTCGGGCAGAATAGGAACTTGGTGACACGCGCTCTTCAATTCCAAGCTGGAGTACCAGTTGTATTGAGCTACGCTATTTGCAATGGTTTGCATAAGTGGCAATGGGTAAGCATCCAGGAAAGTGAATTTGTTTATAGTTTGGCTGTAATCAATAGACAAGCGCTTCTTATGATTGCTGTTGTTGACTACTACAACTTGCGCTCTCCACGGAGACGTGCTCGGTTCGATTATACCATCACGAAGCATCTGTGCTGTCTGCGTGGCTATGAATGCTCGATCCGACGGCGAGTAATTTCGTGACTTGGAGGCGACAGGTCTGCAGTCAGGCGTTAAATGTTCACAATGTCGAACTGGCGTAACACCCTGTAATACATCCAAAGAATTCAAATTCAAGGGACACTTGGGACCGCCAAACGCGAAACTAACGCTTTCATGTTCTTTAAGAAATTCTCGGCCCAGTATAACGTCCCACATCAAATTGTCCATAACTAACATGTTCACTTTGTCGTAGCTAGCCAGAACTCCGTTCACTAAGGCGAATACATTTACCTTGTCATCGTCAGAGTTCACTGGCGAAGCGGCAGACAAGGATGGCTGTTGGCTCGTCAGCGTAGCTGTTGGTGCCGGGTTTTTAGACTTAAACAAACAAACACTGGAAAAATGTCCTTTCTTCTTGCATTTGTAGCAAACGTGGTCTCGCGCAGGGCAGTTGAAACAAGGATGTCGCTTGCTGTCGCAGAAATAGCACTTTGTTTCCATCAACAGACACTTAATGCGCACACTGTTCTCTTCACCAGGATTACGCACACCAGCGGAGCCGACCAAATGTGAGGAATTTGACTGGGTGGACAAGCGATACTCTTCACAGTTTTTCTGTGCTTCGCCTAACGTACGCGCTTTATCAGAGGCTGCTTGAAGTTCACGAGCATTGTCTTCCAGCAAACGTTGGCGGATGTACCCACTCCGCAGTCCAGCTACAAAAGCATCGCGGATAGCTGCGTCTCTATTTTGAGAGCCGTTAATGCAGTGTAGTTGTAATCAGCGCTAAGAACGTTGGAAGAATTCTTCAATCTTCTCTTCACTTTTCTGGCGGCACGTGTTCAGTTTATGCCGGGCATGCACTTCGTTGACTGGCTACGTAGATGTTTTCTAAGCAATCGATAGCTTCCTGATATGAAGCACACTCGTGGATGTAGGTATACACTGAAGCGTCAAGTAAACTGATAAGAACATTGTCAATTGTACGCAAGTAGTTTTCCCACGTATGCTTCCAGTGCTGGTACCTCCTAGCGCCATACGCAGTATCAGCTTCAGCAGAGAACACTTGCGGTCTCAAGCATTTATCCATTTTAGCAAAATAAACTGTTGTAATATTTGCACACAGCTCGCCTATTTACTTAGGTTTTATCTTGCTGTAACTGGACTTAGCCCTTAAATACAAAACACACAAAGTTACTTAGGTTCGAACAAACAAGAAACAACGTTCGCATAAGGAAGCCAGAACAGAATGCGCAGCAACTATGCAAGAAACGGTACGAACACAATGCGCCAATCATGTAATCACCCTCGAGCAAACACGTGCATATCCAATAATTGCACCACACCTTACTGCTTTTTAACACATAATGGTCTCTATAACGTAATACAGTACGTGAAGTCATTTTAAATTGCGATTGCACCGTGCGCCAGGGCATGTAAAAATTGGAAGCAGACGCTTGCCCAGAACAGACGCCTCGCTCTGGGTCTAGTGACCAATGAGTCCGGCGGAACGCGTAGCGTGACGGCCGGGGTGGTCAGAGACTGCCCCGCGGTAGCCAAGTAGGCCTGACGAATATTGAAATAGGCACAGAGATAGAAGAGACCTTTCTAAATATTTATCTGCAGTGCACGGACATCACCACAATACAGTACGAATGCATTAAAATTGCATGCTTATTTTTTCCTTCTAACTGTTGCATTTCATTTATTCCTGAGGATGGCTTACGCATAAGCCGAAACGAATAAAATAATGATTTCGATTATTGTGGCTGTTTTGTTTGCAATGAGATACATGAACGTGTTGTACTAAACAATATACGCTTTAGAACGGATTGAATTTTCTAAAGCAGGGGTGGCCAACAAGTCGATCGCCGAGTCTCAGTTGGTCGATCGCGTCTGATTTTGCATTGAATTGACACGATACCTAAAAAGAACACTTCAATCAATATTCCAGGAAGTACATAAAAATTATCCATCAATTGGTTGGAGACTTGTATTCTTGGGCGCCTCTTGCGATGGCTGACCACAGGCTAGCACGGTAGATGCAGGGAAGGTGTTGCAATATATTTTCCTATTATTGCATAACAATTATGATTTAGGTGTAACAGACACTTTGCCTTTTATCTGTGCATTACTTAATAAGGCGATGGTATATTGTATTTGCACGTGCGTTACTCAACTTTGGCATTTTGCACTTGTGATTTTATTACCGAACGGTCGATCGCGAGTTAGCAGAAAAGTTTCTTGTCGATCCCAGTAGAAGAGAAGTTGGCCCACCCCTGGTCTAAAGAAACCATTTGCTACATCGCACGCCTGTTTTTTGCACGAAAATCACACGCATGATATTATGCCGAATCTGTTGTACGTGCGCAGAGCCGCAGACCTTCACAACAAAGTCCCCATTTGCGTCTTTATTGCAATTAATAAACCGTGACGAACCGTGACCGGCAGAACAATGCAGAACAATCAAAAGCCGCCTCGATTCCAACCATGTGGTACAATATCATTGAGTGGATAAATCATCTAAATATAAAGCAAACAAATATGGACTCAATACTCACCCTTGTCGAATTGGGTATGTATATGCAAAAATTTTTGGGATATGATCAGGAGTCGAAAAATCGCAATATCCGCTCACATCTGGTGTACACCAACCACTGTTGTCTTTGTTAAAAAGCCTGCTGTAAAGTTGTTTATTTTAATTACGATAAATTTTCTTTTACCGAGGTTCGCATCAACCTGAAAGTGTGGCTCACTTTACTTTGGTGTGGTGTTAGCCTACACTGTGCAGCAGAGATGAATGGATTTAGGTTTTTCAAACCCATGTCCGATCTGCCCATTTCATTTCAAATACAAATCCAATAAACTCACAGTTCCAAACCCAATTCTTTTTTAAATCCAAAATTCTATCTGTTGTGTTCTACCAATACAAAATATCACCAGCACAGTGTTTGCCTCATGAGGAAAAATAGACATTTCCAACATACCTTGAAAACAAACTCAAGTTAACTCATGATATATTTTTGGCTCAGAACACTATAATAGTGAACACTTTAAAGACTTCAAAGCAGTGATAGCGTGAATCGAGTCAATGACTCGAGACCCGAGTCAGAGTCCTTTTTACAAAATCTCTGAGCCTCTGATGGACCAACCCAGTTCGTTAGCACAGAAAGAAATGAGGATTTTTCGCTTCAGTGGTGATCAAGATCTGCGCAAATGTTTTGTTTTTACTGTCTAGTCGTGCTATGCTACATTTTAAGGATCAAGTGTCCACAATTTGCACAGAGGTGGACCAGACACTTTGCTTTCACGGAGCGGTCAGCAGGGCACAATATATTGACATGATACCTTATCATGGTTTAAATGTAGTAATTGCATATCGTGGCACTGGGCTTCAAACTGTTTCTTTGAGTGTTTTCCAGATACCAGCAAAGTGATCTATGTTTTTCGGATTCAAATGTAATCCAAAAATTATATTGCAAAAGTAATGAAAATACAAAAACCGAATCTTGTTTAAATCCAAATTCCAGCCACTGTTATTTGCATAAGCCCATGTGGCAACTTGATTACGCCACATACAACGTTGAATTCGTAGCAGCAATAGAAGAGTGAACCTAGTCAAATGGGGTAATCTCAATTGCTATTATGCTGAGAAGCGTCTGTGCGACTCTTTCTTTGGTTCGCTCAGGGCAATGCAGCATTGTGGCTGCAACAAATGGCTCCCAACGTGTCTGTGGCTGCAATCCATAGTTGATGGTTGTTTTGAGCTTGTGAAATGGGGAAGTGATGTGGCGACATGATTGCGCCACATACTGTAGGCCTAATGATGAAGCCATAGCAGCTATAGAAGAGTGAACCTGGTCGAATGGGGAATCTCCATTGCTGTTATGCCGAGGGTCGTCCGTTCGACTCTCTCTTTGGTTGGCTCAGGGCAATGCATGACTGTTGCTGCAACACTCATATGTAATCTAACTCAAAGACGAATAAATAGTTTGGAAAGTAAATTGAGTTAATTTACGCTATACTATTGGCTCACAACATTATAACAATTGACACTATAGAGACTTCAAAATATTCACTGCTAGCAGCAATGCAATGAGAACCTTTGTTAAGCATAGCAATATAGCGTGTAAGATATCAAACCAGAAGACTAACAAGCATACAACACCAACGGGTCATTAGAACTGGACTACAAATAATATAATGATATACTGTGCTAAATGTTATTAAAGTATATGTAAGGTATAACAGACATGAGGCAAGAAAATGGATTGTATCAGTGAATGTCCAACCAATTCTGTAAGTTTGATGACATGATAAACAATGGATCAGACTTGTTTCGCTGGTAACAGACAGTCTCAATATTGAAACAAACATAATAAACAATTACAACGGATTTGAGTAACTCTTATCAGTACATAAACCTGCAGTCCCAAAACTGAATCGAAAGTTGCGAAGAAGTTCAAAAAAAATCATCAATTCCAATCCAAACCTGGTTAAGCAAAAATGAAACCATCGAAATCCATCAATATGTTGGAATGTTGCAAGATTTAAATCCTAGTACATGTTCAGCTCTGGTCATTTTCATGTATTGGCCATGCGAAAGACAAGGAAGTATATTTCTCGTGTAGCGATGGAAAAGCTTGTGCGGCAAGTGCGCAAAGCTTCACACTGTGGAAGTGAGCAATGGAGATCACCTGACAAGATCATTCTATTATTGCTTGTTCACACCACATATTTGTGTGTTGCACTTCGCGCTCATCCTGTTCATGGTGAATCGCACTTTCAAAGCAACGCCAACTGAGAGGTGGCAACACATCTGCTCCTTTTGCAATGAACCATACTTATCGCACGTTATTATTGTGAAGGTTGCACTTGGCACCACCTTCACATCTTGGTCGCAGCACCACTTTGCTGTGATTGGAAAGCCCGAGTGGCATGCGCGCAGAGCTTCTTCACACAGTGACAGCAAGCAATAATAGAGATCACATATCATCCTCATTCTATTTCTGCTTGTTTGCGCCCCATATATATGGGTGTTGTTCTTCACACACGTCCCGATTGTGCTGAATTGCACATTCAACACAATGCTGACCAAGAGTTTGCAACACTTGCAGCAAGGTTGCTTACACTTGCTGAAATGATTGAGAGTGAAAAATAGAAGTAAAATTCAAACTGAATAAACATAGATGCAAATAACCTGCAATCAAACTTGTTAAAACAATATTGATCCCCATTTTCTAACTTATCGAGCGCTATTTCACAGCATGTTGGGCAGCATTTTCTGACTTATCGGGCACCATTTTACAGCATGTTGGGTGTTATTTCATAACATAAAAAAGTCATACAAAAATGTGAAATTTCATTTGACTCGACATGGACTCGATCTTGTAAAACAATGACTCGAAGTGACTCGACAGTTTTTGTGACTTTCCTCTGACTTGACTCGACCAAGTCATGACTCGATTCTGACTCGACTCGAAATAATTGTAGATGACTCTGACTCGCTTTGACTCGAAGGGCTCGTGACTCTGACTCGACAAAAATGACTCGGGCACATCACTGCTTCAGGGTAAGCACTATCAGCATTAAATGCAATGAGAAGCTCAGTTATAAATTCAAGTGTAAGATATCAAATCAGACAATCAAACTACCGGTGTCAAGCGAAAATTTTGACCTCTGCGAAATTTCTGACCTATTATTGTTTGTCAGCTGTTTTGCTTCTCAGAGAAAAGGAATAAAGTTTGGCGATTGCTTTTTTGATGTGTGTTGTGTAAATTAAAACATTTGGTTAGATGTCAGATACCCACAATAAGCTAACAGTTGTTGAGTTCGTCTTGGCTCCTCAACATGTAACGTCTTGTTATCCTGAAACGACAACGAAAGAAGACTTCGATTACTGGAAATGAATAACTGAAGAAAGCAACTTAGAAGTTTACCGACGGATTCACGACAAGTCAAACGAAGCTGAACATTAATCAACGACTAAAAGACATTAAACTCTTTAGAACTTAGTTATGTGTACCTATTTGATGTATTACGAATTTGTACTTGGCACAGTTATTGTGAGTCATCTTTCGGAGAGAGTAACAAAACGGTATAGAAAATTACCACATTGAAAAATAACTTCAAATTGCAAACAGAATTAATGATGAAAACGCATACAAATATTGCTGTCAAATACCGATTCGAAATACACGCGAGCTGAGGTTGACCACTAGTGTCGCTATTGCACCGTGTACTGTTCGAAATTTGTCACGTGATCTTGGTGTCGTATGTTGTGTGTATATAAAGAGCGGAATGGCTAGGTTCGTCATCAGTTCAACTCACGGGTCTCACCGGAGTAGTACCTTCCTGCACGTAGTGTGATAGGATAGGTCGAATCAAAGAACAGTTGGCGAACGAGTGGGGTCTGCCGAATTCGTGAACCAGAACACGCTTGTAGCTAACTAATACCCCAGAACGGTTAGACCCACGGAGTTACCGAGGTCTTAACCAATTTTCAGGCAGATCGTGTTACGACTGCTTAATAGAATGGGTTGCTCTCTCTCTCTCTTCCGCCATAAAAGAATTGAATTCGTATTTAACGCTTGTTGTTAACCTCTGATGTTTACAGTAACTTATGTTACATGCTTTAATTGACGATTGTTGATGTAAAACCCCTGTTGTGATGAATATCGCAGTGCTTAAAGTTATACTAATAAAACCATGAGTGAATACAATTTTGTTGTGATAAACTGAGCGGTGTCGAGCGAAA
>JGI24021J15306_10010767_pt1 | contig 11367 bp, 9 predicted proteins | sample Ectturendosymbi1_FD_15306 | JGI IMG/M metagenome (IMG submission 15306)
CGTACTTGGCTGGGGTTGTAAAACTTCTAGCTTGCAAACCAATGAGACGCAGCTAATCCGTCATATAGCCCTTTTTCATGCAATCAAAGAGACTAGAACTAAACTGAAATAGTTTTGTATTTTTTTTAATTACACTTTTACATTTTGCGCAACACTTGAAAAAAATTGCAGTAAAAAGTTGCACGCAAAAATCGAAAATGTTGCAAAAAGTTGCAANATAACAACCCTGGAAACAGCTCAAAACATTGAACTGCATGTATTTTGAGTATTTAGGAAGCTGTTGGAAGCTGTAAAAAAAAGTTGCNAAAANTTGCCCNAAAAACTTGCCCTACTGATAAGTGTAGAGCTCTATAAAATAATTAAGCAGGTTTTTCGAAACAACTTACATGATTTATCTAAGTGGTACTGTGTAATTACCTACCAATACATTAAGTATACCGGGAGAGCATATTTTTGGCAAAAGTTTTCGAAATACAAAAACACAAGTACACAGCGCATATTTCCTCCGATCAAACTTTTTCTTGTGATGTCAAATGAAGAAAGAAAAATTTTATAAATTTTATAATTCTTAGATTATGCACTTACCAGAGTCACATACTCCGCGAGGAATGCTATCTGCAAATATTTCAACAAACTCAAATAGACAGAATGCAAAATGAAGTGAGNTACAGAACCTCGATAGGAATACGTGGGTATATAGCAAACAATATGCACACAACAAATGATAGTAAACAANTGTTTTGATCTTTTCTGTTAANTTTTCAGTTAGTTCGGACAAGCTGGGAAGCTGTTATTCAACTTTTTCCAGCTTATTTGATTCAGTAACTTTATTTTTCATTGATTTCATTGATTAAGGACAAAGAATCTATCACTTTTGATCGGGAAGACGATATTTTCGAAATTAATGAAATACAACAAACGTCACTGCATAGAAACATACTAAAATATTTTTGTTTAAATAAAATATTTTTGGACTCACATTTTGTAATGCGATTATATGTCACATTTAAAGATTAACAATGTTGCAGAACTTTTATTTTTCAATCTGTTAACACTGAGCTGCATTAAAACATTGTCATTCTAAGACATAACGGTTTAGCAGATTTTGATTGGCAGCCCAGCATAAACAACAACATGTAATAATTACTTTTTCGGAGTTTCAAAACACAACTACTGCTCTTACTTGACGCGCACAAAAAATGCGTTTTAAAATTTTGTTCAATTTTGACAAATGCTTAATAAAAGCCTAATGCAAAATCCTCGAATTGCAGAATCTCACTGCGACGAAATATTGCAGTAAACTCGTTAACTGAAGTATTGCGCTTCACTTTGTACAAAGGTTATAAAGAATTTAACATGAACTGTATAATATAAGACATAGGTTTTCTACTGGAAATTCACACATAATTTTTTGAACAGTAGCACTGGTAAATGTGTTATGGAAATTTGGACGAATTAGCTCTAATTCTAAAACGACGTTGGCTGTGGCGAGACAAAGTGAAGTAAGCATTGATCCATCATGCGAATGAGTAACCCAAAGTTTGAAGTTGCTACAGCCTGTGATAAAGCAAACGGTGTTATGGCCAAAGCCTGAGTTTTGGTGAAATAGAAAGAAATACAGTGGACTGTGGATCTCATGTCTAAAGGCAGCAGTGTGTGTACACTGTACAGTACTTCTTATACCGTTTATGAACATCTGTTGAATTTTTCACGAATCTTAAAAATGTGAGTATTCCTTAACATCAAGTTACTTAAGCCTACAAGACATGACATTTTTTATTGCGACCATCTCATGCGAATTTATTGACCTAGGTACATCTTCCCTCAACGTATGTATCCAACATTATATAAAGATGTCTTAAAAGCCTTTTTTTGAATGATGTCATTTTTCTAAAGTTTTAGTGCTCTAAGACAATTTTTAAAAATCGCAATTTGCGAACAATGATTTTGTACCTTAATGTGTCTTCTACGCTTTCGTATGCACAATCATACACGTTAGTTGCTCTGGCAGGTCGCAAAAAATTTGAATCAATGTAACAATTTTACTGCTTAGAAATTTAAACGAATCACTGCGATAAGAGACAGTTCTGCAAAGAAACTTAATGATTTCTTTTTCCTATTAGAATTCACGTACTTTTTTAATACTGCGTATACATTTTGGCCAAATTCCATACTTTTTCAAGGTCTTGAAACCGAATTCAATGCGTTTTTAATATTTTAATACCACGTGGGAACCCTGATCTTAAAGGTTTCTCAAAATGAGGCAATATCATTTATTTAAACAAGGGTGTTTTGCCAGTGACAAATTATAACTACTTACCAATACAACGGGACTCCTCTAACATAGGTCTTGGTTCTGAAACAAAAAATGATAATGCCACAGCTATTTCCAAAGCATCGTTTTTAATCGCTGTACCGGTTAATTGCACACTTTTATCTTACAAGATTTAGCGTTTTTAGGAGTTAGGACAACATTACAAAGTAATCTGCATTGCGTACATCAGTGCAGTAATACAAACTATTTTTATTTCAAACGTCATTAAGTACAGCCATGTAAGCATAAAAGCATTCCTTCACATACTAAGTGCAAATTTTGGGTGATCATTGCAAAAAAACGTTTCATCATTTTTACTATCAACCAGAAGATAAAAAAAAACCGTCGTTCATATTATGTTTAAACAAGAGCTGGTAAGGTCTACACTCTACACAGTGGGCGAAGTATGTACTCTGACAAGAGCGAAGTGTCTGATTATTTGCGGTGAAAGAATTCCTTTCAACACACATCGTTCGTTCAGAACCTGTAGTTGAGTCAATATACAAATATATTCAATGTACTTTATTATTTAAATCATAAGTTTAACTGTTCCGTTTGGAAATTAAGAAAAATAACTTTTTGAAATGAAGCAGGTGGTGTTTCAGAAGCTATTTAATTGTTATTCACAAATACAAAAAGTCCTAATTTGTCTCACCTTCTGCTTTCATGCTAAACGCAGTGGGATGGAAACCTGAAAAACAGAAAAGAACAGAAAAAATCCATAACTATTGACCACGCTTACAATCACTGATCATTTATTAATGTAAATGTCCCAATCAAACACTTCATTCATGAAATATTTTTGAACATAAGCATGCGCTGTCCTGGTGTGCTGATAAAATATTGTTTCCAAGACTTAAAAATTGAAAATATTCGCAGCCCGTAAATACTCTGCTTAAAACAAGCAGTAAATATGTTATGTTCAACATAGCAAGAAGTAATTTACCGTCACTTGGCACTTCAACCGTTCTGTAGCTATATCGTCTTTGGTGCACTGCTCCAGCCCTTGCAGTTCTAGTGGCCATCGCAGCTGCGCATAGAAAAAGCCAGATTTGTTTTGATAAAAAGCTGTTGGGAAGTTGTTTGCGATGAATCTAAAGGTTTCCTTCAACTGCTTCAACATTCTCATATATGTTTTTGCTCAACTAGATTCCAGTCGATACGTACTACGTAGCAAAGGCATTTTTAAAATATATTTCATACAGTAGATCAAAACGTTTAGTACATTTGCTTCTCAATCTTTTTTAGGTGGCGGACCACATTTATTGAAAATTTTTGTGGGACCCACAATGAGATATTGCGCTAAAACAACAATGAAATTGAAATATGAAAAAGAATCGAAATATACGCAACACATGTAATTTACACCGTTTATGGAAAATTTGAGCTTGCTGATTAGATATCATGAGATTTCCTGATTTGATCAATAGAAAATCCGATAATTTTCAAGGAACGTTTCAGCAAAATGCCGGAGTATTGTAACATTTTGAAATGTTTCGCAGCCCTCCTGGAAGAACGTGGACCGCTGCCCACTGTTTGAGAACCCTGGTTTAGTGGACTGTTTGGTAAACAGATCTGCAATTAGTTTTGTTGCACTTAACATTTTCGTTGAAACAAGTGAACAAACAGAAAACTGTGCAACATTATTTAGTATAGCGTGGCGTTTAACGCTGGATCTTCACAAGGGTCTGCTACACTGGGCCAAAGTCAAAGCAAGGTGCTGGTTGCAATAATTGCATTTAGTTCAAGAAATCTGTGTTACATTTGGGAATTAATGCCTGCTTCGCAATGATCTAACTCGAAATAATTTGAGCACTTGCACACAAAATTTCAAAACGTTCTTTCTTCGAGCTATGTGTGTCATCTCATGTAATAGAAAGTTGGCATGTTTTTTGTTGTCATATTCAGAACTTACTCCTGCGATATCCGGATGAAGGGGGCCGACGAATTGCTTGTCGATCCATTTTCGTGATATCAGCTTGATCTATTAGTCCTTCAACGAATTGTTTTTTCTTGAGTATCTAATCAAGCAAAAAAGCTACTTAGATAAAAACTAGTTCATTTTCTGTATCTTGTTTGGCGATTTATGCTAACCAGCATCATGTGATAATGGTTGACAACTTAGTGTTTAGTGTTCATAGGTGAAGTTCTGAAAATTTTTCATTTAAACGAGGTTTATTGGATTTGTCAATATTGACAACATCAGCATTCATCCACTTGCAAAAAAATCTTTGTGCTCACTGCTATTGTTCATCAGCAACAAAACTTGCACGAGTTCACATTGATATTTAGCGCTTTTGTTGACACGCTATCGTAAAAATTCAGATTTCCTCTTTTTATCGTAGTTCGTGCTCGGAAATACTTCATCTGTTTTTTGCTGTTGTTCACCGTTGTTATCGTCATTCAGCCAAAAGCCGCTTTTCATCGCGTTTAACCACAGAAGGGGGTTTTGTGGTTGGATAAAAAGCATTACGACCGACCTTCTTTCCGTAGTGCTTTTTTGATTTGACTTTGGTGACGCAATTGGCCGTAGGCCATAGCCTGAAATTTGCTTCTTTCCGGGGCGGTTGAGGTGAACGCTATTGCCCAAAGAGTGCTACGGCGATTCACTCAGTGGCACGTGGATCGAACAACCGGTTCCACATTGAGAAGCGGACAATATACCACTGAGCTAGCGCCGCCCTCGGTGGTTTTGTATCGTCGTCCCAGTGGTGTAGTCTTAAACGCACTCTTTCGAGATAAGCACTTATTTCCAATTGCATTTACGGGATTTGCTTGGTTAAAAACGGATGTATCAGACAGGTGGCAGCTGCAAATTTCGCTGCAAAACTGTAACATTTGACATTTAGGGGTATATTCTATGTTTTCTTTACGTTAAACTGCCTACAAAAAAACAGTGCTAGCCTCATGACAAGCTTTTGAGGAATCTGTCTGATTGTTTCTACTTTCATACTTCTGCGATGATTAGAACTTGCCCATATCTATTTTTCAATAGTTGTAAGCTCCAAAATTGGCGAAAGTAAATCAATCACAATTTATTTCACAGGGAAACTAGTTTCGCGTTTTCATACGCATCTTCAGTCCTGCGAAACGCCGTAAGACAGACCTAACTAGCGAAAATTGACACTTGAAAACAAACACAGAAAAAAACAGCAAGGTGTTGGATCTTGCTTCGCCCCGCTCAGGGGTTGTCCCGGTATTGCAGTACTTCAGGGTATGGCCACCACCTACGAAGATTTGCTTTTAACAGCCTATGGAGATAGCTTCAAGGTCCCAGACCAGACAGTTTCGCTTTATAACTGAAGTTTGACAACCTTTGACCTGAAAAATAGCGCTACGTCCCTGCTGCACTCTTCCCGGTTCTGGGATCAAAGGAACTAATGACCATTAAGCGCAATCATAATACTGAGATTTCCTTCTTATCATATTATCAAAGGATTGCTTGCTTCAATAGAAAACAAAAATTGAAGCCACCTACTTTGCTTCACCTTTTTCCCGGATGCATTTCCACTGAAGTTGTGTTGAAAAAATTGGTTTGTTTATTATTTATTTAGTTCTGAAACTATCAAAAGTGACATTTTGCTTCATAGTCAACTAAATTGCGAAGTGAATTACCTCAGGTAGACAAAAAGGCAAATTGATTATTTTCTTCAAATATTCTTGCCCACTGATATTTGCTCTACCCAATGCGTCACCCATTCCCTCCTCGATACTTTTAACCGCAATCCGGGAATCAACAGCAATCAAGCAAACAAATCTTGATAATCTGTCGCTCAAAAGGATGCTCACCGCTTCCAAAACTGCTTTTACCTGAAAATATACAAGCAAAAAAGAATGATCCAATGTTAACAAATATTTTGAAAAAAGAAATGTGTGGGTCTTTGCTATAAGTAACTTTGAACCAGTTTCTTGGGTTGAAAACACATTTTCATTTTTCAAAGCAACTTGGATTATTGCACCGTTTTTTCATTATACTTTGAAAAATTGTTTCAGACTATTTCCTTGTGGCATGCAGTCATTTGTCTGTGAAGATCGTTCCCTATCTGCTTTTCTCACAGCACGCCGTTGTGCTTATCCATGTGTAGCACAGTGATACTGGAAAGATTTAAATAATTGATAATTTACTGCAGTTTCAAAAAATTTATAAAACGATTTTCTGAAATTGGAAGACAAGACTTTTCAGGCTCTGGGACTTACAGAAAATAATTCGCGGGAATGGGAAATTATTAGAACAACCACTTTGACATTTCTTTCATTGCAGTTACTCCCGTTGCCTCCTTTATTTTTCATCAACAAAAGTCTTCACATCATACCTTGCTCAACGGAACTCTGTCCAGGTCATCGATTGTAATCACAATTTTATAATCCATTCTGTGAGAAAACTCGGCACAACGAACCAATTTAGTGATCACGTCCATCTGTTAAATGCACATGATTATAGACAGCGGCGAAGTGATCTAATGATTATTGAAGGTTTTATTACAAATTGACCGTGGAGTCCACAAAGCATCAAGCGACAGAAAAATTTCAAATGATGTGCACAGTTTCTTGGTATCAATTACTCTCATTTGTTTCGTTCTGAACAGTCGCGGTTTCAAGCGAAATTTCTGAATTCCGCAAACGCTGACTTCCCGCCATCTGCGCATGCAGAACGATATTCCAGGCCACGTACATCGCAAGCGGTTTTCGGGTACGTTTCACAAGATTCAAGGTCATACATTTCATAAGCGCTTTCACACTTCTTGCAAGTATAGCTTATGGTTAGAGATAGGTAGGTCAGAAACTTAGCGTGGCATGTCACGCGAAATCACAGAGCGAAACTGGCAGGTCTTCCGCACACCATGAGCTACAGTACCAATTTACAGGATCTTGGTGAGACCCGGCCGAGAACCGAATTCCAGGCCTACTGCACCATCACGGAAGTGGACGGTACTTACCACGTGGACACGGGCTGGCCTTCAAGAGAGCAGTATCTTCTGGCTTAATCAAACTGGAAACGCAAAGAAATCTACGCCACATCGCGAACAATCAACGAATGCCAAGCAATCAAGTGCACCCAACCAAAAACCCACTCGCGCGCGACGACGCAGAGAAGCTAACAACGTCGAATTGTACACAAGAGAACCAAACAACACCAAGTAGGGCAGCCGGGTTAAGTTATGGACTAAACAGCTATCAGCCATACCAAGAGTGTGGTCTAAAATACTTGAAAAACATGACATAATTTCTGTGACAACTTCAGCATGAGTAAATATTTTCCTTGACATTGCTCATATGTTTACTTGTATTGTTTGTACAGTGGATACAATATGAGCGTTAGTATTTTGTGCATTCTTAAACGCACGTTCAAGTCGCATATGTTTTCCATATTTTCCCAACAATGAAGTCACGTTCATAAATATTTCTCGTAAAATTATTGTGGGTTTTGCATAAACGAGACTGTAGATGTACAAATAAATTGTATGGTTTTGTCAATCATCTTTCATACAATTTACAATGCAGAATTTTTTACAGACTACTGGTTGTTTGGTGTGTTTGATTCTAATGATCTCAATGAAAATCGCTGATTCCATTTGGTTGTTAGCAATAGAAAAACAGTAACACACTTTAGGCAAAAAGTTTGAGCAAAGCTAATGTTACATCGTTGATCAAACGGCGTTGCATAATTGATGACATGAATAACCATGTCATTTACCTCATACTTAATTTTATCCATCACTCCAAGCTCCGCTGCAACGCTAGTTTTTGTTCCACTCAAAGCAGCTGTTATTCGAGCTGTTTGTGAATTGAACATGGCCCATACAAAATTAACTGCAGCGTAAACAGCAGCCAATACACCAGGAACCCAGGCAAACACTTGAGCGATGATTGGAATCGCACCTGTTTTCTGCAAAGGAGAGAAACGCAGTTTTGCTACAATCTAAGGAGTAAACAGGAGGTTATGCTCAGTTTTTGAAGATGATTCAGCTTCTCGTTTGTTTAATCGTAAACTGTGGGAGAATCAAAGATTTATTCTTAGCAGAATTAAACTGTCAGCGACTGATAAACACACGACAAAGTGGTTTAATTCTCTTCATTTAATATGCAGTTGGTAATTTTACTGTTATGTCAAATTGCGACTTCGCGAGTTTTATCCTGAAAACAAGCACATGTTTTGGGGCGGGTTGCAAACAATCACTGTTGTCATTTGCATGAAGATCAACAATTTCAGCCTAACATGCATTTGATTTTCTATGTAAGTTTTAGTGTCGGCAGTCATGCACACTAAAGAAAAGACTAATATCGTGGATGATGCAGTGATAAAATCAAAAAGATTTTATATTTTTTCCATCTTATTTTAAAGAAATTTTTTCAACTTACCAAGCTAGCGTACACTGAAAGAGGAATGGGAATGGCCAAAATGAATAGAAACACTGTAGTCCATAACAGAAGGGGTAAGCCGCAAGAGGTTTTAGGATACTTCTTCAATAGAAAACATGCGCCTTGGTATGATGAGTTTGAATCTGACAATTCACATCTGTTATTGGAAATATGATCCAGTAATGCATGTTTTTCCTCTTGTGAATTTATCTTTTGAATGCGCTGTTGTGTATGCTCTGGAACCGGGTCGGAGTATTGCACAGACACTCCCTGCTTTTTGAGATAATCAGAAGCAGAGGCTGCCTCAAGAACTGTTGCATATTCCAGTAACCACCAGTCTGAAACCTCAAACAGTGAATTGCTTGATTCTGTAGCTGGCCTCCAATGGCCGTCATAAAACCTTTTACTGCTCATCAACTGTCCAAAACCGTGCAGTATCTCTTCAACAACTGGAGACCAATCACCGAGACTCGCATAAAACTTATTAATTTGAATATTTTCAGTTGTATTGTTGGGGACACATTCAATGTCGAACAATCGGAAGAGTCGAGCTGTCAGCATGCCAAACTCAGTCTCGATTGCTTCGGACAAATTTGTTGCGATTCCCGCCCACAGGGTGTCGCTGCCGGCATAAGTCCAAGCATTAAAATTGACGATGATATATCTGATAGAGACAGACAAGAAAACATGAAATATACTATCTAAGTTTATTTATTATTTTCATAGGTTTGGTATGTCACTAATATTTCTGGCGGAAGGAACCTTTATCAACTATTATAGCCAGCACACTCGCACTCTCGCAGTTTGTTTATGCAAGCAGACGGTAAAGCAGCAGACAATGATACTGGTCACCCTCAACAAATTTCCAGCCAGCAGACTGCAAAATGCTGATTATTTATTTGCTGGAAGGCCTTCTGCCTGATTCCATTGCACAGGGCCCAGTGTCGGTCTCCGTAGCACCCCCTGGTAAAATTTTACTCAGAAGCCCTAGTTACAGTTTGTTAGTATTTGCCCAATTGTTGTAGGTGTTTTGAAGGCAGTCATTGCTTTCATGTTCAGTTTTTTTCTCGCTCTGGTAGAGTTAGCAGGTGAGAGAAAGATGCAGGCCAAACCTGTTGGTCATCTTTCTTGTCACATTTTGTGGGGGTAGTCTTTCTTCCACATTTGATGCCATTGCTATCATGTCATTTGTCATGTTATGTCCAAAGGAAAGCTTGAGAGGGTGGTTTTTTCTTTTAGTTGGTTTTAGGGTGGTGAGGTAATCTTCATTCCTTTGGTTGCATCGCCTCAAAATTGCCCGCATTTGAGTGGTTTAATTTGCCGTTAATGAAATGACATCCTTCCGCTGTGGGTTTCGAAAAACTAAAATTACTAATTTTATAATTCCTGATAATAGCCAAATGAGATTGGAATCATTGCTGTACATATGTACAGCCGTTTCTTGTGTGTCATATTCACAACCTAAACTTTAAGGCCCACAGAGGGCACGATCATGCCGTTTGAAGTTGTTATCGGCCATAACGCGAGAACGGAGAGCGCAAGAGAGTCAGTGAGGTCATCTCCGGATTTGGAAGGCGGCAGCGCACTTTCTAAGGTATGTAGCGCTAACTTGTGACGTCATTTTGACTTCCTGTTTGGGTAAAACCCGTTTTTCACGTTGCTAAAAAATCGTGGTTTTCATTTGAAAAGCCGTGAAGCAGAAACGAAGCACTGCAAATAAAGTTTCTATATAAAAAATGTCAACCATGACCATAACTTTGCGAAAATAATTGACAAAAATGCACTTTCTTCTTTTGGGGTGTTAAACGGCGCAAAACCTTAGTTTTGGGGTTGTTTTTACCCTCTTTGGGTCTTTGAAGGGTAAATTGTACCCAAACGACGCACACGAAACGTCTGAAAATTGTAGAACGTGTCTTACAACATCCCACCGAATCTCAAGTGAAAATAATGAGAGGTAAAATGTTATGGAAGATTTTGCCGATATAATTAATTAGTTAATCACCTAAGGGATTAGCCAATTAGTTTGTGGCTTTTAGGCCACAACTTTCCAACTAATAATGCTAGAAAGCCAAACAGGGGCTTTGAAGATGTGGAATTTCGCTTAGTTTATTTTAAAAGAAAAAAAGAAAATACCCTTGCAGTTTTTCTCAAGCCTTGATGACGCCACCCGACCACTTTTTAGTCAAAAATTTTCGCCCCAAAAACAACGATGACTGACTTTGATTGGAATTTTGTGTTAATTAGGGTCTTCAGATGCAGTCCAGGCCAAAAACATTTCGAAAAAGCTAACAGCGAAGTGTGAAAGCAATTTTTTGAATTTTTCACAAAATTGCCAAAAAATCGCTTCCGGAAAATCCAAAATTTTCATTTTTCTCAAAATTTCAAACGTAAAGGTAACTTTTTTAAACTCATCGAAGCGACTGCTGTGTTCTAATTTCGCGGATGTCTTCACTGACTCTCTCTCAAGGCGCGATCGCCTTTTGAAAAATGTTAGGTTTCTCGCCCACCCTCTGTGGCAAGAAACCTAACATTTTCATAGAAACTCAAAATTTTCTATATAATTTTTCTCACACATATTTTCCTTACATGATTTCAACATGGCAGGTAGGCTATACATAGGATAAGGGCATGAAACAGAGGCGGATCCAACCAGTAAGTTAAGGGGGGGGGGCGATTTCAGTAATATCTGGCAG
>JGI24021J15306_10010768_pt1 | contig 11367 bp, 12 predicted proteins | sample Ectturendosymbi1_FD_15306 | JGI IMG/M metagenome (IMG submission 15306)
AAAGTGGAAGAATTAATTAATGCAGTCCAGTATTGAAGGCTACCTTCACCTTTTAGCTTGTGAACACTTTTTAAGTGCCAGTACCACAGTAGCAGTTGCTTTTTTTGTTATAACGGCCAACAGTTACCAGCTTGTTTATACCAAGCAACCAGGATAGACGCGAGCAGCACGTCGAACTTCGCTCGCATGGCAACCGACGCAACCAAGCGCAAACATTATTGCAAGTATAAACACTTTCCCACGCTCAGCTTGGCTTGGCATAGCCTTGCTTGGCCCCAGTGTAAACCAGCCTCAACGCTTCGTCTAAAGATGTGTAAATGCACAGAACCACCAGAACATTTGCGCAGTGGCATCTCATCTCGCGCACTTGTAACATTCCAAAACATTGAAAAAGCACGAAAACAAGGAGAAGCTATTTGAATTAAACGTGTAGTTTGTTAGTATTTTCATAAGATTTTACACTGATTCTAAAAATTCACAAAGTTTGTAATTCATTTAAAACTATGCTAACTCAGTCTTAAAGTATCCATGCTCACTAAAACAAACATTTGCTCAGAGGAAAACACTGTATGCAACTTTTGCCGTAACATTGGACATTTTCTTTTTTGAATACGTCCATGTGCCTTGCATCCCTAACAAACTGAAGAGGATAAGCAAAATGTCGACTTTGCCCACCCCCCTGGAAAAATTTCTGCGGACGCCCATGTCAGCAACGGTTAAGCACTGAACATAAAATGCAAAAATTCTTAAATAGAAGCCTGCAGCAACACCAGGCAAACGTAAAGCTAACACAACGTGAACATAGTGTGCTGTTTCTGTCACCAGGCATAGTCTACTGGCTGCAAACGTTGCTCCATTGGTTTGTAAACAATGCAGTATTTACTGTTAATGTTTCGAGAGTCTTTGCAAACTCTCTTCCTCAAGAGATACACAGGAAACAAAATGAAAGCGTATGCACACACTGCATTTCTGAAAATTTTCAGAGTGGTACACGAACAAAGTGGATAAAAAATGCCACAGAAATACCAACACTTAAACGAACTCCCAAGTTTTAACAATTCCAGCTCCGAAATGTTTAATCAGATGGCATGTCTCAAGATAAATCGGGCAAGGAGATAACCAACCAGTAGGACAAAGAAAAATTGAAATAACACTTCTTAAAAATGATTAGAATACAAGATTTCATCTTTATTATAAGAAAACTTCTGCAAATGTCAATTGCTATGGAATGTTTTGAAAATTTCGGGGGGTGCAAATGCCTCCCCACTGGTTGCGCACCTGTTGTGACACAACACGACACTCAGACATTATGACAAAACAAGAACGCTCGCTTGCCATTCCCACAAGCAGTGTTGCCAGTTTGGTTTTTTTGTGGTCAAATTCGTAATTTTTGACATTGTGTTAGCTCTTTTGGATGTTTTATGTTTGAAAAAAGGCCAAATGAAATTTGTCTGTTTTAGCCTTTTTGACCGATGCAATTTTTATGTTGGTTTGGCAGATTAAAGATGATTTTGGCAGATTTCTGGACACTGTTTGGCAGAATATTAAACTTTTATCTGGCAACTCCTCACTAGAATTCAAAATAACTTTTAGTTTTGCTGTTTCAGATTTCCAGCAAGGATACTGAGACTCATCCGGACCACCTCAGATGCTTCAAATTGAGTTATCTTCATTCTGTATATGGGTATATTGCATATGGATTATATGGATATATTGTATATGGATTATATGGATATATTGTATATGGATATATTGTATATGGATTATATGGATATATTGCATATGGATATATTGTATATGGATATATTTTATATGGATATATTGCATATGGATATATTGTATATGGACATATTGCATATGGATTATATTGCATATGGATATATTGTATATGGATATATTTTATATGGATATATTGCATATGGATATATTGTATATGGATATATTTTATATGGATATATTGTATATGGATATATTGTCTTTTAAAAGTGCTGTGCAACCTGAATGGGTGTTAAGTGTCGCTGTGCGTTTATCTTGTATTTGGCTTTTTTGGGTACTTTCTGGCCTTTTTTTGAAAGGCAAAACCTCCAGACGGTTGCGGCCATGATGCAATAAAATTTGTGTTGAATGAAAAACAGTATAAAATGGTCTGACTGCAATATTCGGATGAAAAACTTTTCTTGGCATGTTATTACAAAACCATGATTTTTATTCATTAAAAAAATTATAGACACCTTTTTCTTGTTCTATTTTTTCCTCGAAGATCGCTTCTTCCGCTTCCTTCTTGTTACTCGAATCGGGCGACTCTTCTTCAGCCAGCTTTGACAAATAGCAATTAAAAAATTGGAATAAACGAGTTCGTGACTCATTAATAAACTGAAAAAGTTTGAAAGCGGGCCAGAATATTTCTTCGTTCATGTTATTCAGATGGAAACTCATGAAAGATCATTCTCAACTGCAAACACTTTTTTTGCCAAAAGTTCTCTAGTTTTCAAATTTTTAGATTTATTCACAAGTTTCAAATAAAAAAGCTCGTTTGAAGGAAGTGACCTCTGGTCCTGTTCTGTGATATTCATCCGCGAAGAGTAAACACTTCAATAAACACGTAATGACGTCAGTAAAATGGGAAAATCCTTTCTACTAAAATAAAACTTTGGAATGGTGAACTGAAAGCACTTGTGATAAAGGACAAACAATAGAGCAGTTCTGACAAGCGACTTGTGTTGGACTCACTTCTGCGGTTTCTGTCTGCTCCTGGGCGGTTGCGTCATCAGCTGCCAAGTCTGTGGACGAAGGTCCTCCTTCACCCTCCGCGCCATTCGTCACTTCCGCCGCCTCCGCACCTGAAGTTCAACCAAACAGACTCTTGGTTGGGTTCCGACAATAGTGAAATTGTTCAAACATTATCTTTTCGCCAATTCAAATGAAACAATTAAGAAGAGAAGACCACAGACACTGACACTACCATTTTTCAATTTCGTGGCAATGGATGAGTGCAAGTATGAAGCTATTGCGCAAAAATCTTTGCGGTATTTTTAAAGAAATCTGAAGATGTTTTAGGACAGTGTGTTTCAACTAAAGTGCAGTAAAAATGGTCAGATATTGCAAAAATAAGACACAATCTACTGCTGTTATTAATTACTGTAATGTTTAATTTTCAATAAGGACGTTTATGGATGTAATAAAGCCACCTTCAACATTGTTAGCATCCGTTTCGGGTTTGTTCTTGGACATTTCATTTCGCTCTTCGTGATCCTGATAATACTGGAGAAGCTCAGGAGGCAGCTCCTCCCCAGCCAATCGTGGGGGGAGGAGGAGATTGCCATGCTCATCGTAACCTTTCATCAATCGAAGGATCTGAAGTTGAACGAAGATTTGTTGAAAAATACGCTTGATTGAAGGTATCAGCCAAGAAAAAGCAATGAACGAAATAAATTACTGATTGCACTGAGCATGAGAATCATTACATTCCACCCAGATCTGTATAAATGTCATACGAGTAACATACGTCACAACGAACCGTGTCATAGAAAAACGACTGGACGCATATAAATGAGAACCACTTTCAGCAATCCGATTTGTCCAACGCAATGCAGGTATGCCTGCCACGGAGCAACCACTATGAGGCGCTGGCTCGTGCGAATCTAAAACTCTACATTTCAACAACGACACGAAACTTGCCTGAGGTCGGTTCCAACTATACTGTTTGCCGAAGAAACACTGCGACTGAAATTTCGTTTCTCTTAATTCTAATGCTACAAAACACTTGCTTTTTCTTCCACCAAGTATTGTTTGTCAAAGTTGAGAGAGTAAAACTCGATGGGAGCCAGTGTTGGGTTCTTCACGATCACTTCCACTTCATCCCCTGTGCTGTGAGGGAGGACTGGCCCGAACTCGACGAGATTTGGTTCAAATTCCAAGCGGGGTTCGAGGCCTTCACCTCTCACGGCGATTGAAACGCGTGATGTTGCTTGCTCAATGCGAATGACCATTCGTTGTGAGTATAAGCGCTGTTTGAAAAAACCCGACGTTGCAGAAACCAACGCAAATAAGATTTGAAAACGCTGCATTTGAAACACTTCGTCCCACTCCAAGCTGCAATGCAAGTATTGCGAGGGCCGCATCCAGAAACAAATTTAAAACCAGCGCACAACAAAGATTATGAGTCAGGACTACGTCCCTCCTTTGACAGGAAAGAGACAACAATGTCTCAGTGTTCCGATATCAAAGAGTTTTGTTTATTGCAGTGGGGCAACGGAAGCACCAAGTTCAAGCTTAACAACTGCCTGATCACATCTCACCTCTTCAGTCGGCATAAACTTGATCTGTACATTCATTCGTTGTCCTGGTGACAGCGATCCATGCCCAGGCATGATCTCGAAGTGATTTGGCTTCGACCTGTTCTCTTTGCGATATTTCCGTCGTAGATGCATCGGCAAATGTTTGTCGATCTGTTTGAAAACAGGAAAACAAGATGCGACTCCAACCGAAGCAAGAACTGAAAAGTGCACTGACCCATCATACGTCAAAATGATCGCGATCTTCATATTTTTAGAGCTTTGATTTAGGGTTGATAAAAAATGTCCGCCGACAGGATTTAGGATCCAAGATGGTCGAAAGGGTATGAAAAAACCAGACAACTTTATATTTGGAAATAAAGCACCAAGAAAACATCTCTTACCAGATCGTGCCTGCTGCTCGAGTTAACCGTGCTCCAATCACACCTCACTTGCTGGTCATTGAGCAACTGAACCGTAACGATCTTGCACTGGCCACAATGCACGGTGGCGAAGTCTATCGAGTCGGAACTGACGCTTAATTCTGGGAGAGCTACGTGGGCCCGGAGCCGGATACAGATCTGAGGACCTCCGACAATCTGCAAATCAATGCAAATGGCAACGGTTAGAAAATAATGGATAATACGCGTGCAGTCTCGGCCGTACAAAGAAGGAAACTTTCAAAGCGTATTGCAAAAAATGTATGCACCAGAAAGTTACTTTTACTTTTCAAAGTAAATGAATAAATGTTTGGAACATTATTCGGTGAAATATTTGTGCGAAGCTAAACGCCTAAGAACAGAATGATACCTACGACGGTTCAGTCTCTTTCAATGGAGTGGTGAACATTGCGGCAGATAATACCTAACTTCGCGTGCTGCCACTTTGAAGGACAAGACTAAGCCATTGTTTCATGAGTATGCCCGTGACTGGCATGATAAGAAACCACAATGACTGTGGGCGATAAATGGGAGAAAATGCGTTCAACAGAATGCGACTGACGAAACTTCAAGTGGAGGCGTCAAATTTAAATATTCACATAGACTTCATAAATTCGTGTTTCTATCATCAACGAAGGTGATGCTTGTTTTTCTGAGTGCATCAAAAGACGAGTAAGATTTAAGGTCGAAAACACTGCTGGTCTCATAATAAAACACGCACACTTGTTGGCCATGTTAGTTTCTAGAACAAAAGCAAGCTGGGTTAGCAAAAGCTCACGTTGATTGGCACGACTGCTTCAACTGGTCCAACATCAAGATTAGCGCCGCGGGGATCAAAGGTCACTTTAAAATCCACTGTTTCATGGTCAGGGAAGCCTGGGAGGTACTTGACCCGATCGAGCTCGACATTGAAGCCTGGACAGAAAGCATGGAGTTAAAATCATGCTGGTCATTAGCGAAGGAAAGGATTCCAATATATAAATGAAAGTCCCGGTGGAATTCTTAGGACTACCAAAAATTTCAAAATTGGGCATGATGCAGAGACGCAGCGTGTACGATTTGACTACGCATGCAATTTCAGGTTCTTGTGTCTCGATGACGTCATCGTGATCAATTAATGGCATTACGACCTTTTTCATAAACATATCATCAAAATAAGTTTTCAAACGTGCAGTTGAAAGCCTAGTATTTTAGTTGTTGGTTGTTCAGCAGCACATTAATGCTTGTTTGACTAAATTTGTTTTGAGCTACAAAAGCTGTCAAGTGGGAAGCAGTCTCATCATGGCATCCAGCACCTGTACTACGCAGCTTATTCAGATCGTCACATCGTGCTGAGCTGTAGACTGAACTGTCTTTGCTAGAAGAACGTAGAGACACGGCCAGCAATACAACTAATTTATTGAACTGCTTCCACATAACCAGTTCAACTATAGTCATACAGGTTTGTGTTGATTTCCTTAAAAAATCGTTGTTTTGCTTTACAAGCTCCAAGCCTGGTGTTAACCTTCCTGCATCGAGTACATTTCACTTTTCTTTATAAGAAAATGAGCTGAAACTTGTTGCTTGTAGCCTAATTGTTACCTGATCGTCAACAGCTACCCCCCCATCATAACTCCAGCCTTGTCCTAGCATAATATACTTGCAACTTGAAATGCAAACTAAAAATTGCAGCTACGCTACATTCTGCACCACAATTCCAGTACCAAGCTGCACGCATGTCGCTATAGCAGGTCATGTGACTAGACTCAGGTCTCCAGGTCGGTTGCGTCACACGAAGCGAAAGCAAAACTGAAAATTGCGTGCCTTGATTTTAATAACTATTTTGCAGTGTTTACGATAAGTAAATTTGCAGTTATCGAAACAAATGAAATTTCGTTGATAAACAGACACTTTTGAATAGAATAAATTTCGCACTACGACACACAAGCAAAAAAAGTTGGTCAACTTATATAAGTTTTGCGCATATTCACCAAAAACTTACTAATTTTCACAAACTACTGTGGAAACACGCGTTCAATCGCAATGTTTGAAAGTAAGGCATGCTGTGCATGTATTGACGCTACCCTCTGGCATGATGACGTAATTTAAAAATGAGCGTGTCATCACAGAGTTGTATAAAAAACAACAGCGCAGCAGGGTAACGATGCTGACTATGCAACACATTAAAACAGTGAGACATCAAAGAGAGCTTGAGGTCAGTTCAAACTACGGGTTTCCGAAAATGATTGTTTGTAATTGCGCCCGCCCCATCGCCAGGAGACACACCGCTTCGCAAACAAGCTGATTCCACTCAATGGAGTTTTACATCCCCCCACCCATGGTCCATAAACATGATATCTACAAGTGTTGGAAGAAACTCTTTCGCTTCGTCTTCCTGTCTACAGTTCCATGTTGATGCTGGACATCTTTCGCCAGCAGCAACACCACACCGGAATGTAATATTTTTTAAGACGGAAGCCGTTGAACCACACCCTTGCTGTTTGCACCGAACTTGCCATATGATGGCAGTTTGCTTGATTGAAGTATGACATTACTGGCGTAGTGCTTCCTGTGCCAACCACACACCAAACATCTATGCAACACTTGTCATGAATCTTACTTTTCAAATATGCGGGGATCGGTGGCAAACTCGTCTCAGCAGCGGTTGAAAAGTTCAACTTTTACATATCAAAAAATGGCCGCTGTACGGGGCGACAAGAGAGTTGAAAACTCATTGAGTAAAAAAAAAAAAACGCACGTTGCAAACACGTAAATATTTATGTACCCGAATGGAAAATAGAAGATTTGTCTGTGGAGAAAGATACTGGGAAATGGGAGGTGTTGGTTGCCCGTACGATGTGTGACCTGACATTACCCAGCACGACGAAACCGAAATCCAGAAGATAATCAGTTAAACGAAGTCTGTAAAAGAGACGACGATTCAAACAAAGGTTATCGAAACAGAAGCGGATCATTCACCACAGGCTTGTATATTAGTTCCCCTGTAATCAGCGAGTCAACGTCTTATCTCCCTTCAGCTGGAAGGGGCCGATACAACCGACGCGGGTGTCCATTTATCAGATAAGTCTTTAACTGCACATTTTTCATCAGATGCCACCCTAGTCTAAGAATAGTACTGGAGCAAGAACTCCAGCAAGATAGCTGAGCTCTCAAGAATTTCATAAAATTTTCAGTTTCATCAACTTGGTATGGTGAGATGTCTAATGAAACATTTCGAGGTAAAAGTTAAGGATTGAGGGCCAAGAACACTGAAAAGCAAAAGTAGCAAACTAAGCAGAAACCAAAAACCTGGGAAACTTCTTTTTCTTCTTCGTCGTGGAAACCGTGGTACACGTGGAAACATTAATGCTTGGACCAAAAAAGTGTTGATTTTCCGAAGCAAAGTCTCTCAACAGAAGCCGCTCCACTTCCATTTGAATCTCCAGCTCTGACGTCATGTCCTTAGATTGCAGCACGACAGTGAACAGTAGCAGCGGATGTCGAAATTAGTGTTTCACAAACAATCCCTTCTCGTCTTAACTTCTCTTTCGAGCACAACAGCAGTTTTAAATATTTTCCTCAAGATGAAAAATGAATGTGTAGTGAATGAAATCACAAGAGACATTTGAAATGTTTGGTATACGACGAGATTAATCTCATTTTGAAAAGGCTTCTTCACCTTCTAGGACAGCGTATGGTTTTCATGCGAGAAAAACTCACAAATTATCATTTTGATCTCTGCAACTATCTTAGTGAAAAAATGCCATCATTAAACTTAACTGGTTAGATAAAGCACCTCATCGAAGGAGGTCTGCAGATAAGTAAGCTTGTTAAAGCACTACCATACATTATCATTTTGTTAAAAAACCCTCTTCAACAATATTAAATATACGCTCTTGTATTGTAACCAGCTGACTTATCGTTACACTATCTCGAATAGTGATAATGTCTTTAGACAGCTGCATGCTAAGATTAAGTCGCTTGTTTGAAATATCCATGTATCTCGGTTTCGACAACGTAACAATCACTTACACGCTGAACAGAACACCAAATGCTGAATAGAACACCAAATATTCGTATGTTTTTAAATTTACCGCAGGCATCAATCAAACTGCTTTCTCTACAGAAATGCATCGAAAAATTTCATAAGAGCTCAGTTAGGCTCTCATGAAAACATCACACCAAGTCAGTAAAACCATAGCGTTGCATTTGCGTCCGATTACCCTGTGTTCAACACTTGGATTATCGAAAATATTCTTCACCACGAAACCACGTGTCACTGGCAATTGAACCAACACATGCAGCTGTCACACGCACACAAACCAGACGATTGCAGCAAGAAACAATTATCACTCACTACGTTAGTGGGGAAGTGGTGGCTTGTTTCATATTCATTGTCTCGGTTCTGGTTCTGCGGGGTCGACGCTCGACTCACGCGGTCTCGTTTGATCGTGTCCCGCTCCAAGTTTTCCCGCGCCTCTTTGACCAATGATGCGTAACGCTCATCGTCCCCCGTGAAGCGCGGCAAATCAAGAGAAATGCGCGGGAAAACCCCCTCCCCCTTCACGCTGACGAACGATGTTTCGAAGTGGGCGACTTGGATCTGAACACAGAGATCAACCCGTGTCAGCCACGTTCAACAATGAAAAGTAAAAACTGCGGAAGCGCAGATTTTCGCGGTAGCTTGACTTCAACTGCGGAGCAACAACAAGGTTTTGCGCTGTGGTGGTAAACAGCATTTGGCGAAAATGAAAACATAAAGGGTGTTGGATCTGGACACGTTGGGAAAATGAATATGTTCTCAGCGCACCCAACAAAAATAGAGAGTACTTAGGCCCAGCTATCGATGAAACCACTCCAGACGGCGCCGTCTACTAATCGAGAAAATCGATGTTTGGAGCATTAGCTACTACCTCAAGATGGCAGATAAGTTTCGCCAGTGACGAGTTCCTCGAACATAAATTGCGGTGACGTGTTTCAGACATCGCAACAAACACACAACACAATAATTTTGCGCTCTTTACTTTCGGAATATTCCAAATAATGTGGAGTGTTATAGAACTAAGCTTTAGGGTCACCTTCCTTCGTACGCACACATCGCAAGTCGCCATTGAAAGCAAACATGGAAAACAAATCAAAAATTCTGGATCGGACAAAATAATGGAAAAATGGAGCGAACTACTTCATAAATAAATTTGAACAAGAAATCAGACCAAAAATGCAAATGTCTGACCGAAGATTTTCCTTAAGTAATTGCGGATATAAACCTAGCAACAACATTCCCGCTACGAGCAGAACAAAACCTGTGACGATGATAAAAGTGAACACTCCGCATAAAAGCATTCTGACTAATCTCTCAAAAAGTATAACCGTAAGAGGCAAGTGACCAAACAATTTGTGAAAATCAGGAAAAGTTTGGGAAAATCGAGTAAAAACAATCCCAGCGCCACATTTGTGATCAACGATGGACACCATTTTGTAATTCTGACAGCCGATTACATTTCTGGGTTTAGTTTGCAATTCTGGGTTTAACTTATAGTTCTGGGTTTAATTAGCAGTTATGGGTTTATTTTGTAGTTCTGGGTTTAGTTTATAGTTCTGAGTTTATTACCAGTTTATTTCTGGTTTGTAGAGAAACATAGCTGAACTCTGAGCAGCTAGTATAGATTGGTTGGAAAAAAGTGACGAAGATTCTTTTTTGGTAATTAGCCCATTGCCAATTTCAAAATGTTAAACGTTAAATACACTGATTAAATAAGCAAAAAACTGAGAGTTAAGAAAAAGCGTAAAATAAGATGAAAATCGCATTGAGGTTCCAAGCCATTTGTCAGCAGATCTATGTTGTCTGTGGCATGAACACTGAACAGTGCAACATCAAACCAGTTTCTTAAAAAATGAGACTCTGAAGTTAAAACAACCCTACTAGTTTAAATTGATCTTGATAAGATCATTTGTCAGTCAATAGCAAAAAAAGTTACAATTTAAATCATAGTTGTTTGCAGCAGCATTTTCAAAAAGTCCATTCCCTCAAAATGTATCAAGCAAATGTGTCATACCAAATGATGAGACCAGGAAAGACAGCTGAAAAGGACGAAGAAACAGTTGGTGCTGATGATCATATGTTACACAAATGTTAGCGCAATATGATAAACTATCATTACCCCACCTCAAAAGACTTGTGGAACTTTTCCGGTATCCCAGGCAAGTAGTGGACATACAACACAATTTCACTGAAGGGGGGGACATGGCCTGACGAAGGTACCATGACCGGGACTCCAGGGATCACCTCCTTGCCAAGCCCGGCCACAGCAACAAAGTCGAAGCCGACTCTACCGGTGTTCTCCAACCTCAACTTGCAAACTCCGACTTGATCAAACATCTGAAATTAAAACTGTTGAGTTAAAAAAATACGTGTACAAATATTGGCAAATGTGTTGGAACCCATGCTCGAACAATTCACATGCAAACATGTATTTGGTAGCAACACGTTTTAAACTTTTTATCAGATTTATAGAAATAGTAACAAGCTTTGCACATATGAACAGTAAAAAATGAATTGTGATATAGATTCAACGAAAGCAACGATTCAGACTCTAGCTTTGCAGCCGGCTGTATGAGGAATCTCCTGCCTGGTTCTGCTCCCATCTCCTTGCAATGATTCAGCTTGTACTTAT
>JGI24021J15306_10010769_pt1 | contig 11366 bp, 7 predicted proteins | sample Ectturendosymbi1_FD_15306 | JGI IMG/M metagenome (IMG submission 15306)
AACTCACAATATCATTCGCAGGAAAAAAGATGCAAAAGCTGTTTCTAGTAAGATTCAGGTACAGCCTTTTTTGCATCAGCGTCATATTGCAGCTCTAGAATAGTCATAATGCGGCCCTGTTTTTTTTTTAAGTCCTCGTTTGGCCCTCGTTTTGAGTTTGAGGCCCGTGGTCTATGGTGCATTTGCGTAATAAAAAAGTCTTTGACACTAGATTGCTTCTCAGCCAAAGTTTGAGCTGCAAGGCATATAAAACGTACATTGCCGCTATTTGCTTTAAAATTGTACAAAAACAAAAATATACGATGTCCATTTAAGGTTACGGCTGATGCTACAGACAAAAGTAATGCTGTATTTGTAGCACGGTAAGGTTAACAGAGAGAAATTTTTGCGATGGTATTGAAATGAAGTTTACATCACCATTACGTGACATACAGCAAGCTGGTACGCCAGAAACACCTGCGAAAAGCGTTACTCCTTCTTTTCCTTTTGGTTAGTGATTACAGGCACTTAGATACAAGTTTGTATTTCATTATTACCAACTTGCACACGGAGCTGAAACCTCAGTTAAATGCTAGCCATGACATGAATTCTCTAGCATTTACAATGCTATACACACACAGGCTCGTAGCTGAAGCGCCTCCCTTGAAAATTTTTTGCCCCCCCCTGGAAAAATGTGTTGAACATATTTTAAAACTATTGGACATAGTTTAAAACATTTGTTCTCTTCTCAGAAAACTCTTCGCCCCCCCTGGTGTCCCAAGCTGGTTATGGGCATGTATACACAATAATGAGCGTCGAAAGGGGAGGGGTAGAAGGGGCCTTGGAAAAATGTATCATTTTCTTATCAAATTTTTAGCAAAAAGGTTGTTTTCTTAGTTTCGAGTGGAAAAAATAAAATTTCATCATTTTTGGCCCCCCCCTGGAAAAATCCTTCGCTTCACTTGAAAAAATGCTATTGCCCGCCCTGGATAAGATTTTCCGACCCTCATGTACATAACGTTTGATTAATTATGGACAATTGGTAAAACATAGTGCTTTGATCAGGTTCGACTAAAGGCTGATGTAATAGGTTCCGTAAGCAGTGTCGTTGATTTGCACTAAAGTATTTCTTTGGCTTACGCATCAAAACCTTGATTACCCTGCAACGTTCGGAATTGTGGGGGGCATTTTCCCCCCCTGGCTACGCGCCTGATCACGCATAAGTAAGATGCTTCACTGCGTAAGGGCTCGCTCCCCCCTGAAACTTTATTGACGCCCCCAAGGCAGGCGTGGCCCCCGGTTAAAAACCGCTGCTCTATAGGAAAGCCAGTGCGATGACGCTTTCAGAATAAAACTGAAGCATTAAGAATATCATTGCACTATGTTTGCGACGAAAACGAGTGCCAACAAGTGAATGTTGTAAAACATGAAAGAGACTTGGCAGTTTTTATAACTACGGCAAATATTGTGCCCAGGCACCAACTTTGAGGAGGTGGTGGAGGTGAATATCATAATGTCTTTGCTCCGCCAAAGTGTTAAGAGTTTCATCGTAGAAACAAAGATATTGTTTCTACGTAACCAACGGAGTTCTTCTGTTGAAACTGATTTTAATATTTTGATCTGATTCATTATGTACCCCACACGCTCATGCCCAGCGCACACAGAAAACAGGCCGTTTCGGAAAGCTTGATTTCACCCACATTTTGTTCAATCTTCTTCACAACCTTGTTTCTTACCCGAAACCTTGATCTTAGATTCATGCACTATAAAATTCCACCGTAATAAATCCGTTTCTAACTGCCTAATGTTTTTTATTTTCAGCCATGTACCTCCTCTCCAGGTACATAAGCAAAAACACTGACACCATCGTTGTTATGTCGGGAGAGGGCGCTGACGAGCTTGCTCAAGGTTATATATATTTCCACAAGCAGCCTACGGCAGAAGATGGCGATGCTGAAAGCAGGTACATTTATCTTTTACTGCAGATGATTAAACTTGGTCCTTACTGGATTTATAACTCAAGCTGCCCTTGGCGTTTTTCAAAAGTTTTTGCAATCGAGTTGCAGCATTTCTGTTTTCATGAATCAAGCGCTTTGCTTAGTGCATTGTTGAATGTTTTTTGAAGACAACTGATTTTGAAACGTTTAACTTCAAATGTTTTGCAACTCGTCCGCTGGCTTTTGTACGGTTATAGATTTTGTAAATGCTCACCAGTCAATATAGGCAGCGTTGAACTAAAATTGGTGGGGCCCAAGGCAAGGCTGAAAAGGGGGGCCTTCTGATGACGTCATCATACTGAGCCAACCGTGATAAGACCTTTTGTTCAATCCTAGGACGTGGTTATGCTGGCCACCCAAGGATACTTTACTGAGAATATGGCATGACTGACATTACAGAAAATGTAAAAGGTCAGGGGTATAGTTTCAAGGGGCGGGGGGACATGTCTCCCACTTTTGGACAAGGGGAGACAAAACATCTTTTGTCCCCCCAATACGTTGAGATAAAAATAATATAGTTATACAAATTTCGTGGTTACATTACTATTGAAAACACCCAGCACAAAGCCGGGTAACGAATAAGAAAAATAGACATTATCACCATGGGGTTGGGCAGGGGCACTTGGGCCATGGTCCCCAAAAAATGACATTTCCGTAATTTGCCTCCCATTTTGCCAGTTTCACAAAAACGTCGTACTACGGTTGATTGTGAACATGGTGACGTCGCCAAAACAAGCCATAACATTATATTTGTGTGATATGCACAATAACATGTATATCACACAAAGTGCGTGTCCCCAAAGTTTTCTAGCAAACTCGGTCCCTGCAAAAGGGTATTCATGATACACAACTTTGAAAAACACTAAGTTGGGAAGACAAAGCTAGCAACACATAAAAGTTAAGCGATAGCAAGCTGGCATTGCCCCCACTTCTCTAGTTTCACAATTGCTGTTGAGGACCCCTTTGAAAGCATAATGCTTACGCATTACAGTTGCTGTTGGGGACCTTTCAAAAGCAGAATAGTTAGGTTACGTATTACAATGGCCGTAGGGGGCGTTTTGAAAGCCGAGCACTTAGGCCACGCGTTACAGTTGTTGTTGAGTGCCCTTTCAAAGCAGAGTGCTTACACGTTGCAGTTGCTATTGGGGGCACGTTGCAAGCAGAGTACTTACTTATGATCTGCTACAAAGTATATTATATGAGTGGATAATACGTTTTTCACCAAAAATGAGGGAAATTTACGCGCTAGGCATCTGGAGGACCCCTTTTGCTCGACTCCCCTTAAACACACCACTGAATATAGGTTCAAGAGCCAACCTAACTTTTACAAACTGACAGGAAGTTGTTTAGGCAGAAATTGTTCTTGGTGGGTTTGTGTAGTAAAAACACGGTTTAAATATAGTCTGAAAACCATAAAAACACCTTTGAAATAACTTCGTTTGCCTTAACGTCTAATCAACGTGAAATACATCATCACCCTGTTGTTGGCAATCTTTGAAGCCGTCGTGCTTTAGACTTAGAGCATCGTAAAATTACTCTTGCCAACCGGGTTGAACCAGCTTTTTTTCCTGAAGTGATTGAAAATCATTAACTTAGCCATATGCTAGCCAGGGGGGTCAAAGGGAGCCATTCCTCACCCAAATGTTTAGCATGTTTTGTCGTTTTGTGTTTTGAGAGGCGTTGTCTCAAATAAAACATTGTTGCTCGCCTAAAGTCAAAACTTTTGGCCCCATCAAACACGCTATTGAACTTGGGCATTGAATTTTTATCAATTTGCCGAACTTTGTTAGGCGTTTACTTGAGGACCTGTATATATACGACGTTCTGCGCACGGACAGAAGCACAGCGGCACACGGATTGGAAGTGAGAGCCCCGTTCCTCGATCACGCCCTGACTTCGTATTTCCTGTCTCTGCCGCCCGAGTTGAGGTCTCCAAAGGTAAATTATGTAAAAGAAACTGTAATTGAAATCAGAAGATCGTCCGATTTTGTACGTTTTGCGTGGTGATGAAGTTCAGCAGTTGTAATTTTTTTACGTTCACGTTTGCAGCTCATTCAGATATCACGTGCGACTAGAAATGGTCTGTGTGAATTTTGCAGAGTGCACCTTTCTCAAGTTTCCAATTCATGTCAGATTTTTAAACGACAAAGCACATCCTCTGGTGCAACGGTGGTCTGTGCTGTACTTCTTCAGTAAAAGCAACCATTACAACGTTCTGTGAATCACAGACATCATTCTCAAATGTTTTTATAGCGCGGAACTCAAATTCTACCAGAATCTTCACCTTAAAAAGAGGTTTTATTAATCAAAACCTGTGTGTTTAACTTGATTGAGTTTATTTAATCTTCCGTGATTACTGCGACCGAAAAACGTAAAATTACAAGACACCGGGTACCACAGATTGTCCAGCCGGTTGCACTCGACAGTTCTGTTAATCTTTTAAAATGCTGATTGCGTAGCTGCATTTGAGGTAATTTCGGACGTGTGAGAGGTTGCGTATTAGAAGAACGACACTCGCATTGCAGTTTGCTGAATAATAACACATAGTTTCTAGGGTTGTGGCAGTTTATTTCATTTTCTGTGACTTTTATCGCCATTTACAAGAGCAAATGTGTACGCTTCATTTGCTTACAAACAAAAGTTACTTTCCCCACTTGACAACAGGTTTTTGTTCGATATTTTTGTGAAAGCCTCCGCGCAAAACTCCTATCATTTCAGCCCATCCCAATCCGTCGCAGACTCGCTGTTGCAGAAAAGTCGTATTTCTGTAATTTTAATTCCAGTCGTCTTTTGCTTGAAAATGCGGTGAGTTTGAAATTTTGCGATGCGGAATCTCAGCAGTTAGGAGTAAATCGTTTTTTACCGAATCATAACTGCGTTTTTTCAAACCTGCCATATGCCGAGGTGCGTTCTGTGATCGCCTGTCCACGGAAAGCAAACTTTATCGTGATCCCAGCAACTTCATCAAAGCGTTTATTTGCGAATCAACCCAGACCTTGCGCAGATTTTTAACAAGTATGCAGCTCGCTATTGCGAATTTTAATCAACTCTTCATGTACGAAATGCCTCTGCCCCATGCAGTCTGATCGAGATTTGTTCTGTACTTTAAACGCTAATCCAAGCCGACCTTCTGTGTGATAAGATAATCGTAGCTTAATGTATTTGAACCTGCACCCCACAATGCCTCCAAAATTACATATGATCTTTCGGCTAATCCCTGATTCTGCGCTGCAAATCTCCAGAAAATTAAAAGGAACAGCTTATCCCAAAAGCTGCAAAACATTCTCAAATCGGTCGTGACTTGCAAAATACAGATTTTTTCTGCGTAAATAAGAGCACGACAAATATTTAGGATAGGCAACAGTAAGGAAATCTTTAGACAGTTTTCGTAAAAGCACTTCTAGAGCACCGAAACAGCAAGATATCCTCACCTCTATAAAATCGACCAGTTTTGTTTTAACATGTCTGTCGGATGACACGTTTTTCATAGCTTTTCGTGTTTTTAAAACAACTTTTATTGAGTTTTACTCTTAATACTATAATCAGAAGCAGTGAAAAGAGACTTGAACAATTACCAGAAAATCTTAAAATCTCCTGGCAGGATTTTAGCTGCAACATTTATTTTGAATTTCGCAGTTTGATTTCAGACCCCACTAAGACTAATTTGTCATTTTTGACAGGACGGAGTAGAAAAGCATTTGCTTCGTTCGTCATTCTCCGGATGTGACATCATACCGGAAGAAATCCTGTGGAGAAAAAAGGAAGCGTTCAGCGACGGCGTATCGTCCAAAAAGAAGTCGTGGCATATCATTTTACAAAACTTCGTATCGTCCAAGGTAAAAATACCACCTAAGGCAAACATTGTTTTATACTTACAGGATTTGGTATGTAGGCTGCTATGGCGTTGTATAGTACCGCTGGTCAGCGTAGTGGTTCGGCATCTGTTCAATCATTGCCCTAGAAAACTGAACTTGATTTTTGGTCCCGGGAAATCTGAACAGGGGTGGTCAAAACCCTATTTTGAAAATTAAAAAAGAATACATTTTTCAATTTAGGTTGATGACAAAAAGTACACTGAAAATGTTTTATCTTATTACGTTGTTTGCGCACTAAAAAGTTACTTTGTGCCTTAATTTTATGCTGTTATTGATTAAAAGGAAAATTATATAAATGATTAAACTTCGTATTTTTTAAAAATTATGCTGGACTTGAAGACCTCCTCCTGCTCCATGCTGGTACCGAGGTGTCTGAAGCAAGCCCTGAGTGAATTACAGCCCTTCAAGGCCATTGGAATCTCTATGGGAGGCATGCAAAGAATGGCCAAATTTTTATCTGAATGAATGCATGTGTATTGTTTCATATGACTCAGCTGATATTCAGAAGCAAGCAAAAAAACAACAGTTGGAGATCAAATAAACACAGTTAGTAAAACAAACAAGCACAGAACACGGTGAAGTGAACACAAAACAGCCTTTCTTGTACACTCACAGCAGCGTATCACAGGTGCTTTGTTGTCTGCCAGTGAGCTCTCTGGTGGAAGTGCACGGCCCAGTGATGGCAACTCAAGCTACGATGTAACACAACCGAATACGTCGTTTTCAACTGGCAGGGCTTCCCTTTCAAACCTCCCCGCCGTCTGATTGAAAACATGTGCTGAACGCATGCACTGAACGTGCAACGTCAGGAGAATATCACCTGGTAAATGCCACAAAAATCACACACATCCACGGTGGATGATCCGGGGTTGTTTCAACCACAAACCGGGGTGTTTCAACCCAGAAGCACACACTTCCTCACTGCGGAAAAGTACAGCACGGGAGTACGAACTTGATTGCACCAGAACGGTGGTCCGAGTAATAACCGCAGCAATTGAAACGTTGGGAGCGCTGCTGCGCTTGTGTACACGAGCAAATAGTGCGGGACGCTAACGTGGGCTTGGCTTAACCCCATTTCAGTGTTGTAGGGTTGGAACTACTCGCTAGTAGTGAGATTGTGTTGCAAAGAGACTTCAGGACCGTTTGCTGCAAATTAATTCTGGCTTACTTTTACTAATCCAAATTTCCCGTTGTCTAATTTTCAGTAACGTTACAAGTCAGCGGCGCTTTCGCCCGGATATTGAAAGTAATTTCTCACAAATGCAACCAATGACTAAGCCTATTACTGCATTTAGTTTTTTCCGGCGCATTTGTGCAAAATTTAACGCGAAACGGCTAGATGTATGTAAAATTTGGTTTCAGATTTTTGCTTTGCGACAAGAAACATATGAATAACGATTTTCGCTGAGCGTTTCCAGAACGAGTTCAGATCTGTAAACGGGAAATACCCTGTGCAGCGCAAAAGAGTGTGCAAAGCATTGAAAGCACGGTCTGGTGTTGGTGACGACAGAAACGCTTTTTTTTCAGATAACCGACGAGCAGCTGGCCAACGCTGCCACGACCTTTCCTCACAATTCCCCTAAAACAAAAGAGGCGTATTATTACCGTTCTGTTTTCGAGAGCAAGTTCGGTTCTCGGCTTTGCCAGCTGATTCCGTATCAGTGGTTGCCGAAGTGGATCGACTGTCAAGACCCGAGCGCGAGGGCGTTGGCGCATTACCAAAATGACGAAGACGACTGAGAAGCCGATTTCTTTTAAAGAACAATGGCCGGCTTTAGCAATCTTTTATTCCAGTTACATTCATGAGGTAATTTTAACGGTTGGCTGCTTGTGCACTAAGCTCAGGATCCTGTTTATGCGAGCTTAGCACAGATCAAGACAAACTTTTCACGCTGCAAAACCTGTGTTGATGGAAATCTCAGCAGTTGCAAGACTTGGATTTTCTAAAACCCGACGTTTCGTAACCACTTGCAGTTTTGATATGTTTTCATGACAACAATTCAGCAGCTTTTTTTAAAGTAGGGGTGGAATACGTTGATCATCTATAAATACTATCCTCGATACTTACAGAACAAATTGAACGTCATGCTTATTTTTTTATACAAAAGGCAATTTTTTTCGCCTTAAGAAATTCCCACGAATGTTTCATGGTTTGCCTTCATGAATCAAGCGTTCAATCGTTGGTTGTTGAGATTACTAGAAATTCGTATCAAATCGTATCGTCGGATTTTTCTTTGTATATAGTACCATTACGATTCCTGTGTTGGCAGTCAAGTGATGCCTGATACGGCAGGAATACTATTTTGCTGTGTTTTTGCGCAATAGCGCCCTGCTAGAGCTATTATTGCGAGTGCTGATTGGTTTGAGTGTTTTTTAGTATCAAAGCTACGCTCTGCAATAAGCTTACCTGTTTGGTTCCTATATTGGTGTCATAGTTTCAGAATAAAGTTAACAGCTTAACTGTTCCTAGCGGTGATGAAAAAATGCAAATTTACTGCTTCTAACGCTTACAGCCGCATTACATGCAGTTGTCATTACCAAAACAGGAGTAGATTGGCTTTTTTATTTGCCATGAGACCTATTTATAAACATCACGTCACATTAAACATAGTTTGTCTCCTCTGAAAATTTATTTTCAACATTTGCGGAGTCCTGTCACAAACTGCCACTATTCCTAACTGGTCATCGCAGGCCGCGTTATAAAGTTAACGACAACCTAACGGCGAATGAAATTAATCCAAACATTGTATTTTTCGCATTATGGGGTATTTCTGCTACTGAAAGCAGTTAAGAAGGAAAGAGTCGTTTCAAACATTCACAATGAAGTTGCAACCAAATTAAAATGTATAGCACACACTTCTATCCGATATGCTTCGAGATGTGGTCTGATAAACACTCAAAGAAGATTTACATGTCAAGAGAATTTGTACAGGATTTTCGACTATAAAACACTGTTCACGCTTGAAAATCAACTTTTGTAATCACATTTCTTATCCAACAATCAATATGTTAACAAATCGTTTACCGCGGTCACGCGATGTATTATCTGAAACTTTCGGACGCCATGTACCCTCACCCTGCATGGCATACACGTTGTTGCTGTGCAAAACTAAGCTGTGGGGGGACAAGACCTGAAACGTTTCGAGTTGAAGGTCTTGTTAGGTTGGACATAACTAAGCAAACCAAATTTAGAATTACTGTTTACGTGTAACCACACGAATGACTAGAAACAACTCTACTGCTAAAGTAGTAAAAATCCCAAAAGTACCGTATTTTTAATTCGCTTGGTGGTGAAGGTTATCATTCCCAGCGTGTAATAGAAATTATTCAGTCGTTGCATCATGTATGGTCGACACAAAAAAATCAAGGTGATTAATTCTGACCATATTTGAACATTTCCCAGAATTGGCTATTCTCATAACGGTTACCGTCCACAGTACGTTTAACCCAAACCTGTTTTCTTCAAAACAGTCTTTACAGATTTTTTATTAAAAAGTCAAAGGACAAGATGCCACCTTTGTATTTACTGTACAAATTTGCAAGGAAAAAGCCTCGACTGGAAATTCCGTAATAGAACCAACCTATTTTACTTGCAAGTGCCACTTGTTTCAAACGAGAGAGAAAACGCTGATTCCTCAGGATGTGATGACTTCTTTCTCTCATTTTCTTTTGGCAAAGAAACGCTACTGCAAGTTAGTAAGAGACTGAAAAAGCAGAGATGCTTGTTCTTACGACAGCAAAGTATTGGAAAGCTGGAAAAATATTTACGTCTCAGCGCAAATCTCAGGTTATTATCTAAACACTGCTAATGGAGATAACTAATTAGGTAGCAGATCAAAGGTTTCAGAAATATATACTATTATCAAGAGATTGCGACTAATGTAATAAACAAGCAGCAATGAAACGGCTACCCTGATTAAAACCACTCAAAAAAACAAAACTTTTGAGAGAACCACGCATTGGCACACAGGGACAAATGTTCATCTTTTTTTCAACATAAAATGCAGAGGTTGACTGGGTGTCAATATTAGGTCTCATTCCATGCGAAAACTCGACGTCATGAGCTGCCACTTCGTAGGTGCGAAGCAAACGCGAGAGAATGACTTTCTCTTCCATGGTGGTGAACTTTTGTCCGATGCAGTTTCTCATTCCAGCTGAGATATAAAACGTTCTTTGCACAACATTTTCAACTGAAAAACGTTGTATAGGCTTGAAAATCGACTCTTTCAGTCAAATGTTTTTCTTAAAATCAATGTGATAACAACTTGTTTACCACAGTCACATGATGCCCTATTTTACACTTTTGGAGCAATAGTCGTAAAGTATCTTATTTTAAGAAAAACAGTCAGGAATGGAAATCAGGAACAGATTTAGCGGAAAAAGAGAAATGTTTAAACTGCCGAAATAGCTTCTTTTGAACGTCCAAAAATGCCAGGGGATTTTCAGGCCAGTGGTGTACGGATATGGAAATTTTGCAATCCTGATCCAATCCGAAACTTTTTCATAAACTCTATATCCGAAAATTAACAATTATGTACTCCGATATCCAATCAAAATTCGAAACCGCTCACTTAGCTGTACATTAGCCAAAATATGTGGTAGTGTTTATTTTGCCTTAGGATGTAAAAGCTGTGGCTATTTTGCTTATAGTCAAGCACAACTCGCTGAAGTGGTCACGTGACAATGCGATACGCAAAGAGGCAAGGAGTATGGTTTAGGATTAGGGGTTGGGGTTTAAGGATTAAGGTTTAGCTTACACTGTACACAACACAAGAAGCTCCTACAACTTGCCAGCACTGAAACCATGACAAAATTTGCCCATCGGGCTAAGAACTTGTCTTGTGACCATTTCAACCAATCAAGTTCAGCAGTTCAGCTAAAGGCACAATAGCTCCGCCAGTGCTTTTGCCTCATGAGGTTAAATAGACACTGTCAACATATTTTGTTCAAAATGAGAGCAACCACTGGTACCCGCACTGGATGTGTTCAACATGGGGTGGGTCATAAAATACACTTCTCAGGGCGCGGTAGCAGAAATGCTGCCGAAGACAACCCACAACCCAACATACTCCAGCTGAACACCGAGGGGCTACCGCAGAAAAAATCTCTGTCATTGAGCAGCTAGCCTATAAGAATAAGGCCTTCATCATCGTCCTACAGAAAACCCACTGCAAAACTGTAGATAAGCTACTGATTCCCAACTTTTCACTAGCTGGGTCAGTCCTGAGCAGGAACCACGGCCTTGCCACGTTGTCCATGAGCGGTTGGAATGGTCACTGGTCAATCAGTTTCCAGAAAATCAGAGACTGAGTGGTTGTGCGTAGACGTTGCAGCCAGGGCTGTGGAGTCGGAAGTCCCGGCATCCGACTCCGACTCCGGGCAATTTCGATTATCCGACTCCGACCTTCAGCTTTATTAGTTACTTAAAGGGATCATTCTTTTCAGATGAATTCATAAACCCTACTTGCACTTTCCAGGAATACGGAAACTTGTTTTAAATCGATGTAAATGCACG
>JGI24021J15306_10010764_pt1 | contig 11365 bp, 9 predicted proteins | sample Ectturendosymbi1_FD_15306 | JGI IMG/M metagenome (IMG submission 15306)
TACGCTTTGATGCAGTCGGATTGTTTGTACTCGTCACTATTCTTTGAACACTATAATCGCATTTTACTCTGTGAATGAGTGATCGAACTTTGCAGTATCCATTTGATTGATGGCGTGCCATGTCGCAATGCATTCGCATTTTACCTAGACTCGACCAGTTTAGGAATTAACGCCCTACTCCGCAGTAGTGTTGTAACAAGTGTTACGTGTTAGCTAACATTAGTGTTAACAATGTGTCTGTAACCCTATGGTTCTGTCTTTAACGCATTTGCACAAACTGTCTGTAACCCTGTGATTAAGCCGGCTTCAATGGCTTGTAAAACGTTTTGTTTTGTCTGTTTTTATCGACCTGCGTCCTGCAGAGTGTGTGTAATTAAATTAGATAACTGACGCAAGATTTTAGAAGCCTCCAAAACGAAAAAACAGTTTCAGGGTTGTTGCCACTTGCCAGGGCAGTTGGTGAGTCCGCAGTTTGTCTGCATCGTAGTTTTGCAACATGAAGGTGAGTGGATGAGTTTTTCACGGAAGTAATCTCCCGATTGAAGCATAATGTAAAAGTTATAGATGTATACGTCAGCAAACAACTTGCCGCTATGTGACAACAATGCATAGAACGTGCGCGATAAGCTCAAATAATTATGACTTAATGTAATTATGCACTTGTGCAACTCCTCACTTCATACACATGGACAACGCAGAGGAGTAGGCCTATTGAATTACTGCTAGGGGCGTAACGAGGTGAGATGGCGCCCGTGGCAAGAAGCAAGTTTGGCGCCCCCATGTTCGAACCTCAGGTCTTTCGGAAGCAAATGTACTGTATTGAAGAAAGTACCTGTGACGTTGTTAAGACTTTTCGGCGCCCGGGCAATTGTGCCCCTTGCCCCCCGTCGTTACGCCGGTGATTACTGCGCGCAGCGACCCGCCTCAACAAATCATGGTACACAGCTCTAACCAGAGGCATATGGGAACCTTGAGCTTTGGGGGAGCAAAATTTGCAATTCGCTCGAATTTTTGCGCCACTTTGAGGAAAACGAATAGGAAAGTTTTGCGGGGGAATGACGACGCCTTTTACCCCCACCTGGCTACGCGTCAGGAAACAGTCACTGATGGCTGTGTGGTTTTGATCCTTTTGTTGCAATTGCAAACCCGTAGACAACTCACACACTGGCCCCGAAGACAAATTTGGCATGGTTAGCGAAATCCGCAACCGACAGAAAAATGCTTAGTTCATTGGTTGTTAGATCATTCCGCTTACATCATATAAATTTGAGCAGAAAAGCAATCTTCTGGTGAAAACTAAGTTTTTTACTGTTGACGAAGGTTCGTGGTTTTAAATTGGTGATAGGCTGATTGTCATCTGTGTTTTCTGGCCTGGCTGGACAGAAGCTGATCCATCGCCAGATCAACAGCATTAAGGGTGGCTTTGAGCTTCTTCGGTGGCTTCGTAATAGTATGCAATGAATTGAAAATGACTTCATGGGGAAACTAGAGCTTGACTTTGGAAGTATTGATTGTGAATGTGGGGGGATCAGTCTACTTGCTTCCACTTCTGTTGAACGGTGTCACAACATTTTTCAATAACCTGGTCTAGTGGGATTGATTTTTTTCTTCACATCAGCAATACAGTGTCGAAAATGTGAAATAGTATTAGACTTGATTGAAAATCTACCTTCATGAGTGGCGTTAAATATATTTCAGGGCAATATGCTTCAAGGCCCAGTGTGAATTTATCATGCGATTATGATATTGTTTTTCACGATAGCCAGCAAAGTTACCTAAAATGGGAGTAGTGTCCTGGCAAATGCCTATCATTCACGTGCTGTTTTTGAATTGTCGCTTCAGCAATAAAGAAGGTTTTGATGTGCATGTAAATACACAAGCTTCGCTTGGAAACGTGATCATCATTTAGCTTTTTATTTGGGTCGTACCGTGGGACATGAGTTGTCACTTCCAAGTCTAAGCAGAACCGTTCTACTTCCAACCAGGTCGGGAATGCGTTTTAGACACTGTTCTTCACTGATTTCGCTACGGATAGCCCAGTGGTTCTCAGCCATTTTTGAACCAGGACCCAATTTTGTCTTCAAAAAAACCGCAGGCCCCACCAGAACTATTACATGTCAATTAAAAGTATTTGTTTTTGCTCAGTCACTACATTGCTTACTTCGTGATATGAATTATAAATGCACAAAGTTTGCTCAAATTTATTGCGATACTCAGTAATATTGCTTAATGTGAGCTCTGCGCTTGATGCTGGTTACATATGTTTGATTCGAGGTTCTAGTTTAGTCAGTTTCAATCTGAAATCACCACGTTTGCTGATTTCCAGTTGATTTATCTTAGCACGCAGCAACTCCACAACAACGCTAAACCCACATTCGACCAAACAAGATGACGGAAATCGTGTCAGTTTTTGCCTTGCCGAAGTACTCGAGCGACTCGCATTCCTCGGACAGCCACATCGTGGTTCCTTTGATCTTGAAAAGAGTCTTCACGGATTCATCTTGTAACTCACATCAGTAGCGTAGCCAGCCCAAAAATTTTGGAGGGCCAAAATGTTTGATTTTAGGCGAAAAACACTATTGTGTTTGGGATACCGCCTCTCAAAGCATAAAATGACTATATATCAGGACCCCTGGCTACGCCTATGACTCACATAATTCCTGTTGGCACTGCTCTGATTCCGCAGATAACTCTACTAAAGGTGGTCAAGTCAACCAAGAAGGGAACTCCATTGCTTTCAAGTCATGAAAGCTTTCATTGAAGTCACGAATCAACATTTCCACATGTGCAGCAATAACTGTATTTGCCTATTTAGTGACATCACATTCTTTTAACCAGGAAATTGGAGATAGCTTTTTGACAAAATACTGCTTCTGCACAAACTGAGACATGTCACAATCCAAATATCTTTCCTTTTGCGTCGCAAAGTGTTGCACTGACTCCATGGAGCTTCAAAGGACGAACTTTCTCAAACATATCCATTAAGTACTGTAGCTCACACAAGCTGGGCCATCTGTGGTTATCAGGAGAATCATTTCAGATATATCCTTCAAAAACTCACTGAGTGGTTCAAACAGTGCCTTAAATCTTTTTAGGCAGTTTCCTTTTGATAGCAACCTTACTTCGGTGCAGAGGAATAATCTCCCATGATCAGTAGCATAAACGACGGGGCCAGGGGTGCGAACCTTCCCCCTTGATAATATAAATCTATTTAAGCTTATATTTCGGTATTTAGTGGGTATTTTCGTTTATAGTGTTCTTTTGGTTTTCAGTAGATTGTTATATTTTGTCTTTTTTTTTGTTTTTTGGAATGTTTTTCGCTAATTTTGGGTTTTAGTATAGACATCCTCCACATCCGGTTTCACTATCATTTCTTAATTATTTACTGAGTGTTGGCCCATGGTGCAAGGGCCCCTTCAGCTAAGATTTCCCCGTGACTCAAACCTTTAGTTGCGCCACTGCCTATGATCTGCATGATAAGTCTCACAAAACCTCTGGAACAGACGTTCTGCTTTGGCATTTGCTTTGATGAAATTGATACATTTGATCACAGAATATAGTATTTCGTGCAGTTTAGGAGCAACATTTTTTGCAATTAAATATTCTCTTTGGACAACACAATGCACAGTTAACAAGCTTGGATTGTCGTCCTATAGGAGTAAACAAGTGAACCAGCTTTATAGCTACCAATCAATTCGGTTGTGAGCAAGTGCATTTTCATTTTATATTCACACCAAGATTGATTGATAATGTCTTCAACCTCCACGCCCCACCAAAATTTTACCACGCCCCACGTTGAGAACCAGTGGGATAGCCAAAACAATGGCACACGCTAGCGCGCAGCATGCTTTTATACCTTTTGAATACATTTCGTAGATATACGAGATCTGTATAGCTTGTGAAAAATGAAGTCCACTGATTGGGACTCGTTGCATACGTTTTCTGAATTAATGATACATAGCGCTTTCAAACTGTGGTTATTCCCTCAAAAAGTGCATAGTTTGACCAACAAAAATAGCCACTTTTGGCCTACAAAAGGTAACCACTTTTGTGTGACACCCAACGATTGTCGCAGACAACATGGTATTTAACCAAGTGAAGACCTTTTGGCGCCTCTAATCGGACTGCCCCCCAAACGCCTGGTCTGGATCCGCCATTGATTAAACTATTGATTACATTGAACATTCAAGAATCAAGATTAAAGAATGTAATTGAACAGAATAACGCGTAGATTTGTTCCATCTTAACACTAGGTTTACCACCATTTTCTACCCCGTCTTTTACCGAGGTGTCGAAAACGACACCGAAGGATTTACAATCGCGTTAAGATGGAGCAAACCTACACGCCCAAATACCACTCGTAACACTCCTAAAATTTGGACCCCTCTCAGAAAACTCTTCGCCCCCCCTGGTGTCCCACGCTGGTTACGGGCCTACGGGTACATCCTGGTGCGTCTCTGTTACCGAATAATATCAACAATGATATTCTTTCGTAATAATCCTGCTCTTCCGCCATTTCTTGTGTGCATAAGAACAGCCTACCCTTATTCATGCAAATGGTACAATCATAAACGCATTCCCGTTACTCGCTAGCACGATTCTCGATTTATTTATTGCAGTTTATTGATTTATTGTTTGATATGAATATCTAATAAACAGAAGAAATACTAAGAGGCATCGCGCAAATAGGAAACCGAACCAATTTTCAGTGAACCTTCGAATTATTGAACACACAATGACAAAATAACTGATCAATGTAAACAAGGAGTATCACTGTGTCACATAGGACTAGTGAAGGACCATGGCGGTCATTTAGTCAACCAATCAGATTTGCAGCTTGTTTTTGCAAAACTAGCCTGTTTTTGTTTGAAATTTATAGCTTTAATGTTTGATTGCAACCTTGAAAGGAAAGGCCATAATGAAAATAGAAATACAATTTGGAAATCTCATAACTGATGCCATATTCTAAAAGTCTCCAAAATGAAAAGCAATTTTCAGCTGTTTTATTAGTGTCCGGAGTAGGCCTATACACCTTAGTGTTGCTACATAAAGGTGTTTGGATGAGTTTCTTGTCTGAACTAATGGCCTTGATTGCAAAATACAGGGTGGTCCACAGAGATGTGTATATTTTACTATCGCTATTATTTCACATCAAATTAACCCAGGTTTTTGTTTTCCAGGTAAATCATTAGAGCTCAAAAGTTTTATTTCCCAGCTTGAGTGGATCAAGCAGCAGCATATTCCGTGCAGGAGGGATCAAGATTGTTGAGGCCTATTTGGCGACGAATTCACTTGTCCAAACTCAACGACTATCTCGGAGGAGCTTTGCAGGCAGAAACGTTCCAACCAGATACACAAAAAAGCGCCTCCTGAACAAATTGAGGGAGACGGAAGTGTACATGATAATTAAAGGTCGCAGTGGCCGGCAACGGTCAGTCAGGACAGAAAATCATATGTGACTGTGAGAAAATGTTTGGGACTGTGAGACAATGTCAGTCTCCAAGGAAATCCACAAGACGTTTGTCCCAGGAGACAGATCTTTCAAGGAGTTCAGTTATGCGCATGCGCATAATGCACAGGTCCGTAACTCGGGGGGCGCAGGGGAGAAAATTTTTCGCCCCCCTTGGAAAAATACGTTGGACATTACAACTATTGGACATAGTTTAAAATATTTAGGCCAATCTCAGAAAATTCTTCGCACCCCCTGGTGTCCCATGCTGCTAACAGGCCTGATAATGCACCAAGGTCTTGCCCTCCTGATAGTGGTTCCTGCAGCGGTGGTCCTCATGCGACACCAATGTTCGGATAACCACGACCGTAACGAAGAAATGTGGATCCAAGTAGCCTGTTTTGCTTTCGGGCGAAACTCATTCCAAATGTTGAAAAAAAGTTTTGTGTCAAAATTGCAATCTTTTCAAATTTTTTTTGTCATTTTAACTTTTTTGGTATTAATGGGGTGAAAATTGTCTTGCCCAAAATGGGCAAATCAAATCCTATTCCGTCAGTGGGCGCCCTTTTGCTACTCACTTCTGGGTACGGTACTGCTTGGCCAAGCTTGTCCCACTGATCCTTACCTTATTCATGAAATCGGAGCACAGTTGTGCTTAAATAAACTTTTAAAATAAAATTCCTTTCTTCTATGGAAAAAGGAATGTCGTTTTCATCATTTTTAATCCACTGATCTTTTAAGTTATTCCTCGTAGGGTGAACTAACTTGCGTTTACAGAGAGGCATGATACCTCTGTCTTTTTAGCGCTAATTTCCGTTCCCGCTTGGTTCGCACGCAGCTGCAAACCGATCAAGTGCATGTTGAATGTCCGTGTTCAGGAGACGCAAGCAGCACCAAATCGTCCCCAAAAGCAAACAATGGTTCCTGCACTTTTCAACAGTGATACCCTCGTCGACTCGACTGTGACTGTCTGTCTAATTCATGTAGACAAGACTATGAAGAGAAGTGGTGCCAGGACACGCGCTTGTCGGAATCCAACACCCATGATGAATGATTTTGGTTTAAAGCAATTAAGACAGGCACAACGTCTGAGGAAAATAAATTTACTTCGTGGCCGGCTTTATTCCAATAACAGATGGCTGGCACGGTCGATCTCTTGCGAAACTTCCGATACTACCTTTGCAAAGTGTTAAAAGACTTAAAAGAAAAGACTTAAAATTTTGAAAATAGGAAAGCTGTTGCGAACCGCATTACATATTTTTTCGTTGTCCGGACATTTTCGATATAGAAACTGAATAAAAGTTGGGAAAAAATGAAGTAATAATTCAAGCCAGTAAATTGCGACTTTATGCAAAATGGCCAGCGAAATTTTTCCCCATCAATGAGTGGGTTGCCGTGTCGTTGCGTAAGACTGGTGACGTGAAGTGGCATGAATCAAGTTTAGACAAGTCACGTTCACATGATGATGAAGATGAAATGAACTCGTGATGCAAACGGACAATGGTTAGATTTGAAACCCACCTACCAGGCTGGCAACAACGTCGGCGACAGAATTAGTTGAACGTTTGTGATCTTAAAAGTACTCTTGGCGTATGTCTATTCAAAAAGATTCACATAAATCTTGCGGTGGTTAATTGCAAATCAAATACTGCTGTAGGTTTTTAATTGCTTATCACGGCCCTGTCACATTAGGATCCGTGCAGACCAGACGTTACTTGAAGGTGGCCCAACACGTAAGTAAACGTTGTCGATGAACAAACGTAAAATCTCGAAAACGAAATAATTGTTTTGCTGCGATTTCTACCATGACTTGTTTATTTTACACTTTCCACTTTCAAGAAATGAAAATTGACACACCTAGATGATGCTTCCCATTAGTCCAAAAAACTTTTTTGTCAAAACTTTGTATTTTATTCTTTTCTGCCAGAAAATATGATCAAGAGTGAAGTACCTGGGGCCAAAATAGATTGTTTTTATATTGCAGTGTTGTGCATTGTGCAACCATATTCACAGCGAACTCTTTTTTCAAAAATCGATCAAATAACTTGTGCGTCTCAATCAATACCCTGCTCCCCATCGTGACGTCGAGCTGTTTTTCAAGTGCAGCACGTAGTGCAGCGCCTGAAGCAGCTGATTTCGTTTAAAACGAACACCATCTGTTGAGAGTGATGATCGGTGACGCAGAGTTATTCACTGATCGATTTGGCGAAGTAACGTTGCTTGGACTCAGTCGTCTTTGTCAGTCCAAAGCTGACTTCATCTCATGAAATGCTGTTGGGCAACATTTTAGCGATTTACTTGCATTTGTCAAAAGGTTAGTTAAGGACTTGTTAAGAAGCTACGTTCTAGAATCAAAACTACCTGTATACGTTTCTGCGGTTGACACCTTTGTTGCATTAGTATTTGCAGGAGATGCCAACTCCGAAGAAATTCTTGTGCAACATCTTTTTCGAAGCATTGATGAAGGAGGCTACAACAAATGGATCAGGCCAGTTGAACGCGCAGAGCAGCAGGTGACTGTGGATTTTCAGTTAATATTACGTCAACTAGTGGATATCGACGAGAAGGAGCAGCTGATGCAAACCAATGTCTGGCTGAGGCAGGTGAGGCTGAAAACCAATGCAATGAGAAAACAACTGCGGTTTAAGTAGGGATGCACGAATACAGCCGAAAAATATTTGTCAAATAATTCGTCTTTGGATCAAACGTATTGTGTCATTCCCCCTCCCCATTTGTAGTATTCCAGAGTCGTGAATGATTGTGTGATTCTGTAATGTTATAGGAAAGAACGCGAAAGTGGTGAATACTCTTCTACTGATGGAACTCAGTTTAAAACTTCTTGGCACTTAAAAGTATGCCACGAAAATTTCCAAATAAAGGTGGTGAAAGTTATTGTTGAAACTATGGAAAAACTACTTTTTTGGCAAAATTTAACACATTCAAGAAATGATCTCACATACAAGTTGTATGTTGTATGATACAACAGCCTACTTTTGATAATAACCATCAAGTATGGGCGTGTCTCAAAAATAAAACTACAGAACCTTTCCTCTTTTGTCAAACTAACCTTGCACGAAATTTAGAGTGATGAAGCGTGTTGGCGTTGAGATAAACACACAGAAACCCTATCACGAAACGAATACTCGAACAGACCTTTATTTTGTTGAGTGAGTGATTTCAATCTCCGCCTGCCTTGAACACTGGAAGCGAGAATTTAGCTGATTTGAGATTTACATCTTAAAAAAAACACTTGGGTGGTGTTTTTTTAAGAACCTGCGCATTTAAAATAGAACGAAAACAATTCCTTGACACAAAACTAAGATTTCATTAATAGGTAAACCAAATTATGTCGATTAATTTTGGAAACCTTTGTAAAATGCTCTTCTCTTCTGAGGAGCTATGTTTAATCCATCATAGTCACTCAATGAGAAGAAGCACTAGAGTTTTTTACACTCAATGAGAAGAAGCACTAGAATAGCATATAAGAGTCTTTGTTCTATTTATTTCTTGTGACTCTCAGCAATGCAAAGCGTTGTTATTACTCCCTAAAAAGGTTTCTTTGGATTTTAAATGCAATGTACAATAGTTTTTAAATTACTTTCTAAGAAAAGAAGATATTTATTAAATTTATTTATGATGTCGAACATCTAAATCCCACAACAAAGTTTAGTCAATTTCACTATGGCCTGGGAAAAAGGGATGAGATGTTACGAACTACCCCACTATTTTTCAAAGGGTTTCGAAATACAAGGGACCATGACATCAACATTGCATGGTTATGTAAGAGGGAAATTAACACATTATAAGTTTGAAATTGAGCTTTCAAAAATTTGCAAGGGCCTTTAATTACGACTGAAAGGGAGGCTTTGGCCACCGTAACGAGAATTTGTTGATCACTGCTCTAGAATCCAGAACAGATACTCGTGTACCCAGTAAAACCTAATAATGTTACACAATTTCAAATACGTATTAGCCTACTCGTGTTGTAACCTCTCGGTTGGCGTTGTGTTGAATGAGCGATTCACCACGAACAGGATGTGCGCGAAGAAAACATTGAAGAATAATACTCATATATATGTGGCACGAACAAGCAATAAGAGTGATCCCGATAGAGTGACACGGGTGAGTGACCTGTAACAATGCGTGTGAACCTGGTGAACAGTTAACTGTACTTCCTGATGGTGACGACGAGAGTGATCTCGTCGAGTGATCTCTATTGCTACTTCCTGCCATATTGTGAAGCTTTGCGCACTCGATCGGGCTTTCCGATTCTCCGCAGTTTTGCTTCATAGAGAACAGTGTATCTTTTCGAACCAGTGGCAATGACAAAATATGGAAATATAAGTGATATAATCTCAGCGGATGTTGGTGTCTTTTCGTATTTCAGTCTTTTCCGAAATTGCTTCACCATTTCATTGAATTTCATCGAAGGCAGACAACAATTTCACCATTGAACTTAACACTGACGGAGACATCTTTCTCATACACAGTGATCATCGAAAGACCAAGTGTAATCATCAGTTCATAGGAAATCTGCACTAAAGTATAAAAGCACATATACGTGTGTCGTATTTAACTGTATTTTCAACTTTAGATCAAAACATTTCCTGCACTAAAAATTGGCTGAAAAACACTTTCGAAAGAAATGGTGCATTACCAGCAACCAACGTAAAAACCAATGGTTGAAGCGAAAGTGTGCTGCTTTCGAAATGTCTTGTTCGGTTTCACTGAAATCAATCATTTAGCGCTGTTGCTGTTTTAATACAAATTAGCAAGACCTCCAGGTTTTGCTCTGTTGCAAAGCAAAATAGTTTCTATTAAAATGTGAGACTTAAAATTAACAATATTCGTTAATCGTTACACTCCGAACCTGAATGCCTGTCCTGTTAAGATGCACCGAATGTGAATGAAAAACAGCAGCAGGGCAAATTCTGACTTCACATATGAGCAGTTTTTTAAAGGTATTTTAGGGACGCGATTCGGGTCCCTAGAATAGAAGACCGGGCCCCTAGAATCAGAGAAAATCGGGTCCTTACAGGTCCATACCGGGTACCTAACATTTTCCTTAAAAAAAACTGTATATGCATTTAATACTTATTTTTACATTTGGCTGTTGACATACTGAAACGAATTACGAAAAAATAATAAATATGAACAACTTTTAACTTTTAAAATATATTCAGAGAAGTACCAAGAGCAAAATTTCTCTTCAACAAAGGTTAGGGTGTTGTTGCACATGCTTATTTATGAAGGACATTATATGCTGGTCACGCGATCGCCGGAGCACATCGAAGAAGCATTGAAGCCTCAGACTGGACTGAAATAACAGCAAAAATCGCGAACAACGCAAGTATCTCTTGAACAAACAACGAAACGCTTTTCCTTTTCAGAGCAGGGGTTCTTCTCAACTTTTTCAAGCATGTGGTTCAATTAATAAACAGGGGATCCGTGGCCCATCGACCGTATATCTTCTCCAAAACAACAACTGTTGCGCATGCGCAGAGGAGCAATAAAAAGAACTTTTGATAACACAATGTGCGATACAATCAATGCGAAGGCTGAGCATGCTTGTTGTTAGAAAGCAGAGGTATTCGAGGCGCAATGCTTGACTATGCACAGATCAAGTCTGTTTCTAAATCAAGACTCCTAGATTTCGTTTCCATGCCAACAAGAGCCGCCTGTCTGCCTTACAATGCCTCCAGTATTGTGCTCATCGTGATAGGCTTCTTCTTCTTTTGGTCCAGTTGTTCAAACCACTGCTAAGCCGCGCTAGATCTCGGGGCAGGTGTTGAGCAGCCATTTGATTGTCTTATCGTCCAGAACCGTCAGGCCATGCAGTCCATGAGGAGGTCGATGGATTGGACATTGGAGGACAACATGGTCGACGGTTTGTTCTTCTGCGCCACACTCACAGAC
>JGI24021J15306_10010772_pt1 | contig 11364 bp, 5 predicted proteins | sample Ectturendosymbi1_FD_15306 | JGI IMG/M metagenome (IMG submission 15306)
TTTGTTTAATGACTCGGATGTATTTGCTGCCGTTATTGCTTCTTTGGACAGTTGCAAAATTAGCCAAGTCAGGATTTTAATAAGTAAACGAATAGCTTGCGGAGCCCCGAGGTTTCTCTCGTGGAGCCCTGGGGCTCCGTACGGAGCACTTTGAGAACCTATGTGCTAGGCTACACTTCACTTGCTACTAACATACTCATAGTGAACCCAAACCTTAAACCCTAACGCCTAATCCTAACTAGGAGTTCCCAACTAGGGTACATGTACCCCTAGGCTAGTAGGGGTGCATTTGCCTATCTGAAAGGGTACATTTGAGGTTAGCAATAAGGGAAAAAATATGTTTACATATTATTCATTTCAAGATATTTATACATACATCAGTGAACATTATTTTCAAAATGATTTATGCTTATTGGGAAATCCATTCTTGTTATTTTGCACAGCCTTTTTGTCTTAAGAAATTTTAGGGGGACATGCTCATCTATCAAAATTCTGAAGGCATACATGGCCAGAGAAAGTTTGATAACACCTGTCCTAAACCTAAACCCAGTCCCATCGCCACAGGGGAGCTTTAGTGGGCTTAGTCACCCAAACAAAGCTCCAATCCCCCCCAAATTTAAACATGAAACACAATAAATCAGTTGAGTTTTTGTCAATTTTTGGAATGTTAAGCCCCCCTGCACAAACGCAAAGCACCCCTGTTGAAAACTTTCTGGTGACGGTTCTGCCTAAACCTCGGCGACAGTGACAGACTATAAATGAAAGTGTTAGTGATTTGATTGATTCATAACATGGTGCACTGATTTGCATGGAAACAAGTGAAACAGAACAGTAAAATGGATAGACCAGCAACAAAACATTTCCTTGTTAGATTTTGAAACTTTGCAAAAACAAAAATTTTCACCCAATTGGCGAGCAGACCACAGCGGCCTAGAATGACGTCACTGCTAAAAAAATTGTTAGCGGTCTGTTTTAAAACCTTAAGTGGACTGTCCGAAGACTGGACTGTTAGGAGCCCGTGCCATTGCTAGTAAGCGTCACAGAGAAAACAGAGAGACAGTGAGTACTGTCAAGCCACAATTAATAATTTGCTTGTGTTTTGGCTGGCTCATTACATTTCGGTATGTGTGTATGACGTGACAATTGCACCAAGGATTGCGTCAACAGCAGCAAATAAACTTTTCTGAAGGAACTGTCCTGACAAGATCCATTCTCGAGTCATTATAATGTGAGAAATTCAGTGTTTGTTCTTTTCAAAGTTGCGGCAAATTATTTTTAAAATATTGGCTTTGAGCACTGATTATCAAAATACTGGCCTTTCACCAGCCTCTGCTAAATTAGCAGTAAAATACCGGCCATCTGGCAACCCTATATAAATATGGCATTGTTGCATAAAATTTGTTGATTTGGAATATAAGTATCTCATATGTTTGGTGTGCCTGCAAAGCCTGTATCTGGCTTTTATATGTTTATCAGATATTTGTTTTACGGTTCTTTAGGTTACTTGGTCTAAATTTTTGTTTCTTTGTGATCACTACTTGCTCTTAACACATTGGGAGCTGGCATACGATATACTCGTACTTTCAAGTCTGCGTGCACCACAAAAGTTTGTTTTTTTGGCCATAACTTTTGAACCAGAAATGCCAATCAAAGACTCTAAAGCAGGGATGGGGAACCTGCAGCTTGTGACAACATTTGATATGGCCCGCATCAGAATTTCGGTTACCCAATTTAGAACACTGTACCGTGTCAAAACGAAGCCACGAAATCCCATGATAAGCACATGCCTAAGGTAGTATGTAATAAGAAGCCTCCATCCCTCAGTCAAATAAAGGTAGAATTTTAGGATACAACCAGTTGGTGTTTGCGGCCCGCAAGTGATAATTCACAATTTATGCCCCCCATGATGGTAAATAGGTTCCCCACCCCTGCTCTAAAGCAAGGGTGCAACAACCTATTTACTATCACAGGTTGCATGAATTGTGCATCATCGCTAGCGGACTGCAAAATCAATGAATTTTATCCTGAATTCTACCCTTTATCTAACTATGAGGAAGAGTGATTCTCTTGGTTTACTATCCAAGTACCTGCTTACCATGGAGCTTTATTTTGACGCGATATTTCACTCTAACTTGGTAACGAAAATTCTGATGTGGGCCATATCAAATTTCATATGGGCAACATTTGGCCCGCAGGCTGCAGGTTCCCCACTCTTGCTCTAAAGACTCATATTATAGTCAAGTTTCCAATGAGTCAAAAATTGGTTCTTGGCATTGGCACCTAGGGCCCAGTGACCTCGGCCAAAAATGAGTAAACCTATCCCCATTATGATGACACCCACAAAAAAAACAAAATCCAAAACTCTCCTTTTTTAGCAGTCTAGACTAGAAGACTTCCCGCTTCTTTACAGGGTTTGAACAGCTTTCCAGCTCAATCAGCTGGAGAGTTATGCTGGTGCAAAGTGATGCAAGAAAGGTGGCACACACGGGATTGAAAAGTATGAATATATCATACGCTGGTTCCCAACATGTAAACCTTCTCTAAATAGTGTGCATTTTTCAGATCATCAAGCATCAGCTTTGAAACCTGCTATTTGTTTTATTCTACAGAACAAAATATTTGTCATCAAAAAAGTTCACTTCCCAACAAATTGCATCATTGTATGTTCGATTTCCCACAATTTTCAATATACCTGTTGTTAATCTGGATGGAATTTTGGGATTTTATCAAAGGATTCCCACAAGCCATGAAAACAAACAAATAATTTATGGTGGCTCAGAAGTTCGGAGCATGATAATTCGGTAATTTCATATACTTTGAATTCTACAACTTGTTGATCATAATGATTTAAAAAAAAGCTATTTATGATAAAATTAGCGTCTTTCCTTAATTTGCAAGACCAGTAAGTAAACAGTGGTATAGCCAGTGATTTTCAACCTTTTTCAATAGCAGAACAGCTTCCTTGTCAGTAAATGCCTTCATGGACTGAAATTATGCAATTGGCATAAAGGGAGTAGAAAATTTTATTGCTGATGTCACTCCAGAAACTGTTTTGTATTGGTTTGTGATCACAAGTGCTAAGAATCTTTCAACTCACACTTCTTTGCAAACTCCACTATGTCTGGGATTTTTGGATTGCGCTTAAGCTTGTTTGCCTCAGAGGTGTTGTAATGACAATGACCGCAAAATGTGTAGTATTGATTGAACTGTGTTGAGTTATTCTTAACATGGGTTTAGTAGCAATTGAAGTTTTGTGTCCTGAGGACACAATAATAATGTAAACACCAGTAGCAGCCCTTTCATAAGCAGGAATGGGCACCATTTGACTTATATCTACTCATCTGCTAGGTCAGTGGTTCTTAACCTTTTTTATCCCATGCACCCCTTTAACCATGATTCACAGATGAAATCCCCCCTTAAGAAATTTTGTTGGTGAAGTACACTTTTGCATCAGTACACTAAGAAGAGAAACTAAACTCTTCACAATTGATAAGCTAAACTATATTACATTTTGAACAAAATACCAAATACAAAATTCCCCCCAGTTGAGAACCCCTGTGCTACGTATTATACTGGCTATTCAATGATGCCTGAATGGTGCGATCATTGCCTAGATGTGTGATCATTAGACTACACATTTTTTAAAGTAGCAATCTGCTTCAAAACAAAGCACAAAAAGTGAAGCTATGCAAATGCAGTGAAAACAGTATGTTCTAGTAAATTATGAGAATGTAAAATGTCACAAATATGCAAATCAACATGTAATTTTGATTAATGCTATACAACATGAAAACAGACGTGGGGACGCCAAAAGGTTGAAAGTGACTACATCAGTCAAAATGCTTGTTGCGAATTTCAATTTTACTGATGTGTAAACCAAGAGTCTGCTGGCAGTGACAGAATTCATAAAAGAATACAATGCAAGGAGTATTATTGAGAGCATTTGCATCATTATAAAGAACCAAGTGAAGATTGGATCTAGCATTCACATTTGTGTTTGGCTGGGAAATGTTTGTTCAATTTAGTAGGTTTACCTGCTTAATCACATTCTGTGAGTGCATAACTGTTTGCAGATGTCCTACGCTATTGGCTGCAGAGTTGGAAGATGTGTTTCTACGGGTGAAACTATTTGAATTTTCTTTTGGTTTCACTATCCCTCAACTACGCCTGCTTTTGTATCAAAGGCCGCAAATTTTATTACAAGGTACAATGGTTTGATACCAGCTGCTGTATTTGGTTAACCAACTGTTGTCACTGAAATTGGAACATGTTAACAAAACGTGATTTTACTGTCAGTTCCCAACAGTTGAATTTTGAAATCTTCCTTGTCATTGTGTAGGTCAGCTATTATTGAGATTGATGGGGATGATGCTAAACAGGCTTGCTTAGCCAAAAATGTAACCAATACTCATGCATATACTGATGTTTTCTGTGACTCCTGTACACTTAGAGCAGGGGTGACGAACCTATTTGCTATTGTGGGCCACTTTGTCAGTTACCGCTGAGTAAGCGGGCCGCACAACTTTTTAGTCATACTGTGAAACCTGTTAAAAACGAAAAAATTGTTCATCAACAGAAACAAACAACAAACGAAAGTAATAACTGCTGGTCTCGCCTGAATGCTTCGCGGGCCACACGAAATTCTTTTGTGGGCCACGTGTTTGTCACCCCTGACTTAAGGTGTTCAGTTGCTAGCCTCAGTGGCGTAACTATGCAAGGTAGCACCCATGGCAAAGTTCAAATGTACGCCCTTTTTAATAATTTAAGTATTACATAAAGGCACAATTTTTACAAAGATGAATCATGTCGAAAATAAAGTTTTTTTAAAGGAAAATATTGGTGTTTATTTTTGCTTTGAACAATTCAGCAAATAAAATATAAATTATCCATAAGGACCACAACATACTTCTATACTCATTTATTTTTATTATGAAGCACACCAAGACATTCAAATGATATCGTTATAGTTTATAGGTCTACACAGTGTTGCCTGACAAAATTGGGTATATTACAATAAAATATAACGATATATTGCAACTGCAAACGACAATTTCTTTTGAAATGCAGCACATTTAATTTGAATTGAACAATAATATATTTAGCGCAAGTCATGTATCAATTGTGTTCGAAAAACATAATTCCATCAAAGCATAGCATAAACATATCCAGCCTTTTCCGGTTAATTAGACAAAAATGCTAATTAAACAACACTTGCCGTGCTTTTATCGAAGCAAAGTCGTCTATGACTTCACCAACGTAAGCTTGCGCTATTTCGCTCCTTTCTATTTTCATCAAAGGTAGATCAGAAAACCTGTCCTGACTTATTGTTAGTCACTGGATTTATTGTTAGTCATTGAGGCCCGGAGGTATGAAAGGATCAGTTTCAGTTTACTGAAAGATCGTTCGCAGCTTGCAATACATATAACTGACATTGTCAACATTATTTTCAAAGCAATTCGAAGGATGTCAGGAGGTCTTCAGGACGCGGTAAATTTCAGTCCAAAATTTTAGAGGCCAAATATTTTGAATTTAAATGAGCAACAGCACTTGGTTTGGGACACCGTTTCTCGAAGCACAAAGCGTTAAGATATGCAAGAAGTTAGGGCAGGTCGTGGCCCCCTGGCTATGCATATGTTTCACAAGGCCTTGGAAATCGAACAGAAAGCCAAATTTAGACAGAAAATGCTCGCCCTAAACAAGACTAACAAATCTCTTTCATGAGATAACATTTTTGATCAGCTGGTATGGTACCGATACTAACTGCTAAAGCTAACTGATGTTCTCTAGGTTAGTCTCTGGACTGGGGCGTAATATTCAGCNTAATTTTTATCGAATACAAGTGGCTGGCAAAGAAGTTTCGTAAAGCCGGAGTAGGCCGCAGCAGTTTAAGTAATTAGTAGGTCTGTAGGATCTCAACAGCAGTTATTTGCATAACAGTCAGATTCTCACAGCCACTGACTTAAACTCGCCTCAGCCAGATTCTGCATACTGTCTTCTTGCCTAAAATGCAGCTGCACGACTGACTTATCCTTATAGCATGAGAAGGCTGGGTTGCCAGACATCTTTTGAGAAAAAAAGCCAAACCATGTCCAACAAAAGCCAAGTGTGGTAAAAAAAAGCCAAATTGTTAAAAACAAATGAAATTTCTGCCTTTTCCAAGTGTTACCATGTTTTCTCCAAAGTGGTCAATAAAGCGAATAGCACTGTGACAGAATATGCTCACAGCAATCTGAAATTCAGCCATTTTCAGTGCATCACTTTTGCTGCTTGAAGTCTTAACAACTTTGAAGGCAGTTTGTCCTGTTGGTGGAACTCTCCTATGTTTTTAGCTTGTTTCATGATTCATCAAGTTAGTGACTGCTGTAGTGTGCCTTGGTAGGCTATAATTGCTGTTTGGCATAACTTGCGATATGCATTTTCTGAACAATCACTGGTCTTCTTCAACCAAAGAAATGTCTTTTCCCATTACTATTGCATATCCGCCCTTTCTCATAGCTGCTCTTCCACTTTGAGGATGACATACCAGTGGTCAATGATTTATTGTTTCATATGACTCAGCCTACAAACAGGAGCACTACAAGAAGCCATTGCACTGAGCAAACCAACCACAATAGTGAACATTAGAGCAAATGAAAATGCAATAACGCAATGGTTGATCAGTGTAAACAAAGACGGGTGCTGTGTCATATAGGATTGGTGAGGGACCACTGTGGTACCAATTAATTGAATTAGTTTATGATGTATGAGGGCAAGGCAACATGTTTGAACATTAACAACAATGACAACAACTCAATTGAACGAATCTTATGTTTGGGAGATATGGGTTGCCAGATAAAGTTTGAGAAAATATACAAAGCACTGTCTAAGAAACCCTAATAACACTTTTCAGCAAGATCCTTAAAAGCCAAGACACCAATCTGATAGCATATGCGAACTGCCTCCAAAAAAGCCAAATATTGAAGAAAAAAAGCCAAATAATTTTTTTGACGCCAACGACCTCTAAAAAAGCCAAATTTGTGAAATTTGGCATCAAAAAAGCCAATCTGGCAACCCTGTGAGAAGGACGACGCCTCGTAGCTATTGCATGCGAGCGTTCTTGTTCTACCACAATGTCTGACCGTCATGTTATGTCATAATACCGCAGTTTTGTCATAATGCTTTGTGGTGCTGGCGCCCCGAATTAATACATTAGGTAAGCGTGCGGTGTTGATGCAGCTTTACAGTTTGTGAATATACGGGGTGCAAGATAGAGGTTCAAGAAACTGTAAATAAGATCTTAATTTTTGCCAAGCAATTTTGCGCCCCTGTCAAAGTGGCGCCCATGGCACGTACTATGCCTGCCATAACCTACAGTAGATACGGCACTGGCTAGCCTACACTGGAGAGTAAAGCCAGTGGACCAAAAATGTGTTTGACAAGTTTATTTTTTAAATTAATATAATCTGTTTTGCGCTCAGGATATTTGGAAATTGAGGTCAGAATATCTTTTGTGTGGATGTTTTTTTGTAAAATGAGCCACTTCGCCAACATATTTCTTGGTTAAAAACGATAGTTTCAGCCTGATCATGACTTCAAAGTAGACTTTGGCATTATTTGTTTCCTCATTGAAAATTTGGTTTTGACCAGGTGGCATGTAATTTTCTTAAAATATTTTTTAAAAATAGCAATCGCAGATAAATCTGCGAAGAGGTTTCATGCAAACAGAATATCTGTTTAAAACTTACAAGGTAACAACCTGTATGATGCGCCCGTGAAATTTTTGTTTGTATTTTGAAATGGTTTGCAGAATAATACGGGGTAAATTTCCGTTTATCTGGCGTTAGTTGAATTTCACTGATGATTTTATTCCAATTGTGTTTTTGAAAATACACTTGAATCCAAAGATATGGAGATACGTGCGTTACTCAGATCACATGCAATGCATTTTTTTGTAACATGTGACCGAATTAAAATGAAAAAGTGAATGAAAAGAAGTCGAAATTTGATAGTAACCGCCTGTAAGTATGACTGTAAACAGGGTGATGCCCATGAAACAGCTGGAGTTCCCAGCGGACCCCGTGAACATACCAGTTGTTGCAGAGGTGCTGAATACATACAGAATTATTGTGGATCTTGAGGCCACAGTATAAATAAACATGGAAAAGTTTCAAATCCTTCACAAAGCACAATTTTTTGAGACTGCATTTCAAACACCTAATTGGAAAAACTTTTGGAACATAATGCCTAGGCTTGTATTTCAGGTGACTTGGTATAGATATTAATTTGTGGTATGTCACACTTCAGTTACCTTTAACACCCAGCTAAAAATAAATAAGCGATGTTTCTTTTGCCTTGTTTGTATTTTAATGTGCACGGGAAAGCACAACATTTGACGAGCGCATTTCTTTACAATGGCTTCAGCGACGGGCATCGAACAGAGTAAAACCCGATCGCTACGCGGGAAGTAGAAGCTACTGTGCAGTCTTCCAGCTAAGAAGAAGCTTAAGAGATTTGAAGTGTATTGTGACTAAAGTAGTGCGTGAAACTTTGCTGCTTGTATAATTGCATTGAATCTTGCTCAAACAAACACCATGGTGCATATAGCATAGAACACAACAAACGTTTAAACTGTTGCAAAATGAAGAAAACCGTTATTCCTAATTTGGCTCCAAGTTAATGTGATACTTTGTTTCTCTAGATTTGAAACAGCTTGAACTTCTCTACAGGCTGTATGCTCTTGAAATGAAACTCTCCAACGAGCAACTGGCTAAGAATGCTTTCGCATTTCTTGTTAGGCACAAGGTACGCTTTTTCAACCTTGAGGCAACAGATTTTGCTTGCTCTTACTTAATGTTTAAGAATAGCTACTTCATATAGCTGGGGATGCGCCCTACGAGCACGTTGGGACCAAAGTGAAAATAACACAATTCGAAAGAAAAGTTCCATCAGTGCTTTGTACCGGTCAAGTATTAGGAGTGCTCTGCATGGAGTGTATTACCATCCGCACCTCACGTAGAAATACTATTTTGTTGACGTCATAGCAACGGTGTGGTGAGAAAATAACGAAAATAAAGCTCTTGGAGAATAAAAGCTGTTTAACACTGTGAAAATTGTTCCTTTAACTTGCGAAAACTTCTTGTGTGTTTTACGACGGCATCCGAGTGTTCAGTTGCATGAAACAGGCATGAATCAACTTTGTGTGTGCAGATTGCTGAAACAAGACATTTTTATCTGAAATCACGCGGCAAAGCTCAGTACAACGAAAGAAAGCAACGTTATCTGTCACTTTTTCAAGTTTTGACTTTGACCAACGAAGAATTTTGTAAACAATGCGAAGTTGGCACTGTTGAAGATTATCACCGTTTTATGAAAACACTATAACTCTGCTCCGTGGAGAAGTTTCCAGGAAGATGCGAAATGAAGAACTAATCAATGTTGGCACAAGTTTCATGAATGAGAAGACTCGCTTTGTTGAACAAAAGTCAAGAAATCCCGCAGCTTGTTTCTGGGACTAGTTTTACAATCTGTCATAACAAGATCCGGCACTCAAGCTCAGACTATACATTCATTACTAATCGTCGAAGTAGTTGCTTTGAAATATTCTTTATTGTTATTATTTTCCAACATCACTACTACGGAGTAAAAAGTCAAATGCTTGTGATGAAAAAAACATTTTCATGCTTAACAAATATTTTCTGTCATACTGCATTTTTTATGTTGCAGGTTATAGTTCTGTGCTTGATTCTGGGCATAATTTTAGAGATATGTTAATACCCATCGTTACTTCGCGTACTCCTTTGTGTATATTTTGTTCCAACAAGCTACTTCAGGCTTCATGGAATACGTCGGTTTCAGCACATGCTGTCTCAATCTCGAAAGGATTAGGCAAGTCTGTGGCAGGTTATTACCACACTGCTGGAAAATCGACAGAGCAGTTCGTAAAGCACAAAATCAGTCCACCTCGGCGAGCGCTACTTTACGTACCGGGCCATGATGAAAGAAAAATAAAAAAAGTCACTGATCTTCATGTTGATTGTGTTGCGTTGGATTGTGAAGACGGCGTGGCGTTCAGCAAGTAGGTAAAAAACTGCTTTATTTCAGTTTCGTCTTGGAAACTGTTTTTAGTGAAAGTTCGTAGTTACGAATGATAAACGCCAAGGCTTGCTTAGACGTTCTATTGTGCTGTTGCACGAAATTCGAAAATCATTTTTGATATTCGCCTGTTGTTCGGCATGACTCGTCCATGATGGTAGAAAGATGCCTTCGTATCGTCTTGTCTTAGTGTTGATGGGCGAGATTTGCAAAAGTAAATGTTTCAATTGATATTTATCGTACGGTTATCATGTAAAGTATTTGTTTTTTGTCACGCAGTCTGGAAAGGACTGGTAACTTTTGTACTAAGTTTATATATTGCCGACTTCCTGTGGTTATTCGTTTCGAGCTTAGTGCTGCCTACAACAACCCGAAATTCCTGTAGGTTGATTTTTTACGAGAAGCATTGTGTTAAATTTAATGAGGTTCATTATAAACAAATGCGTAAAAATTTCTTACCATTAACGTATAATCATTGCTATTTCCTGTCAACACCTTTCTAGGAAAGACGAGGCAAGGTCTACAATTTTTCAACTTTATGAACAGACGACAAAGAATTTCGCTGGCGAAGTGTGCGTCAGAATCAACTCCCCATCAAGTGGATTGGCTGAGGCCGACATAGAAATGGTCAAGGAGATGCCAGTCTTTCCATCAACCTTGATTGTGCCCAAAATCGATGATCATACCGAATTAGAATGGGTGATTTGTTAACAAACTATTTGTAGAGGAACACGCTTGGTTGAATTAGTCGAGTCTGTTTTTTATCGCTGACAAGACATTATGGCCACTAAAACATTTCGGTCATTTGTACCGTAGTACTATCGAAACTCACCGTAACAGTATTCATTAGTCTATATGTTTTTAGACATTGCGACCGAAATGACTTATTTTTTTCGGTCATTAAAAATGAACTCGGTTTGTGACCGAAAAAAAACAGCAGCCGATACAACTGCAGTACTGCTGTGTGCTTGCGACAAGCCTGGTCAGCTAACATGGAGTGGACTGCAAAATTATATTTCTGTCCAGACGTATATTTTCGAGATTTACTCTCAAATAGTATCTTTGCCTTCGGGAAAAACAACGTGTTCAGATCACACGGCTTTCCACGATTGCATTGGAGCCACCATCGGTTGAAGTCAGGCAGCATCGGTATTATAGGACCTTTGAACTTAGTTTTTTTTACTTTAATAATTATGATAATAATTCATGCATTTATAAAGCGCCGAAATCCGACATGTCGCTCTAAGGCGCTGAACAATGACGTTGCGGAAGTGACATGCAAAGCGAATTAAA
>JGI24021J15306_10010773_pt1 | contig 11364 bp, 11 predicted proteins | sample Ectturendosymbi1_FD_15306 | JGI IMG/M metagenome (IMG submission 15306)
CAAGCTGCTACCTTAATAAACAGCATGTGCAATCATCACTGTTGCCAATCAGTATTGCGCGGGGTCGCTTCGCCGTCGTACTGTGCAGACGAAAGTGATTTTTGGCGCGTTTTTGTTCCTTTTTCTTAATTGTGCTAAGTTATCTACCTGCGCTGAATAATTCAAACCGCGTGTTTTTGCTTTTCATTTGACAGTGTCTGAGTTGGCTCTAGCTGGCTGGTAGCTGACCAAATCCTCCCACTAACGTACCTTGTCGATGTCAACAACGCGAGAGCGCAATTTAGGCTGTTCTTTTGACGGAACTCATTTCAGCGTCGATGTTTTTTTAAATGCTCACAGCCATGTGTTCTCACTCGCTTGCAATCAACCTTTAAAGTGGCTTTTAGATTTTCAGTGTGAACGTTTCGTTTTTGACAGTGAACTCTACTTTGTTTCCGACAGTTACCCGTAATTAGTTCGTTTCTTCTATATCTTGAAGTGCCTCTGGCCTCGTTTCCGCCAGGATCGTAAAAACATTTATTTAGTGGCGGAAGTGAAGGCCAGAAAGATCGGGTGGTGGCATTTTTAGCTTTGTGTCTGTTCCGCTCGAGGTCTTTTCGCTTCAAGATGCTCCCGAGTGACCTTGTGAGTAGGTGATAATTTTCGCAGCAGCACTTGAATGAGGCCTTGCTCGGTACGTGGAGAATTGTCAACTCGATGTACCGATGCGTTTGGTGCTTCGAAAGATAGAACTTTTTCGAGGTGATGTCAACGTCCTAACTCATGTCGCTATTTAAGACGCTGGCTGTGCGTGTTGGCCTCGACGAAGCTGTACTTTCGTGTTGTCGATATGTTTGCTTAGGAGCTGTTGTCAGATATCTTCATGTCGTCGTTTACATGTTGCTGAACAGAGACTGCTCTGCCTCCCTCCCTCGGCATGCAGCGATCTCGCGCCGGGCGAACCATGACTTCTGTCTCCTTTGCACTTTTTGCTTTCGCGCTGTTTCTTGTTCACGGCCGTCGCTCGCTTTTCCAACCAATCAGAGAACTGTCTTTACGTGGCGTGTTTTGAAGACAAGCGTGTGTGTGTCGTCAGTGATCGAGAAAAATACAATCAAGCATTTTTGTTCTAATCTGTGCTTTTCCGACCTGCGTGCAATCTCATCATTTTCTGTCAAGTGACAGAAGCATTGCCTTCCGCTTGAAAGAAAACGGACTCGATGGTCTGGCGAGGTTTACTCGAAACCAACGATTTTTTCTTGTCAAGCACACGGAGAGCTTATGAGCGCTACTCGCGATATAAAACATGTTTATTATTCAAAAAGCAACTCAAAGATTGGGGAAATTTTTGAAATGAATTGCGATTTATAGAGGCAGGCAACGCTATCTCTGCACTGCAAAAAGGCAAAGGCGTTTTTAGCGAGCAATTGTGACGTCCTTGTTTCCCCTTCTTTCTTGTTCAAGTACCGGATCGGAGCTTTTGAGGTGTTCAGTGACAGCTTCCATTGTTCCGCTGGTTGGTTGGTTGTTCAATACGACTTCCATTTAACCTGCTCCTCGACCATCATCACAAACACATCGTCAGCCGGGAGATGGACGCATGCGAACGTGAAGCGTTCACTGCCAGCACGAGGCAGAGCGTGTTTACGACAAAAAATCCAGTTTGTGTTTTCGAGCACGACGTGCATTTGTAAATCGCGTGTTTGTTTCAGCGAGGCTTTCTAAGAAGAGGAACACCGTTCTGAGTGGCTGTAAGCTTATGACGGGCATCGCTGAGTCTTGTGAAAGGCAGCACAAAAAGTTGTGGACTTGACAGTCGTTGCGACGACAAGGCTTCGTAAATCGATGACTTCAAAGCAGTCCCAAGGCTCAACCGACAGTCCATCACTAACAAGTGACGCACAGTAAACACTTCGGTCGAAGATAACGGTATTTCGCTGTGTAGTTCACAAGTCAGCGAACGTGGATCCCTGCTGGCAACAGCTGTTTTTTTCCCGCCGAAGAAAAATGAGCCCGATTCTACTCCCGCCTTAGCAAACCATAAAAATCAGTTGATGCACCGACTTTAATCGATCCAGCCGACAAAACGTGATTTAACAAAAATTATGGGAAGCAGTATCGTGCCTCAGACCTTATGTCTATATGAGAAACAGCCTTATGTTGCAGAGACGTTGTCTTGACAACCAACGCACCAACCTTACCGGTTGTCGTTAATGCTCGAACGCCCACGTTCTTCGCTACTAAAATGAACAACACAAACTGTGGCCAAGGAATGCGGAGCGAGGCAAAAATGTGGCCCGACAATTACTTGAGGTCTGATCAACAATTGAGTGGAGACGTCGCGTGAGGGCGATGCAAGCATGATAGTTAGCAATTCTGCGAACGTTACAGAGAGGAAGGCTGTTTGCAAAGTATCTTCTGTCTGGGGTAATATGGAAAAAACGCATCTTCCATATTCTTGTGTGAACTACTCAGTAAGTAACATTTGTTTTGCCTAAAACGTAGTCACTGAACAAATTTTAGTTTCCACTGCTAAAACTCAAAAAATATCAATTGCGTTTATTAACGAACTACAAAAATAATTTCAACAGCAAGAAAGTGTTCGGAAATATCAGCACCATATTTGCAATTGCATTGTTGTTAGAAATAATGCAAATACGCCAGTTTTCGCACAAACGAAGAGCACTACGTTCCAGTCGGGGGCAACCGGATTTCCGGAATCACCGATTGCTTCGCGTTCAGTTCAAAGCACCATTCGGTCCTGGCTATCCTCCCTGCTCATGGCGGCACTGCCAGCAAACGAACTTTGCTGGCGATTGATGTCTGCGCGTCGCTGTTCGAGGAGGCTGAGCTTGACCTGCGAAAAGCGAACGAGTGGCTTTAAAAACGAACGGTTATTCTAGCGAAGAGCCACGCAACATCATTCAAGTTCAGAAACGGAGATGCGAATGGCCGTCAGTCCCCAGCATCGTTGCAAGTAAGACTCAATCACGTCACCCATGCGCCGAAAAGAAGTATGGGGCGGGACATCGTTAGTGCGGGTCAAGTGAAAATGGGTAAAAACTTCTTGTTGGCTTACGTTAATGTGGTCTCACACTTTTCTTCGTTCCCCAACAACCAAAACCTGGCGACCTGCCTGCAAGTCAGGCCGCTACACTGCATCTTCAAGACCGCAATTAAACAATCATGGATGGCTGCCTTAGTGACAACCATCACGCACGGGTGAGCAAGCGTCTGTGAAACAATGACACGAAAGGAAGACTATTCTTGCAGCATCATGGCCTTCGGAGCTAGGGTATAGTCATAATGACACAACGGATTTGTCCAAGAAACAAAAAAAGGTAAACAGCAACACTGAAACGTTAAACGGATTTCAGAAACGCAGCCAGGCAGCTGATGAATTAACTGATTTTGCTAAAGAGAGATCTTTATAGTTGTGGGTCAAGTCTATGCGTCTTACTTTTTACTGTGAATTCGAGTTGGCTCAAACCGCACCTTGTGCACCAGAATTGGAACGACGGGTTGCCCCTGAACCAGTGGTTCTTAAACTGGGTCCGATCGAACCCCTAGGGTTCGACGGAACCGTGTCAGGGGTTCGACGAAGGTCATCTGAAACATGTCACCCATATTTACTTTCTGTTGCATTGGGCACAAATGGGGTTAGACAAAAGCTTGGAAAACTTCGTAAGGGTTCGGTGTGTTTGTAAAGTTTAAGAACCACTGACCTAAACCTTTCCAGTCTGAAAACCCTGGATAGATTGCGTCGTGTAAGACGAATATTCCAGCTAGCCTCAAACAGTTTTGTCCCAAAGCTGGTCCCAATCTTCTGGTTCAGATTTGATGTTTCAACACGAAAATTCCAGGATATCAGTGAAGGACGAATACCACAGAGTTGAGCCCAAACCGAAATCAACTAACTCGTGTTTTTTTGCAAGGCACAGCACTATAAAAGTTATACAGTACAACCATATTAGTTTTTCCAAACAAATGGAGTAAGGGCATCCAGCTTTCGAAGTCAACAACGGGTATTTGTGCCGCACGCGATTCAACCCAAACTGTACCATGCAACTGCCTCGCAATCGCCAGAAACTTGCGCCGTGTCTGTCTTGAGCGAAAACGTGAGGGGGTGACGCAACGCAGCATCCTAATTATAGAAGGTCGTGCTATCCATAGTGAGGCAAGCAAAAACTCACTCGAAATGACTGCAATAGGAGTATAAACGGCAAGAGCGCATTTACACAAAGCAAGCTCGAAATAATGACTATCACCATATAACCAGATGAGCCAAGTCGCGGACATCTGCTACGTAAGTTAGCCTCTGCAAGCAAAAGATTTGCGTTCATGCTCGATTTACTGACAATATTTTCACAGCTTTTACCGCAAGAAGGGTTTCGACGTCTTTCCACATGACCATCTGTTTCGAGTGCGTCTCATGGTTTTCTCGAACGTTTTTCTGTTGCTCTCGTAAAGTCTGTCAAAACAAAGTTACCGGGTATATTACGCACGCTTCTCCTTTCCCTCAGATTTAACAGCCTTGCGGTAGTGAAACAACCTTTACTTTCAAAAGATGTTATCTGCTGGTATAAAAAGGAAGTAAACTTCCACTTTGAAATATATCTGGAAAGGGAAACACACACCAACGTTTAACAGCAAGACAGAGTAATGTCACAGCGGCGCAGCCAGTTGCATGTGCAGCGCGTTCTTGTTTCGCGCGTTCCTTGTTTCGTGTCGGTCAAAAACAAAAATCCATGAACATGCGGGGCAAACAACAACATCCAAACAAGCACTGTCAATCTTTACGAGACATTTTAGGGAGCCGTTTTTTGGGGATAAAGTTTGACACCACATTTTAACTTTTTATTATCAGTCACCTAAACATTCACGCTGCAGCAAATGAAGCACAACCAAAATGTGACGTATTAGGTCGGGGATTCATTACGCTCATTGCAAGCGCACCTTCTTAACGCCACAATTTAATGTGTCGTTTTTTGGGGTAGAGTTGTAGTTGAAGTTAGATGGTATCACTGCTGAAAAAACGCAGTGCGCTTGCTTTATTCACAAACTTATTCCCAACACATGCACAAGCCACTACTAGTAAATTCGTAATAGTCGTTAAGGCAGCGTTAGAAAAAGCAAAGGTGTGGTCAAAAATAGAAATCCAAAGGTGTGGCCAAAAAGAAAAAACCAAAGGTGTTGTCAAAAATTCCAAATTACCAAAGACAATTGCTGCCAAACACTTAATAAATGCTTGCTGGAATCACATATTTTTTGGTCCATCGCATCTACTTTTAGTTGACATATCAGTCTAAAAAAAGATGTTCAAAACAGTTTAAAAACAGACTTAAAATATGGCAAGAACGTTTAAATTCAAAACGGGTTTGCATAAGATTTTCGTGTTCATTGCAGGTACGTAACTTATCACGCCGCATGTCGTCATCCGTTGTGGACACCAACATAAATTATTGGTTTAACGCAAAATCGTGCCTGACATAAATAATGCTTTCAAATGACTAGAAACTCAGCAAACTACATTAAGAAACGTACGGTGGACTGCGGGTTCAAAAGACTATGACACGAATTTCTTAGTCAACACGCTGATAGGAACGAGAATATCTTGTGCTAAATTTGGTATTTACGTAACAATTCGTACAGATGTCAAACTTTGTACCAATACTAACGTCACAGTTACAAAAATGCGAGCAATCTTTGCCCTTACAACCAAATTGATGAAATAGTAAGTTTAACACTTATCACAACAAATGCAGTTTTATGACAAACACATTTTTGGGATCACTCATGTAAACATTCACGCTGCAGCAAATAAAGAACATCCAAAATGTGACGTATTTCGCTGGGGGATAAGGATCATTGCAAAAACAGCGTCTATTCACAAGTAAAACGGGGTTGTTCATGAGGTGTGCTCTACCAACCGAGGCCATTGGTGAAGGGACAGAAAGTAACGAGTAAAAACGCCGGGAACGATATATTGTATCACTGTGCATGAATTTGTTTCAAGTATCAAAATCGCATGTAGCCCGCCACAAGGAAGAGCTGGATCGTGGAATGGCAGTCACGGATTCTCTATTTCTGCCTGAAAAGATCAATGATGTATTGTGGTCTCTCACGCACAGCATTAATTAGACTACGCAGTGATCAAGAAAAAGTAAATTACAATCTCCTCTTCAGTCGAAATAACGGTTACTTTTACGGAAGAAATGTTTAACCCGGAGAATAGTTTGCTAGCAACTTTTACGATTAGCAGGGAAGTCTACTCGTGCCGCACATACAACCTGGACATTTTCACGCTCGAACAGGAGTTGCAGAAATAAGTGGTATCGAGTCAAACCTTGTCGGCACGAAAGGGTGGCAAACATGTGGTCTGGCAGCCTCGAGTATATTTTGCAACTAAGACAAAACAGCAAAAAAATCGTATTTGCGTTACACGTCTTCGACAGTTTTGTGAATAATTTCTAGAAACACGAAAATCGTGGAGCGTCGTTTCAACAATATACTGTGGTGACAGGGTTGAGCTTCAAGCACAAGAACGCTAGAATCAAGAACGGGTTAGTTTCCTGCTCATGACGTTTCTTGCTGTGGTCGCGGGTTTCCGGTCAGAATATGAACCCGAAGAATTCATTGCAACGTATCATCGATCATGTTTCTGTCGTTTAAGATTGGCTTGGCACGAAAGCGACACGCGCTCCACGGTTGGTGACTTAAATGAGTTTTTCAAAATATGCTTAACTGCCTCGACTTGTACTGACAAAGTGCTGAGCAATGGCTTCAACAGATCTCACGTCACCCGGTGTTGGAAGTTTCTTTCATCTTTTCTTATGGGTTTATTTATTTGATGAACTCGGTGAGTTTGTAGATTTTGTGACTTGACTCCACTAACAGTCATTCACTTTACTTTATCAGATCATCACTTCGTTTGAAAGTTAAATGAAGGTGTTTTGTATAAAACTTGCGTCTGTGATCGCTGTACAGGTGTCGAAGCGGAGAAAAAGGCAGCAGGAATGGGTTGCCACTGAGAGTAGCAGTACCCGCAAAGACGACGCTGTATCAGGGAAAAAATGAAACAAAAAAAAGTTACGTAGATCTTCAAGATCGGTACAAGACGGGTTAGGTCCTGATTACCTTTGTAAGGTTTTCTTGCTCTTGTATTTTGCGAGTGTACACTTCTCGTAGAGACTTTTTCTTGTCGCCGCTGGTGTACATTTTCATCTCTTGAGTCGCTCGATCCAACTGCGCTTGAGCTAGCTACGAGCAAATTCAAACTAACTTCATCAATTTTGTTGAATGCCATTCGTCTGGCATTCAGGCAGAATCGAAAGTCTGCTGCATTGGTGTTTAGCAATGCATAAAACGGCATGTTTTTCAAGTAACACCGAGATGACACCAGTGCAAAAGCTGAAACCAAATTATGAGTGGTACTGACACTTGAAATAAACTGTGATCGATTTACGTGCGCCATTTTTGTGGCTTACAACTATGGAAATATAGATACGTGCACGTTTTAATCATCGCAGAAGTATAGAAGCAGAAACAAGCAGGCAGATACCTCACAAGCTTGCCGTCAGGCTAAAGTTTGTTTTGTTGACAATCGATCATCGTTCTTAAAACGCTCAAGTTTTCAACCCAAGTTCATGGCATTACTCGCGAACATATCTAACACGAGCAAACACACACCTTAGCCAAGCTTTGATGCAAGTAGTACCGACCGTCGTACTCGGCAACTTCCTTGCTCAGTGCTGACACCGTGTGTTCAAGCTGCGCCCTGTTCGATTCGAGACCAGCCGATATACCGTCGTACTGGGTCTTGCGCTCTTCATGCTCTTGGGCAATTTCCTGAACAACACGTTTACGCTTGAAGTCAATAAAACACCGTTCGTTATTAATAAGCGACTTCGACGCAACTATAAACCGGTTTTTGTGTGGTGCCAAGTCGACCTGAGTTGGGTGCAAATCATACAACAATGAAGCAGTCGACGCTCTGATGACAGTGAAACCGACTTGCTTTCACGGTTGAGGGTTAACACATAAGTACCTTACAAAAATATTAAAGAGAAAAAATCGCGGTTTGTCTAATATTCTTTGACAATAGCTACGTGCCATTCAAATACAGTACTCGATTATTATCAACAGCCGAACTGCTTTGGAACTCCAACCGTGAAGCAGCGAAGGCACGAGAGCTGGTCACGGCTGCCATGGTTCATGAAATGTCAACTGGCTTGATGAGCGCGATGTATCAGTTCGCGGCGAATCGGCCGCTCTTGGAACCATCTTCTCACGTAATCTATTTCTTGCTGGTAGTCGCTTTAGTTTATCAAAACAGCCGCATGTGCGGGAACTGAAGCTAACAGGTCAAGTAAAGTGACTGGCAAAGTGACGTTCAATGCGCGGAAATTAAATGATGCGATCGCGTGACCAACGGCACTTCGAAGCTTCTGTTGACAAAAACTTTCAATCGCAGAAACGTCGGGTAATGTCTGTCGTTCACGTTTAATTAAACCGATGAAAACGCTTTCATGGGCTCCATCATCCTGCCAAACCAAAAACAAGGCTATAGATGGCTGGGTCGCCATTTCCGGGCAACGGAAAACTTTGTTCGGGAACTTGATCAGAAGTCATTCGACTGCCAAGGTGGACAAGATGCGTAGAATGAGCATGTGCTGATTATTTCATTCTACATAACACCTTCTGCAACGGTGCACATCATCAAACAGATGATCTGAGCCCGCGTATACGAAAATATGGTCATCACGGAGCGAAAAGCAAATGCAGCGACCACCTTTGGAAACTTTGAATAAAAGTATCAAGATCGCATTCGGACTACATTACGAAGACAAGCCGGAGGAGTGTGGGTAAGGCGTGGCGCTGTGAAGACAACACCGACTTCAGGTACTGCAGAAAAGCGATATTTGGCCACCTGGTAAGTTTGGAAAACTGCTTCCACATGAAAGGTATTCTTCACATTGTAACAAAATACACAACGCACTCAATTCCTGCTCCTGAACTGAAGCTTATATCAATAAACCTGGTCAGCGCAACAGCAATCGTATTGGGACTGACATAACTCAGTGAAAAGCCTTTCAACCAATTTTTTGTTTTTGCACAGTTCTACAACCAAATAGGACGAAATAAAGAATCCGTTTGACCAAATCTGATCCAACAAACAAAGAAATCCCAAAGATACCGATTATCCTGGCAGCTTGGGCCGCATTCGACGTCTCGGGAACTAATAAAAACAACTCTTCAACTTCCGGCACGACAATAGATAGACACAACTGGAACAAACCATCTTCTGTCAGGACTTCATAATTCACTGAAACATCAAACTCCAATGTGGGATTTGGTCGCGGCAAAAAAACTTACTTGGCATCTCTGCCTCATGGGGCGCAACTCTTTTATGATCGGGGCGAGCATCTCTTTCTTCTCGGCGATGACGGTGTGCAGTTTCTGTACCATGTCCGACATGTCATCGAGCGTGCGGTGCTTCATCTCGTCCATCTCGCTCTTCATGGCCGAGACTTTCTCCAGCTCGTCTTGCGTTTCCCGGAAACCTTGAATCACAAGCACGACGCTTAGAGCAAAAGCGGCGCGGCATCTCCCCCCAAGCAGTGCTCTCACTTTTAGTGATTTTGTCCCCAGATTGGAACTTTTGACCCTTTTCAGGGATTGTTACGGATTTGCGGAAAAGTTTGAAAATGTGTAAAACGAGTCATTTCCGTTTATTTTGCAAATCATGTTTGGTTCTACTTATTAACCCTTACATGGCGCTCCGATTTTATGTTGCACCACAACAGACTTAGGGATTTTTTAATGTAAAATAGGGATTTATTCGTGTTGCTCTTGGGATTTTTGGAGTTGCATTTGTGAGCGTCCTGTCCCAAGTTGACCAGATCTAGCAAAGACTTGCGGGCCAGTTGTAACCTATACGTACTGCGTTCTGCATTTCGAACGTACGTTACGTCCGCATCCATGGCAACAGGGATCAGTGGTACGAGATACGGATGATTACACATGCACAATGAGTTCACCATGATGTCCCAATGGTCAAGTGCCGCAGTAACAAACAAAACGGTTGAAAGCTATTTTTTCAGCCGTTGCTCACGAAAGTCACATTCGTGTTTATTTTGCAAGACCTCGTGGTTCACGTCACCTGAACATTATAACACCGTACGTGTGGACTACATTCGGGTATGACTACATCCGGGAGGCGAAATGCTCAAATCCAATCGAAATCAAAATGTTCCTAATTGAAATCAAAATGTTCCGGCCGGTTCATGAAACGGCCGACTCCAGCTTGTCTAAACAAAACTATTTAACTTGTATATGTCAGCAACATAACAAGCATCTGAAGCTATGCCTGAAGTTCTAAACTACACGAACAAAAGTGACGAGACTTCGGGGAGTGGGAAAAATGCTTTAGAAGTTCGGTACTTTAGTAAACGCTTCACGTTCCCCAACTATCCCAAATTGTTGTGATTTTTTGTTTTACAAAGTTCTGTGATTGTTTTACATTCAAAATTACCGAATACGCTGTAAAAGTGGTGGAGGTGACTACGGAAAGACGGTGCGTTTTCTGAAAAGGGGTGGAAAATTTGAAAGGGCCGATGTTTCGGGATTGAAACTGCTGGAAATTGCTCCCGAATCCGTCAGCGCTGCGAAGAAAAAATACGAACTGCAAGTTTTTCTCCATTGAAACTCTACCTCGTCCAAAAAAGAGCGAATGTAAATTTGCGTAAGACGCAACCAGGAAAAGATCATTCGGTACCTGAAACTCCTTTCTTGTTCTCAGCCGCCGAAAGTCTGTTCATGGTCTGCTCGTGCAGTTTGCGGAGCACTGTGTCCGTTCGACTCAGCACTCCGTGCTCGGAACGGAGCTCGGCCAGTTCAGCGCGATGCTGCTTGTACTTGTTGCTTTTGCCGCGGAGTTTGGTGACGTACTTCTTGTACTGCAACGTGCATACGCCGTGTCACAAATCAAACATGCCCGAGTGACGGAGCGCACATGTTGGTAACCTCCGTGACCAGTGGTTTTCAGCCTGGGGGTCGCGACCCCCAGAGGGTTCGTGAACCATTGTCGGAGGAGTCACGAGTATTTTATGTGCACGGCTGTGTTACATTTGCTTTGTCCGGGTCTTAGATGGGGTTTGTTTGGTCAAGGGCGTACGCAAGGGGGGTTTTTGGGGTTAAAAACCCCCCTTTGAGCTTGATGTTTTACAAAACTTTATTACCTGCGCAACGGAGATTAACTGTTTTCGCATACTTGTTGCTTGTTAACTTGTTGACTTAACGCAAATACCACATGTAATAATTATGTTTTGGTGGGAATTCGGGCTATCGTCTGCGTCCAGAAACCACATCAGCACTTTTTGCAGA